>Ga0228536_1000197_pt1 | contig 150752 bp, 162 predicted proteins | sample SJ1Smetagenome_FD_168611 | JGI IMG/M metagenome (GOLD analysis project Ga0228536, IMG submission 168611) | Enriched culture of PCE-dechlorinating microbial communities from Ithaca, New York, USA - SJ1.S | ecosystem: Engineered > Modeled > Simulated communities (microbial... > Unclassified... | reverse complement strand
TGTGTTACAATGGGCCATAGTCCGAATTCTCCCTATCTAGTCAATGGGTTATGGGTAATTCATTGTACCAGATTTCCGGAGTTTTCGGACTTTTTTTCACTCAGTTAACCGGACAGCAATGTTCCAACCTCGTCATCCTGGTTGAATGCCGTAGAACGATTCTTTGCCGAACTAACCGAGAAGCGACTCCGACGCGGTATCTTTCGCAGCGTTTTGGACCTGATCAAAGCTATCGATGCTTACCTGGAAGGGCGCAATCAAAACCCTAAGCCCTTCCTCTGGACCAAAACTGCTGACGAAATCTTGGAAAAACTGGCACCTGTTTATGCAAAAAATGTATAGATAATTATGATACAGACCACTAACATAGGCCACGACCAACCTCGATTTATTCATCCTTACCTTTCGTGTCCTTTTTTCTGGAATCAAGGAGGGTTGGAACTGCATTTTGACAACAAATTGGACACGCGGTATCCTTGAGGCAAATCGACAGAGTCCAAATAAACAGAGATCACGCTCTAGGTTACCAACGAACGCTTTATGTGGGATTGCCACAAAGGCACACGATCATCAAGAAGGTCTTTATGAAACAGGCTACTACCAAAATTATGATTATGGGCTTGAACTTGTTATGTTTGCTGGTTCTTGCCAGCCATGCTGGGGAAGGCAAACAGACTCTGAAAATCGCGGTTCTCCCATGCACCAACATCGTCATGACATTTAAGAAGTTCCACCCTTTAATTTCATATTTGACCCAAGAAACCGAGTTTGAGATAAAATTGATGGTCCCCCAGGACTTGGCGGAATTTGCCAGTTCGATTAAGAGTCAGGACATAGATTTCGCCCTTCAGGACCCGCATACCTTTGTAAAATTAGCCTCTTTGCTGGATGGCACTTCACTCATCCAAACTTTAACTATGGAAGGGGGAAATAACCAAGCTGGGGTGGTAGTAGTCAGAAAAGATAGTCATCTTAGCCAGATTAAAGAGTTGAAGGAAAAGAAGGTCATGTTCGGGCCTAAATTTTCCTCAGCAAAGTGGTTGGCTGCCAAGGTGTTGTTCCAAGACAGCGGTATAAGTCTCCAAAAAGACCTGAAATCTTATGTGCATGGAGGATGTTGTGAGGATATCGCCTTCAGTGTCGCGTTAAAATCAGTCGATGCCGGAGTGGTATGCGATCATTTCCTCACCGAACATGAAGAAAAACAGAAGGAACTCGGGGTAAGGGGAGAACGCCTTAAGGTTATTGGCAGAACCATAGCGGTACCGACTCGGGTTTTTGGTCCCCGTAAAGACTTAAGCACGGATATCGTCAATGCCATAAATCGGGCATTGCTCCGCCTGGATAAAAAGAACCCGGAACACGCAAAAATACTGGCTCGAGCTGAGATCGGCGGATTTCGTGTGTCTCGCGACGAAAATTTACAACCCATAAGAGTATTGATGGATTTAGCGAAAGAAGATTAACGACATCCGTTCAACGAAAACTATACTTTAATGATCAAGTACAAATTAAGAACAAAACTGACTCTATTGATTGAAGGACTGATATTTATTATTGTCTTGGTCGTCGGGATCATAACCACCGTTCGTGAAAAAGTAACCTTAGAAAATGAACTTCGAAAAAGAGGTATTGCTTTAGCTGAAGATTTAGCCCAATTTTCGGCAAGACCTCTCTTAAACAATGACCTTGCAACACTCCGAAGGTTCGTAAATCATTCGATGAACCAGGACTATGTTCGTTATGTGATTATCCTGGACAATCATGGCAATGTGGTGATGCATAGCGATTTAAGCCAGGTTGGCAAAATTTATCAGGACAGACTCAGCAAGACCGCCCTTAGTTCCCCACTATCCGGTTGGGCACACGGAGATTTAATGGAAAAGGGCGAACATTACTATGATATCTTTGCTCCGATAATGGTTTCTGAGGCTCGATTAGGTACGGTTCGTTTAGGCTACTCCCACACGGCGGTTGAAAAAGAGATTACCACGGCCCGGCATCAGATACTATTCATTGGTCTGGTAACTATAGTATTCGGCGGGGTATTGGCCTATCTCCTCGCAAGTTATATTTCTCTGCCCATTACCCGGATTTCCGCGGCCATGGGGCAGGTAGCCAACGGTGCTCTCGATGCCCCGCCGAAAATTAACCGGAATGACGAAGTAGGAGTTTTGGCGGATTCCTTCAATAAAATGGCTAAAGACCTCGCCAGGCATCGGAGAAACCTGGAGGTTTTGGTGGAAGAGCGGACAGAAAAACTAGAATCTACCAATGTTCAATTGACACAGGAAATTTTCGAACGGCGACGGGCCGAGCAAGAATTACAAGAATCGCGGCAGCACCTGCGAGACTTGGCTTCGCATCTTCAAAGTATTCGTGAGGAGGAGAGGAGCCATATTGCCAGGGAAATCCACGACGAATTAGGTCAGGCCTTGACGGCCTTGAAAATGGACACACATTGGCTGGCGAGTAGATTGCCCTCGGATCAGACGGTATTGATTGACAAATTAAGCTCCATGTCACGTCTCATCAACCATACGGTGGAAATGGTGCGGCGCATCGCGGCGGAGCTACGGCCCGGCTTGCTCGACGACTTCGGGCTGACGGCCGCCATTGAATGGCACGGCCAGGAATTTGCCAGCCGGGCGGGAATAGAATGTGAGATCTTCTCCGAGCCGGAGGATATCATTCTGGACCAAGAGCGCTCCATCGCGCTGTTTCGCATCTTTCAGGAGACCTTGACGAATGTTGCCCGACATGCCGACGCCACCCGGGTGGAAGTCTTTCTGAAAGAAAATCCGGATGCGATGGTGTTGGAAGTGCGGGATAATGGAAATGGCATATCCGCCGAACAGATTTCTTCTACCAAGTCATTTGGGTTGATGGGTATGCGGGAACGGGTGCATGCCCTGGGAGGCGATTTAAAAATCAGCGGCATACCCGATGAAGGCACACTCGTGCGGGTGAGTATCCCCCTTGATGCCAAGGAGAGGCAAGATGATCAAGATACTCATTGCGGATGATCATGCCATTGTCCGTGAAGGCCTCAAGATGATCCTGGCCGAAACCGGCGATCTGGTCGTCGCCGGAGAAGCAGCCAACGGCCAAGAAGTGATCGAACTCATTCAGAAGGAGGATTGGGACCTGGTTATCCTGGACTTGGCGATGCCGGGAAGGGATGGATTGTATACCCTCAAAGAGTTGAAGCGGGAGAAGCCAAAACTGCCTGTCCTGGTGTTAAGCATCTATCCCGAAGAACAGTATGCCGTGCGCCTCTTTAAAGCCGGTGTATCAGGTTACTTGACCAAAGAAAGCGCTCCCGAAGAACTCATTGCGGCTATACGCAAGGTTTCTCGGGGGGGGAAGTACGTCAGCCCCTCTTTAGCGGAAAAGCTGGCTCTCTATCTGGAGGAAGACGCTGGTAAACCCCTGCATGAGAAACTTTCCGACCGGGAATATCAGGTCATGTTGTTGATTGCGGCGGGAAAAACCGTCGGAGAGATTGCCGATGAACTCGCATTCAGCGAAAAAACCATCAGCACATACCGAGTGCGCGCCCTGAAAAAAATGGGCATGAAGAACAATGCCGAATTTACCTATTATGCCGTGAAACACGGACTGGTAAAGTGAAAATCTGGCAAGGACAGCCACCCAGATAGACACAGCCCCTCCTCTGAAATAGGCATGGTATGCCGTCATCCTGCTAAGACACCTCCACAAAACCCAGCTGTTTATCTGCGTTGATTTCCCTTTCTGCGATTTCTTGTAAGACAGACCCTGACAAGCAACGGGGGCTAAGTCCGACAAGAAAAATGGATTCCCTCTGATTTACGTCAGATATTGGATTAAATAGAATCTATTATCAGCAGTGCTAATTCCGATGGAGGAGGTAGAGGATGAAAAAATTTACCATTGCGTTGGTAGTGTTGTCTCTAGTGGTCATGGGTGCCTCCCTGGCGATGGCCAAGGAACTGCCCCAGGCGATGAAGGGTATGGACCTGGCCAAGGTTAAAAAGGTGACCGACAAGGAAGCCCAGAAGGTCAAGGGATCAGGGACGTGCGATCCGAAATTGATCAACTACGATTACAATAATAGCTATCTGTATTTGGCCCCGGGTCCCCATAAATAGAAAGAGGATTCCCTGGGGAGATCGTTTGATTCCCCGAAATGCCGTGTAATACCAGGGCCAGGAACATTCCTGGCCCTTACTATTGTGCGCCCGGCAGGGTTTGCACCCACTTGGAGGTGGAAGTCCTCTACAGGCCCGGTAGGGGGAACTGTTAGCCGGACGGCAAGGGTGCCATCGCGAGGTGGAATCTGAAGGAAGCCGCAGGCAAAGCGCTGGCCTGACGAACAGAAACCGCAGATAAGGCGTTCAGGCCAGGTGAGGAGGCAATTTTCTCTAAAGCCCGGTACCTGCACGGAAGGCCTGGACGTAGATGCAGCGGGCATAAGCGTGAAAGTGGGTGCGCAATACCCGGGGAGATCTGTCGATCTGCCCTGTGCTACCGGCATCGAGAGGGGGCAGGAGGGGTCGGCAGAAGTCACCCCAGGGCATAGTAGGTCCATCGACCGGACTGAAGGCCCGAACCTGAAGTTCGGGAAGGAGTCTCAAGTTTCGATGCACTCAGGAGATGCAGAAGGCCGGGTTGAGATACCCGGCGCCGCCAAGTCAGGTCGTGGCCGGAAGTCACGAAGGGGCGGGGATGGTGCATCAAGGGGCACGGCAAGGAGAGGTCACTCTCACCCGGAGACGTTGCAGTTGGAGGACGAGGGCCGCAAGGCCCCCTCCGACTCGATTAGCGGGCTTGTTGGATATTTTTAACCATGTCGATGACCGAACTGATAAAACAAGAAAGTGGCTCCGGGCATGAGATGCCGACGTATCAGGTTTATCGACCTATATCTGGTTGCCCCCCCGGATTGCCGATGTCAAAGGTGAAAAACCCATGCCAAAGGTCATGAAAATTCAGCAGCTCGTGAAAATGGTAGCATCTGTTTTGACCTTTTTCTGGGTTCTTGCAATCCCCTTGATTGCCCAAGCCGATACCCTCATTCCCCAAAAAATTTCTCCTCCCGTCAAATTGACCGGCAAGATCATCGCCCTGAAAGACGGCTCGGTGACCGTGCTTTTAAACGATGGGTCTATGTCGCAGATAAAATGGACCGAGGTTTCCCAGGCCGCCATCAACGACCGGGTGACCGTTACCTTGACCAGCGGTGAAACGATCATGGGGCTCTTCACCCTCGATGGCCCGGATGCCACCATCATCTCACCGACGTTGGGCTCATTGCGTGTTGCCAAAGATAAGATTCAGGGCATCGGGCGGAAAAAAAGGGAGATGTTTCCGCAGCTAGCTCAAGCCAAGCCTAAGGAAATGGCGGCCGTTCGCGGGACAGGCCCCTCCCCTGGTCCGGAGCAGCCAAAGTCGCAGGAAGTCGAGTCTGCCGGCGAAGCACAATTATCTGAGGCCCAAGCTGCTCCCACCCCCAAAAAAAAGGAAGTACCTTCCATCGGTGTCAAGCCTGAAGAGCGGATGCCAGAAGAGGCTTTCCTACGTCGTGAAAAGGTCTTGTTACCTGCAGGTTCGGTGGAAGCAGAGGCAGGAATCGCCTATGGAGAGAATTCCCCAAACAGCCTCTTGGGATTTAGGGACCGTTCCCTGGTTTTTCCTCTCACCACGCGGCTGGGTGTAACTGATAAACTGCTCGGTTTCGTTACGGTTCCCCTGGCCGTCAGTTGGCGGGAAATTCCCGGTCTCACCAAATCCACCATACAGCAGCTTTCCGGACTGGGCGATATCCGTTTTGGCCTCCAGTATCAGCTTCTCACCGAACGGGCGATCCGACCCGATCTGATGTTCTTTCTGGCGGCCCGGGCTAATACCGGCAAGTCTCCCTATAATGTCCCTCTCAACGAGGCTCCTTTAGGTTCTGGTCACTGGCAGATCGAAAGCGGACTTTCCCTGGTTAAGACCTTCGATCCGGTGGTGTTTTTCGGCAGCCTGTCGTATACGCATTACTTTGCCAATCAGGATTACCAACCCGGCGATGCCATCAACCCCGTGCTGGGTACGGGTTTTGCCCTGAACGATGCGGTGGCCATGAGCTTCAGAGTTCTGGGCTCCTATATCTTCCGGTCCCGGGCCTATGGCCGCGAAGTGGGGCGGGTGCTGACCCCTTTCTCCTTCATTTTTACTGTGGACACCTATTTGACGAAAAACAGTTATCTCGAACCTTCGGTAAGCATCGGCCTTACCGACGAGGCTCCCGATTTTACCGCCATGCTGCTCTATGTTCACCGGTTTTCCCTATGGTAAGGAAAAGGTTTCTTCACCTCTGCCTCCTTGGCTGGCTGATCATGGTTCCTCCCGAAGCCTGTTCAGAAGCAAGGTTTCCCTTTATGGCGGGCGACGTCCGGGCCTACAAGGCCCTCACCCCCTGGAAGAGCCTGCGGGACGCCAATGTGGTCAAGCAAGGCTTCGATTACTCTTGCGGCTCCGGCGCCCTGGCCACCCTCATGAATCTCAGCTTCGGCGACGAGGTAAGCGAGCAGGAGATCATCCAGGAAATTCTCAAAGATAAGACGGCCGCAGAACAGGCCGATATCAAGGCCAACGGCTATTCTTTGCTGGATTTGAAGCGAGCCGCCGAGGCCAAGGGTTACCAGGCCTTCGTGTACAATTTGGAGATCGAGCACCTCTTTCAGCTTCAGGGCCCGGTGTTGATCCATTTTGAGCCCCGGGGGGAGAAGCACTTTGCAGTGCTCAAGTACGTAAGGGGAGATCGCGCCTACCTCGCGGATCCAGCCAGGGGCAACGTGCGCATCAGTATATACCGCTTCGCGCAGCAATGGCCCGGGTATATCCTGGCCATTGATAAGTAGTGGCTGACCTGCAGTTTCCGGACGGTCCAGATTCTGATGAACCCTGAAGGAGGCAAAATCTGTGATATCGGTTGACTAGACCTGCAAGAGTATCGTCATTTTTCCAAGTCTACCAATCCGGCAAGAACTTCGGTTCACTGGGGGAATCAATCGGTCGGCCTAATCACACTGTCCTGAATACCCAAATGGAGGAATTCCCTATGACGCAATTAGGGGAGTATCAAAACCATCGGGAATTGGACGGCCTTACCCGGTTCGTTCATCTGGGTCTAATGGTATTTGGCGTGCTGGCCCTGATTACGGGATTTTTTGCCGGGGACTATAAGCACCTGCAGCATGTGGGATTTAGCTTCCATAAGTGGTTCGGCATCGGCCTCGCCATCTTTCTCGCCCTGCGCCTCTGGCACGGCTTTTCAGGCCCTCAGGAGGCCCGGTTCCGGGAGTGGGTTCCCTATACCCGGGAACGTTGGTTGTGTATTTTTGAGGACATCGCGACCCTTTTGAAGTTGCAGCTCCCGGAAAGGCCTCCCCACCAGGGGCTGTCCGGGCTGGTGCAAACTTTTGGGCTGGCAGCGTTCGGCTGGATGGGTGCCACCGGCACCCTCATGTTCTTTCTCATGGTCCCGGGTGGAAAAGCCAGAGGATTTTTGCATCTGGTCAAAGAAATCCATGAAGCCGGCTGGTGGCTCGCCTTGGCGTTTCTCAGTATTCATGGCGGGGCTGTAATCCTTCATGCCTTGGCCAAGAAAGACCTATGGCGCCCCATGTTCTTTTTACCAAGACGGTCTAAAGGATAATCCGGGCCAATATCCTCCCTGAAACGAATCACTTGACAGCTATGCCGTGATTTGATCATATAATCATAGAGATGCGATGAAGCACCATCAAAAGGAGGGGCCTTGGCCCTTCTTTTTGCGTTTGGGTGAACGCGTCTGATACTAAATTGCCATCTAACAGGTAATATTAAGATATGGCAAATTCGTCATCGGACGAAATTTTTCCGGGTTATTGGCGAGAGCATTCAGGCCCAGACAGAGGTTGTCTTCTACTTCATCCAAATCCCGGAATGCCTTATTAGCGAAATTCTTCTCCCTTAATTCCTCCCAAATATGTTCGGAAGGATTTAATTCCGGACTTCGAGGAGGAAGCTCTATCAGTCTTATATTTTCGGGTGGTTCCAATTTCTGCGATTTGTGCCAGCCGGCCTGATCTACCAGCATGAGGATAAAATAGTCTGGAAAGTCCTCCGCCACTTGCCTCAAGAAGATGTTCATCATCTCCGTATTGGCCCAAGACAAGATCAAGGAAGTCATCTTTCCCAACGCCGGATAAACATATGAACCGATTGCTCTGCGAGTCCAGTGCGTAAAGCAATTTCCCTGGCAGGCCGTGGATCGACCAGGGCATTCCAAATGACCAGCCATTTTTGCACCCGCCAAAACCCCACCGTTGTCTTGATTTTTGCCTGAATCTCCTCTTTGGAAAGGTGGGCGAGGCTCTTGGTAATTTTCCCCATGACTGCCCCCGTTAAAATTTTTGGAGCAGTCTATTATATTACTCATTAGATGGCAACTTGGTATGAAACGTCATTCCAAGATCGTCGCCCGACGCTCCAGGAGTGGGCACATGCAGTCCAAGAGAATGTTTTTGGGCAACAGCCCGGGGTGTTGGGGAATGAGGCGAATCTCTGGGTCCCTTCATCCAGGGGAGCGGCAGAGCTGTTGGAATTCGGTGATGGCGGCGGTCGGATCGGGGGCGGTGAGGACGGCGGAGATGGCGCAGAGGCCGTCGGCCCCGGCGGCGAGGACGGCGGGGGCGTTGGCCAGGGTGATGCCGCCGATGGCGATGAGGGGGAGAGCCACCCGGCGGCGGAGCTGCCGCAGGAGTTCCAGGCCCACGGGCGCCCCGGCGTCGGACTTGGTGGCGGTGGCGAAGATGGGGGAGACGCCCAGATAATCGGCGCCGTCGTCCACCGCGGCCAGGGCCTCGTCCAGGGTGGTGACCGTGATGCCGATGACGGGGCCCGGCCCCAGCCGGCGACGGGCCTCTCGGCAGGGCAGGTCCTCCTGGCCCAGATGGACGCCGTCGGCCTCCACCGCCAAGGCGATATCCACCCGGTCGTTGACCAGGAACAGGGCGTTACGGCACAGCTCCCGCAAGCGGCGGGCCTCGGCCAGAAACGTCGGGGTGTCGGCCTGCTTGTCGCGGTACTGGACGACGCGGACGCCGGCGGCCAGGGCGCCGCGGACGTCGCGGAGATTTCCGCCCCGGCTCAGGCGGGCGTCGGTGATGAAGTAATACCCCCTCAGGCGGTCTCGCATCGCTGCCTCAGCTGGAGGGTGTCCGCATCCAGGGCGGCGAGGGCGTCAAACAGGCGCTCCTTGAAGAATCCCGGACCGGGTCCGGCCGCGGCAGCCAATTCCGCGGCCACGCCGAAGAGGGTGAGGGCGGCGGCGGCGGCCAGGGCCAGGTCGGGCTCCACCGCGGCGCAGGCCCCGATCACCGAGGCGGCCATACAGCCGGTGCCCACCACCCGGGCCAGCAGGGGGTGGCCGTTGGCGACCCGGTAGAGGGCCTGGGGACCGGCCACGAGGTCCTGGGGGCCGGTGATGACCACCACGGCCCGGCGCGCCTGAGCCAGGTCCCGGGCGATGTGGCTGAGGTCGTGGTCCACCTGGCCGGCGTCCACGCCCCGGGTCTGGACCCGGGCCCCGGCCAGGCGGGCGATCTCGGAGGCGTTGCCCTTGAGGACATCGATGCGGACGGCGTCGAGGAGGCCGAAACAGGCCTCGTCCCGGAAGGGAGTGGCCCCGGCGCCGCAGGCATCCAGAACCACCGGGATGCCCTTAGCGTTGGCGGCCCCGGCGGCCAGGTGCATGGCGGCGACCACCTCCCGGGTCAGGGTGCCGATATTGAGGACCAGAGACTGGGCCAAGCCGACCATCTGGGGCACCTCCTCGGGGGCGTGGGCCATGACCGGCGAGGCCCCCAGGACCTTGACCACCTGGGCGCAGTCGTAGATGGTGACCCAGTTGGTGATGTGGTGCACCAGGGGCTGACGCTGACGCAGACGGCGGACAATGTCGGAGACGGGAAGCGGGGACATATGACCTCGGAACCGGGCGTAATCCGGCAGGAAGGAGATGGGGTTGAGGCAGGGGCCAGTGGTCGCTGCCTGCTCTCCAGGAACAAGGAGCAGTGATATTTTATCGGATTAGGGGCCGGTCTGAGAAGCTTTTTTGCGGAAGTAGGCCACGGTGGCCTGGAGGCCGTCGTCCAGGGAGACTTGGGGGGCCCAGCCCATCAAGATATGGGCGTGGTCGTAAGTGATGACGCTGCGGCGCTGTTCCCCGGGTTTGGCCGGGCCGTGAAATTCGGGCCGGCTTGACCCGATTAAGGTGCTGAGTCGGGAAAAGAGGTCGTTGACCGAAGTTTCCAGGCCGGTGCCGATGTTGACCGGGCCGCGCACGGCGTCATGGAGGGCCAGGAGGTTGGCCCGGGCCACGTCTCCCACAAAGACGAAGTCCCGGGTCTGGCCGCCGTCGCCGTTGATGACGGCTTGGTCTCCCCAGAGCAGCTTCTGGGAGAAGATGGCCACCACCCCGGCTTCGCCGTGGGGGTCCTGGCGGGGGCCGTAGACGTTGGCATAGCGCAGGGCGGCATACTCCAGGCCGTATTCCTGGCGGTAGTAGAACAGGTAGTTTTCCACCGCCAACTTGGCCACGCCGTAGGGGCAGAGGGGACGCCGGGGATGGGCTTCGTCGGCGGGGAAGTAGTCCTGTTCGCCGTAGATGGCCCCGCCGGTGGAGGAGAAGATGACCTTGGGAACCCGGGCCTTGACCGCGGCCTCCAGGAGATTCAGACTGCCCAGGATGTTGACGTCGGCGTCATGGCCGGGGTCGGCGACGGAATTGCGTACGCTCACCTGGGCGGCGAGATGAAAGAGGGCCCGGGGCTGCACCCGCAGGATGAGTTCGTGGACCAGGAGGCTGCGAATATCCAGGTGGTGGAACTCGGCGGCGGGGTTAAGGTTCTCCCGGGAGCCGCTGGAGAGGTCGTCCACCACCACCACGGCAAAACCCTGGGCTACCAGGGCATCCACGACATGGGAGCCGATGAACCCGGCCCCGCCGGTCACGATTACGGGTTGTGGGGGCATAGTGTTCTCCAAATCTCGTAAGTGTGCTGGTATTCTTTCGGGTCAGGGCCAGGAATACTTTAATTGCCTGACCCTGACAGAGATTATACTTCTTTTTTCTGCCCCCCTCACCTAACCTGCTGCCCTCGAGGGGAGAAAGGTCCAGAAAAGGAAGGAACTTGACAGAACTGCCGTAGTTTTTCTCTGTTTTCTCGGGGCGAGGCTATCATCCCAGGCCCAGGTAGGCGGCCCGGACGTGGGGATGATGGAGCAAGTCGGCGGCCGGCCCCTCCAGGGCCAGGCGGCCGTTTTCCAGGACATAGCCGTAATGGGCCAATTCCAGGGCGGCCAGGGCGTTTTGCTCCACCAGGAGGATGGTGGTGCCGGCCTGGTTGATGGCCTTGAGGGTGTGAAACAGGTCCTGGACCAACAACGGCGCCAGGCCCAGGGAGGGTTCATCCAGGAGGAGGAGCCGCGGGCGGGCCATGAGGGCCCGGCCCAAAGCCAGCATCTGCTGCTCGCCCCCGCTGAGGGTGCCGGCGGGGGCGGTGAGACGCTCCCGGAGGCGGGGGAAGAGCTCGAACAGGCGCTCCAGGTCCCGGCGCAGGGCGTTATCGTCTTTCCGATGATAGCCCCCCAGAAGGAGATTTTCCCGGACGCTGAGGTTGGCGAAGATTCTTCGACCTTCCGGGACCGCGGCCAGGCCCAGGCGCATGATGGCGTGGGTGGGCAGGCCCGCCAGGTCGCGGCCGGCAAAGACGATCCGGCCGGCCTGGAGGGGCACCTGGCCGGTGAGGGCCCGCATGACGGTGGTCTTGCCAGCGCCATTGGCGCCCACCAGGGTGACAATCCGGCCGGTATCCACCCTGAGGGAGACGCCCCGCAGGGCCGGAATGGCGCCGTAGGAGACTTCCAGGTCTCGGACGTCAAGCATGGGCTTTCCCCAGATAGGCCCGGATGACCTCGGGGTGGGCCTGAATGTCCCGGGGGGCGCCCCGGGCGATGACCACGCCGTGGTTCAGGACGGTCACATCTTCGCACCATTCCATGACCAGCCGCATGTTGTGTTCGATGAGCAGCACGGCCAAGCCATAGCTCTCCTGGATACGGAAGAGAAACTCCAGCAGGTCGCGGGTCTCCTGGGGGTTGAGGCCAGCGGCGGGCTCATCCAGGAGGAGGAGGCGGGGGCCGGTGGCCAGGGCCCGGGCGATCTCCAGGCGCCGCTGGTGACCGTAAGGGAGCCCGGCAGCCTGGTCTCGGGCGACGGCGGCCAGACCGACCTCCGCCAGGAGGGCCAGTCCCTGCTCCCGGAGGCGGCGCTCCTCCCGGGTGAAGCGGGGCAGATGCCCGATGGTGCTCCACAGGCCCGCCCGACCAAGATTGTGCAGACCCACCAGGACATTGTCCAGGACGGTGAGGTCGCCAAAGAGCCGGATATTCTGAAAGGTGCGGGCGATGCCCCGACGGGTTACCGAGTGGGGGGCCAGACCGGCGAGGTCCCGGCCGTCGAAGAGAACGTTCCCGGCCTGGGGGGAGAGAAAGCCGGTAATGATATTGAATACGGTGGTCTTGCCGGCGCCGTTGGGGCCGATCAGGCCGGCCCGGGCCCCGGGCGGCAGACTGAGGGAGACGTCGGCCAGGGCCGTGAGACCGCCGAAGGATACGGTCAGGTGGCGGATGTCCAACAGCGCTGGGGGTTCGGGGGACTGGCTCGGCATCTTAGGGGACGCTCCGCCGCGACCGCAGAAACCGGGGCCAGGCAAGTCCTCCCCGGCCCCAGAGACCCCGGGGGGCAAAGATGATCACCGCCAGGAGCAGGCAGGAGAAGATCACCATGCGCAGGCCCGGCACCCCGGGGGAGATCAGCGGCCCCCACCGGAAGGGTTCTTCCACCACCCGCAGGAGTTCGCCCCCCACGGTGAACAGGAGGGCGGCGGCCACCGCGCCCCAGGTGCTCCCCAGCCCCCCCACCACGATCATCATCAGGACATTGAAGGTCAGGAAGAAGGAGAAGAGCGAGGGCGAAATGGTGGTGATAAGGTGGGCCAGAAGACCGCCGGCCAGGCCGAAGAAAAAGGCGCTCACCAGGAAGGCGGTCATGAGGAACTGAAAGGGATGGACCCCCATGGCCTGGGCCGCGGCTTCATCGTTCCGGATGGCCTGCATGGCCCGCCCATACCGGGAGCGGATCAGCCGCACGATGACGATCACGGTGAGCACCGCCAGACCCCAGGACCACCACAGGGTGGTGCGGGGGGCCAGGCCCTTCAGACCCAGGGGGCCGTTGGTCAGAGATTGCCAGTTGTTGGCCACCACCCGCACCACTTCCCCGAATCCCAGGGTGACGATGGCGAGATAATCACCCCGGACCCGCAGCACCGGGAAGCCGGTGAGGAAGGCAAAGACGGTGGCCATGAGACCGCCGGCCAGGAGGGCCACCGGAAAGGGGGCACAGAGCTGATCCAGGGGCCACATGAGGGGAGTGATGATGAAGTTCAGGGTCTTTTCGGCGGGGGTCAGGGTGAGGAGGGCGGCGGTATAGGCGCCGATGGTGACGAAGGCGTTGGGGCCCAGGTGGAGTTGGCCACAGACGCCCACAATGAGATTGTAGCTTACCGCCATGATGATGAAGACCGCGGCGTTGTTAAGGATCCTGATCTGGTAGTCGTCGGCATAGCGGTGGGCGGCCAGGAGGGCCAGAAGGAGCAGGCCCAGACCAGCGAGGGGCAGCCACCGGCGCGGTCCCGAAGTCGAGGCCGGCACTAGAGTTTATCCTCCATCCGGACCGTGCCCCATAATCCCTCGGGGCGGGCGAGGAGCACCAGCATTAACAGGCCAAAGGCCAGGGCGTCCCGGTAGCCGCCCCAGGTGGGGAGCCAGGCCACGATCATGATTTCCAGAACCCCCAGGATGAGCCCGCCGGCCACCGCGCCCCAGAGGTTGCCGATGCCGCCCACCACCGCCGCGATGAAGGCCTTAAGGCCGGGCATGATGCCCATGAGGGGGTTGACCTGGGGGTATTTCATGGCCCACAGCAGCCCCCCCACCGCGGCCAGGGCGGAGCCCACCAGGAAGGCCAGGGCGATGATCCGGTCCACGTTGATTCCCAACAACCGGGTGGTTTCCAGGTCATAGGCGATGGCCCGCATGGCCGCGCCCACCCGGGTGCGGTAGATCAGGGCGAAGAGCCCCAACAGGAGGACGGTGGAGACGCCGACAATCCAGAGGCTAAGGCGGGGAACCAGCAGCCCGCCGAGTTTGAGCGTCCCGGCGAACCACGCCGGCACCGGGAAGGCTCGGGGGAGACCGCCGATGATGACAGTGGCCAGATTTTCCAGCAGAAACGAAGCGCCGATGGCGGCAATGAGCAGCGACAACCGGGGCGCCCGGCGCAGGGGTTTGTAGGCCCCTTTGTCCAACATGATACCCAGGGCGCCGGTCAGGGCCACCGCCAGGCCAAAGGCCAAAGGCCAGGGTAAGGAAAAGAGGCCCACGCCGTAGAGGCCGATATAGGCCGCCACCATGAGGAGATCGCCATGGGCAAAGTTGATCAGGCGAAGGATGCCGTAGACCATGGTGTAGCCGATGGCGACCAAGCCATAGAGGCTGCCCAGGGAAATCCCGTTGATGAGCTGCTGGGTGAAGGTGGTGAGGTCCATGTCCTGCCAATCAACCCGGTTCCAGATGCGAAAGTGGAAAAGAGGTTGCCTGGTTCTGTTATGCCCCAAAAAAAACAGCCGGTCAAGTGACCGGCCGTTTAAATGAGTCTGAGAGCAATTACTTGCCAGCGGGAGCTGCGGGAGCTTCCTCCATGGCGGCTGCGCCCTTTTTGGGCTTCTTGGCTTTCTTGGCCTTTTTGGCCTTTTTGGATTTCTTGGCCTTTTTGACCCCCTCTTCCGCCGGAGCCGCCGGTTCGGCAGGCGGCTGCGCCATCTGCGCCAAGCTGACGGAAACCAAAGATAAACTGAATAATAAGGCCAGAATCAATGAAAACATCTTCTTCACTCGCATTCACCCCCCTTAGTCCTAAAAATATGAGGATTTGCATCGATCCCGAAGGTAATCATAACTCTTCCCATGGCCGCGTCAATAAGAAAAATTTCCCAAAGGGGAAAAAGTTGAAAGAACCATATCTCATTGTATTAATTAAAATTATTGATCTTGTGTGGTGGCCGGAGAAATGGTCCGGGGAGGCACGGGCAGGGCTCGGGGGGTTGGAGGAATCGCATGCGAGGTTAAGGCTAATCGGAGTTGATCAGATCATACTGCAGTTGTCGGCCCAGGGCGGTGAATTCGGGGGTCTGGGGCAGGTAGCTGAGCAACCGGTCCAGGTGGCCCCGCTGCCGGAGGAGACGGCGGCTGGAAGGGAAATTCAGATCATAGATCCAACTGCACAAGAGGAGTTTGAAGTCGTTGACCCAGACCATGCGGGAGTAGTCAGCCAGCCGGCGGGCCTGGACCCGGGCCAGGATGGCCGGGGTATAACGGTCGGTGTGGGGGGTGAGCCCGAGGTTGATGACGCTATCGTGGGGGGCGCCGGGGGCGAAGTGGGCCAGCATGACCTGGAAGATATCCAGCTTGTCGGCGTCCCGGACGACCCGCACGGCCACATCCACCTCCGGGGGGAGCTTGGGGGGCAGGTCCCGGCGATTGTGCAGCCCCACCGCGGCCAGGACGGTGCGCCGAGCCGCGCCGGTGAGCCCGGCCAGCACCGGGGACTGCCGCAGGAGGCGGACTCCGGCATAGCCATGGTTGCCGGCGACGCGGTCATCGAAGCTCCGAAAGCGGGCGTACTGGGGAAAGCGTCCCACATCATGGAACAGGGCCGCCAGATGGGTCAGGAACTCCAGGTGGGGCTCCAGAGCCAGGTTCGGGGTAATCCGGAGGGCGTTATCGAAGACCCGCAGGGTGTGGTCCCGTTTCAGGACCACCCGGGAGTCGCCGGTGTCCAGATAGGGAGCGGTGAAGTCAGCGAACCAGTTCAGGTACGGCGTCAACCCCTTCGGAGCAGTCATGGACATGGTCATGGTGCAGTGGGCCTCATAAAAACTGGCGTTGGAATCCTGCCCGGGTGATGGTGGCAAAGACGAAGGGGGGGCCGATGCCGGGCACCTGGGACGACATCTTGACCAGGAATTCCCTGGACAGGTGCAGAAGTTGGTCCAGGGAGGCGTTGTCGTTGAGGGCCTTGGTCAGGCGCAGCTCCATCCCCAGGTTGCGGGGCATGACCAACAGGGGCTGCACCGGGATGACCTGGAAGGGCAGGGTGTTGTTTTCGCTTTCCAGGAGATAGATCCGGTATGGCTGCGCTTCCTCTTCCAGGGAATAACCCGCCAGGATGAAGTTGAGGCGGCGGAATTCCGCGTGGGCCTCGGGGCCGTGCTGCTCCAGGAAGAGGCCATAGCCCCGGCTGAGGAAGGCAACGGCGAACTCGACGATGTCCTCCACCGCCAGCAGGCGCCGCCGGGCGACCTCCCGGTGCAGGTCCTGGCTAAGAGGGACGCTCACGCCGGAGCCGCCGCTGACCACCCCGGCGTAGCGCCCCAGGGGGAAGAGCTTGTCCACGGCGAAGTACTGCATCTGGCCCTGGGCATCGATCCGGGTGGCACGGCTGTCGGAGGCCATGAGGAGGCCTTCGGAGCTAAAGACAGCCAAGGCTTGGGTCATGGCTGTTCCCCTTCTCCCGCCTCCCCTTCCGGGTCCGCCGCCGGCCGGCCGCCCCCCCGCTGTTGGCGCTGCATCTGGATGGTCATGAAGTCGCAGTGGGACGAGCTCTCCACCGGGCAGCAATGGTCCAGATTATAGAGGAAGAAGAGAACCACAACGGTTCCCAGGAGCATCCACTGCGGTCCGAAGAGCCACAGGGTGAAGATGACCGCCAGGTAATAGGCCCGCATCCCCAGGGTGTAGTGCATGACGCCGATATCCAAAGTGTGGGTCACGTACTCGACGCTGATACCGGGATCGCATTCCAGGGGCACGTTGATCATGAAGTTGATATGGTTGAGGTAGCGGATCGACAGGCAGAAGCTGTAGAACGCGAAGAAGAAATCCACGATCAGAAGCATGAGTTTCACTGCGAACAGTGTCCGTATCCGGGTGAAGACCTGGGAAAATTCAAAGGGCAGCTCGTGGGTGTACTCCGGCCGGAACCACAGGCTGAGGAGGCCCAGGCCGATGAGGATGGCCGTGGAGGCCAGAAAACTGGAGGCCATGGTCCAGTTGCGTAGGGTTTGCACCGCCAGGATGTCGCGCCGGTCTTGCATGATGGATTCCACCCACATGCGGCGCAGGCGTTTGGTGATCCCCATGTAGGTTTTTAGGGGCGACCGGCGCACCTGATGGATCCAGTGACCATGGTAGGCGATTAGACAGAAAAACGAGAGAGAGGCGAAGATAATTTCATCCCATCGAATCTTATACATTCTGACACCCTGTAAATAAGCTGTTAGCTATCAGCTGTCAGCGTTCAGCAAAACCTCCTCGGGATCGGGGAGTGGAAAGGTCTATACGGTCTCCCGGAATTGCTTAGGCTATCCATGGTGGTGACAGCCGGGGCCGGGAATTGAAGGCCGACTCCAGTGATTCTGAGGTTGCAGCCGACAGCCATTTCCATTATAAACCGAAGGAGATTATATTTCTTAGAGCTTTTTCTTGATGTGAGGACGTCATGGACTACCGCCAGGGACAGATGGGGCGAATCTTTGTGGTGACTTTTGCGCACGGTGACGACCTGTTGACCGGCCTGACCGAATTGGCGACGCGGGAGAAGGTCCGGGCGGCGTGGGTCCAAGTTCTGGGGGCCCTGGGCCAGGGCGGCCTGGTGGTGGGTCCGGCCAAGACGGAGCTGCCTCCCCAACCGGTGTGGCAGCAGGTCTCGGAGGCCTGGGAGGTTTTGGGGGTGGGGAACATCTTCTGGGAGGAGGACACCCCCCGGTTGCACCTCCACGGGGCCCTGGGCCGCGGGGCCGGCACCCTGACCGGTTGCCTGCGGCAGGACTCCCAGGTGTACCTGGTCATCGAGGCCCTGGTGATGGAGATTGCCGGAGTGCAGGTGCAGCGCCGCCGGGACCCGGACTTGGGGGTGTCCCTACTGCGGTTTGAGGACTGATGCCGCGGCGAGGCCGAGGCGGAATGGATTCCTGGGGGGAGGGCCAGGGACCTGAGGCGACTCCCTGCCCCCAGGCCCTTACCTCAGGATGACGTTCGCAGAACTCTCAACTTGCTATGAGCCCCGCCCCTCGTCTGGGGGAATCCCAACCGGCCAGGCGGCGGGCCACGGCCAGATTACGGGGGTCGTCCTCCCGGGTTTGCTTGGGGGTCTCGAGGATGACGGCGACGGTGGCGCCAGCAACCTGCTGGAGCAGATATGACAGTCCGGCGGCCCCGATGGCCCCCTCATCCAGGTGCCAGTGGCGATCCCGATGGGAATCCCGGGGATGGCGCGTCTCATTGAGATGAACGACCTTCAGTGAGGTGAGCCCCATTCCGGCAGACAGCTCCCCCAGGAGGGCATCGACCCCTGCCGGGCGTCCCAGGTCATAGCCGGCGGCGAAGGCGTGGGCAGTATCCAGACACAGGCCCACCGGCAGGGGGGTAAGCCGCATGATGGCGTGTAACTGATCCAAACGCCAGCCGATCTCCGAGCCCTGACCGGCGGTATTTTCCAGAAGAAGGCGGGGGGAGGGAACCGCCTGGGGGGCAGCGGCCTCCAGGGCGGCCGCCACCCGGGCGTAGCTGGCCGGTTCCACCGGCGCATGCCCCGGATGGCAGATAAGAAAGTCCAGCTCCAATTCCTGCGCCAGGCGCCATTCGGCCGTAAGTCGCGTTACGGAGGCGGCGTACAAGGCCGGGGCGGGCGAGGCCAGATTGGGGAGATACGACAGGTGCGCGGCCACCGTGCGGATGCCGGTGTCCCGGCGGGCCCGGTGGAATTTTACCGCTTCGGAGGCCGAGACCGGCCGCCAGCGCCACCCCCGGGGGTTTTGCAAAAAGATCTGCAGGGCCTGGCAGCCCAAGGCGTGGGCTCGCCATAAGGCCCGGTCCAGCCCGCCGGCGATGGAGAGGTGCATCCCGATGGCAGGGAAACAACCCTCGGGGTGGTGGGTCATTCCGAACCCGGCAAGTCGTTTTGAACCTTAAGACAGATGGATTGCATCCGGACTTCGACCATGTCCTTCCCTCGACCCCCCTCTACCCAGCTATGGCCCTTTACCATACTGGAGCGGTATGTCGCCCGGGCGTATCTGAGGAAATTCAGTTTGATTCTGCCTTCCTTCTTGGGCATCTACCTGATCGTGGACTTCTTTGAGAAGATCGACCGCCTCCTCGCGGCTCATGTGGAACTGCTCACGGTGGTGGCTTATTTTATCATGAAGGTGCCCCAAATCATCGGGCAGATCATGCCGGCCGCGATTCTGGTGGCCGTCATGATCACCCTGGCCATTTTATCCCGGCACAATGAAACCATTGCCATGAAATCTTCCGGGATTGACATCCTGGTGCTGTTCCGACCTTTGCTGACCTTGGCCGGGCTTTTCTGCCTCGGTCTCCTGGCTTTGAACCTCTATCTGATTCCCTGGAGCAATCAACGGTTGCATACCATCTGGGAGACCGAGGTGGAAAAAAAGCCGGTCCGCAGCCTGATCAAACTGGAGCGGTTCTGGTACAAGGGTGATCGGGCCATCTACAACATCTCCATGTATGATAAGTATGCCCAGGCCTTGGAGGGGGTAAAGATCTATCTCTTCGATGACCAGTTTCGTCTGGTGCAGCTCATCACCGCGCAACGGGGCACCTGGACGGGCCAGGATTGGGCTTTTTCCGAGGGGTTCGTGCAGGACTTCCCCCCCCACCGTCCCATGACGGGAGAGACGTTCCAATCCCGGACCCTGAAGCTTACGGAGCGGCCCGAGGATTTCGGCTCCCTGGAAAAGAAGGTCAGCGAGATGGACGCGCCTGAACTATACACCTACATTCACCGTCTGGAACGGGACAAGTATGACTCCACTCCCTATTGGATCGATCTGTTGTCCCGTTTTGCCTCGGCCTTTACCCCCCTGGTGGTGACCTTGATCGGCGGCAGTCTGGTGTTGCTGCGGGAAAAAGGGAACATCGCCCTGGGGATTACCTTGGGTATCGGGATCATCTTCTTTTATTGGCTGGCCGAGGGTTTTTTTTCGTCCCTGGGATTGGTGGGGAGGCTGCCCGCGGTGATTGCCACCTGGATCCCCAATGCCCTCTTTATCTCCGGGGGGCTGATCCTGTTCTTCAGAGTGGCGCGGTGAAACCAGGAGTATCCTGGGGGGGTTGCCTCTGCCCAGCCACCCTCCGCAGTGAGCTAGACGTTGATTCCGGGAGGCTCGTGGCATAAGGGGTCCTGCAACTTTTTTTACAGTCCCATGTCCCCCCATATGGTCTATATGGTTGTAGACTGACTCTTCCTCCGGCCGTCCTCATCAAATAATATATGTAACTGATATATCAATTAATCATCTCCAATCGGGGGTTGTGCGGTCCCATTGGCTGCAAGTATTATTTTTCACACAACCTAAAAAATGCCTTATTACAAAAATTTTTATTGTCATTATATCTGTGGTTGTGCTATGGATAAGGTATTTTCAGCATTATCACAAATCTGTGCAGACAAGCCGATTAGAAAAGCAGTCTCTTTATCTCCCGGAGGCCCCTCCTCCCCCCAGTCGGGGTGGGGGGAAAGCGTGTGAGCATTAGAGGGTTGTTGTTACTTCTTTCATTCCGAACATATCGGGGTCAGCCGTTCCCGACTCGTTCATGCGACTTCTGCGGGCCAGACAAAATGAGAGCTTTCGATATTATTCTCCTGAAATGCCAAACGGCGCATTATAGGATGATGACCATCCATTTCTGACATGAAAAAACCCATAAGGGAAAGGGGGAAGGCAAAGGCGGTAATATTATCCAACGGCTGGGGACAGAAGTGGTATCGAAAGAACACTATCATTAATCTATTAAGGGGGATGAAGGTATGACGAAGGCTGAATTGATTTCTCAAGTGGCTTCGGAGGCGCAGGTAAAGAAAGTCGACGCGGAAAAGGCCATTAATGCATTTATCAAGACAATTACTGGAACCCTGCAGAAGCAGGGCCGGCTGTCCTTGGCGGGGTTTGGCACCTTTGTCGTCGCCGAAAGGAAGGAGCGGGAAGGTCGGAATCCTCAGACCGGCGAGCCCATTAAGATTGGGGCCACCAAAGTTGTGCGGTTCAAACCGGGCAAGGCTCTCAAGGATACCGTGAAGTAGCAGGAGAACAGCCCTTTACTCTGAAGTCAGGACGCCTGGCTTGAAGGCACAGTCGGCTGGAGCACAGACAGCCGGGTTGAGAAAGGCCGGCACCGCTTCTCTGGTAGCCGCAAGTGGATTTTACAAGGAGGGGTTTTCCCTGTGGGGAAAGACTCCTGGGCTCTCCATCCACCAGGGGTTGGGCTCGTTTTATTTTATTTATATCGGTGTGACGGTGGAGTGGGGAGATTACAGTTCGAGCTGGCTGTTTTATTCTCAGGGGGAAGCAACACGGTGACATTACCAAGTATATCCCCAACATACTTCGCTCAGGGGAGGCATCCTGCCTCCCCTGAGGCTTTTTGGGGCCAGACGCCCTCCCTTCTCTGAGGCATTGCCCATCACCTCCCTGCACCCCCCGCGTCCTCTCCTTCAGGTGGCCACAACTGCGCCAATACCGTAGGCAGCAGCGCCACATCTTCGGGGAGGAGGGTGCGCAGGTCCAGGAGCAGCTGGTCTTTTTCCACTCTACCAATGACGGCAGGAAGCCCCCGGCGCAGTCTGGCCTCCAGGTGATGGGCGGGCAGACGAGGATCTTCCAGGCTGAGGGCCCAACTGGGCAAGGTGATTTGGGGGAGGGCACCGCCGCCCACCCTGGCCTGGCTGGGTTGGAGGCGCAGGCGCACCCGGGGGGGCAGCCAGCGGCGCAACCGCCGCAACAGGCTTTGGCCGCGACGCCGGAGGTCAGGCTCGGGGCAGGTGAGCATCTGCAGGGTGGGGATTTCCCGGAGGGCCTGGGTTTCATCCCGGTAGAGGCGCAGGGTGGCTTCCAGTCCGGCCAGGGTCAACTTGTCGGGGCGCAGGGCGCGGGTGAGGGGATTGCGTTTCAGGCGGTCGATCAGGGAGGCGCGGCCCAGGATGATCCCGGCCTGGGGTCCGCCCAAGAGCTTGTCCCCGCTGAACATCACCAGATCTGCCCCTAATTCCAGGGTCTCCCCGACGGTGGGTTCCCTCTCCAGGCCATACCGCCCCAGATCGATCAGGCAGCCGCTCCCCAGGTCTTCCACGACGGGTAGTTGATGCCTGCTTCCCAGGGCGACCAGGTCCGGCAGGGGCACCTCCTGGGTAAATCCGAGGATGCGAAAGTTACTGGTGTGCACCTTGAGGAGCATGGCGGTATCCGGAGAGATGGCCGCTTCATAATCCCGCAGGTGGGTCTTATTGGTGGTTCCCACCTCCCGTAGGCGGGCGCCGCTGGCGGTCATGACATCGGGCATGCGGAAGGAGCCGCCGATCTCCACCAACTGCCCCCGGGAGACAATCACCTCCCGGCCCTGGGCCAGGGTATTGAGGGTCAGGAGCACCGCCCCGGCGTTGTTGTTGACGATCAGGGCCGCCTCGGCCTCCGTCAGCTCTTTCAGGATGGCTTCCAGGTGGTCGTGTCGGGATCCCCGGCGCCCCGCCTCCAGATCGTATTCGAGGTTGGAATAGTGACGGCCGACCTCAGACAGGTGCGCGATGACGGACGGGGCCAGGGGCGAGCGGCCCAGGTTGGTATGGATGATGACCCCGGTGGCGTTGATGAGACGGCGCAAATGGGGGGGGCTGGCCGCTTGTACGGCCCGTTCCAGCTCCGACAGAATGACCTCGGGGGTGATATCGACGGGCAGGGTGGCCAGGTCCTGGGACAACAGCGCGGTGCGCGTCTGGTCCAGGACGTCCCTGATCAGGCTCAGAATCAGGCGCTTGGGAAGGCCGACGAAGGGCGGCCGCTCCCGACAGCGCTGCCAGAGTTCATCCACCTGGGGAAGTTTTCGGAGCAGGTTTTGCCTTTGAGTGTCCATGGGATCCTTTCCCCGTCGATGAGCGGCAGAGCAGCAGGACCGGCCCCGGGTCAGTTGTGCTGGCGGAACCGCGACGCGGACAGAAAATAATTCAGGTATCAGGACGTTATCCTTATCATACTATGTTCCCGCGCAATTGTGAATCCCTCGAGCTGCGCTCCGGGGATTTTCCCTCTTTTCTGCCTGCCATGGAGTTTCGAGATACTTAAGCACCTCCCGGGGGGAGGGGTGAGGAGGTTGAGGGCGGTGCAGCCGCCGACGTTCCTGCCGCCTGCCTCGCCCGAGGGGTGACGGCCTGAGATCAGGAAGATTTTTATTGTCCTGGTGATAGTATCCGGGGCCGCGTGGGCAGGGAAATGTGATTGAATTTTTTTTCTTAATAATGATAAGATAACCAAATTACTTTGGGGCACCAGAGCGGGGAGGAAGGTTTGAAAGGACTCTTCTGGGCAGTGGGACTCGTTGTATTGCTGTTGGGGTCGGGCCCAGGATGGGGAAAAGAATGGGAGTTGTTCCGCGATGAAGGTCAGGCGGGCGTCCCCTGGACCATCAAGGCAGACAATCTGGTTTATCATACCGCCACCGAGACCTATGAAGCCAACGGCCGGGTGGAGATCCGGCAGGGCGACCGCAGAATCAACGCCGACACCGTCCAGGTCAACGGACAGACCAAGATCGCCCGCCTGCAGGGAAATGTGGTCCTGGTTTTGGATGATGACATCCTCACCGGCAAGGCCGGGCAGTTCAATCTGGCCACCCGCTGCGGGGAAATGGAAGACGCCCGCCTGTTCGTGAAGAAGAACAATTTTCATGTGGACGGCGCCCTGCTCCGCAAGACCGGGGAAAACACCTACCACGCCGAGAGGGCCGTGATCACCACCTGTGATGCGGACCGTCCGGTGTGGAGTTTTTACAGTCGGGAAATCGATGTGACCTTGGAGGGATATGCCACCTCCATCAACACCGTTATGCGTCTGGGGCCGGTCCCCGTCATGTTCATGCCCTATGCCGTGCTGCCGGTGAAGACTACCCGGCAGTCGGGCTTGCTGATGCCCCAGTACGGCCAGCATCGGGCCGGCGGCACGGTGGTGGAACTGCCGTTATATTGGGCCATCAATAATTATATGGACGCCACCCTCTTCCCGATGCTGGTCAGTTCCCGGGGTTTCCTGTCGGCCGGCGAATATCGGTATGCCAGCAGCAAGACCTCCGGCGGGACCATCCGCGGGGGCTACATCCGGGACGGCAAATCCGACACCCCCACGGACCACCGCTATTTCCTCGAAGGCATGGTCAATCAGGAGCTGGCAACCAACTTCTGGGCCAAGGGTACGGTGGACATGGTCAGCGATTTCCGCTACCTCAGGGATTTCAACTTCGGGTACCTGGGTCTGAACAGTTATTCGCGCTCCTTGTTGGATGACTATGGACGGAACCTGGAGCAGGATGACGTCAAGACCCGCGTGTCGCAGGCAATCCTGAGCAAGAATTTCTCTCAGGGCAATGTGAGTTTCTTCGGTAATTACTATCAGCGCCTGTTGAGTAACAACCCCCGGCCGTTCAATAAGGCCCCCTCCCTGAACGTGGGGACGCTGCTGTTGCCGCCGTTGGAAAACTGGCCGGTCTATTTCGAGGTTGATTCCGCATATACGCATTATTATCAAAATCTTGGCCTCACAGGGCAGCGTCTGGAATTGCATCCCAAGCTGACGGTGGCGCCGCGGTTGTTCAATGCCCTGGACTTGTCTGGCCGCATAGGCTTTCGGGAGACCGCCTGGCGGGTGGATAACCATGGCGACACGACGGATCTTCCCGATTGGCAGAGCCGCCAGCTCTATGACGTAAAAGCGGGGGTGTCCACCTCGCTCATGCGGGATTACGGGCGCGACGGCACCTCCACCCGATATATCCGCCATTTTCTTCAGCCCCAGGTGCTCTACTGGCAGTCCCCCCGGTTCAACTTCAACCGATTCCCCCAATTCGACCCCCGGGATTTAAGCTGGATTACCCGCGTCAACCGCAATCTGCCCATCCTGGATGGCTATGAGCCTTTGGGGGGGGTGAACGCCCTGACCTATTCCCTGGGCAACCATGTCATCTACCGGTATGACGCCGCCAGCGGTCTGCCGCAGGTCACCGAGCTGTTTTGGCTTCGCCTCAGCCAGAGCGTGTTCTTTAACTCCACCACCATCGGCCTGGACGGGAACAACCTGAAGCATCACCGCTTCTCCGATCTCCTGGCGGAGATGCAATTTTCTCCCATCCGTTATCTGTCCATCGGTTTTGATCTGGGCACGTCGGTCTACAAGGAGGGTTTTAACCGGGCGGACCTGAAATTTGCCCTGCACGACTCCAAGTGGCGCAATTACCTGCAGGTCGACTATCTCTATTTAAAGGACTACGCCAACCAGATAAACAGTGCGGTCTTTGTGGACCTGTTCAATTCCTTCAAGATAGGGGTTACCAATCAGCATACCTTTATTTCCGACAAACAACTGGAAACCAACTACGGCGTCATTTTTCAGCGGCAATGTTGGGGGGTCAGTTTAAACTTTGCCGACCGGTCGGATGACAAACGCATCAGTTTCACCTTGTTCATTCCCGGTCTGATCGAAAGATTGCCTCGCGGTCCCATGCGGGAGCGAGGACCATCTGAGTCCCGGCAGGAGTATCCCCGGTACTTCAATTAACTCCAGGTAATCAAGAGAGGATGTCAGTATAGATGAAATTAACGGTTATCGGCACAGGTTACGTGGGCTTGGTCACCGGCGTCTGCTTCGCGGAGATGGGCAATGACGTCATCTGCGTGGATGTGGACGCCACCAAGATCGACATGCTCAATCAAGGGCAGATCCCCATTTACGAACCGGGTCTGGAGGACATGGTCCGGCGCAACGCCCTGGAAGGCCGCCTGCTCTTTACGACCGATATCGCCAAGGCCGTGGACAAGAGCCTGATCTGCTTTATCGCCGTGGGTACTCCCCAGGATACCGATGGCTCCGCCGATCTCTCCTATGTCCTGGAAGTCGCCCGCAGCATCGGCAAGTGTATGAACGCCTACAAGGTCATCGTGGAGAAATCCACGGTGCCGGTGGGCACCGCGGTCAAAGTGCGCCAGGCAGTCTCGGAGGAACTCCAGGCCCGGGGGCTGGAGCTTGAATTCGACGTGGTCTCCAATCCCGAATTCCTGAAAGAGGGGACGGCCATCGATGATTTCATGAAGCCCGACCGGATTGTGGTGGGGTGCGATAACGTGCGCACCGCCGAATTGATGAAGGAACTCTACGCCCCCTTCGTGCGCACTAACCATCCGGTGGTCCTGATGGACGTGGTCTCGTCGGAATTGACCAAATACGCCGCCAATGCCTTTCTGGCTACGAAGATTTCCTTTATTAATGAAATCGCCAACATTTGCACCCGAGTAGGAGCCAATGTGACGTACATTCGCCAGGGCATCGGCTCCGACCGGCGCATCGGCAACCAATTCCTGTTCCCCGGACTGGGATACGGCGGCTCCTGTTTTCCCAAGGATATGCAGGCCCTGATCAAGACCGCCAAGGACTACGGCTACCAGCCCCGCATTCTGGACGCGGCGGAAGCGGTCAATCAGGATCAGCGCCGCATCTATATTCAGCGCGTCATGGAGTATTTCGACAACCGCCTGGAGGGCAAGGTGGTGGCCTGTTGGGGGCTGTCTTTCAAGCCCCTCACCGACGATATGCGGGAGGCCCCGGCCCTGACGATCATCTCCCGGCTGACCTCCCAGGGCGCCCGGGTACAGGCCTACGACCCCGTGGCCATGAAGGTGGCGGCGGGACTCATGCAGGATAATCCCGCGGTGAGCTTCACCTCCTCCAGTTACGAGGCCCTGCGGGGCGCTGACGCCCTGTGTATCTGTACCGAGTGGATGGTCTTCCGGGAGCCGGACTTTGAGCGGATGGCGGAGCTGATGAAGGCCCCGGTCATCTTTGACGGCCGCAATCTTTATGACCCGGTGAAGATGCACAAGCTCGGCTTCACCTATTTCAGCATTGGGCGCTAGCCCCGGGGGACCGGGCCTGGTCCCCCACTCGAGCCTACTCCGCCGTGTGAGACTATGCCTGGATCACCCCCGGACACCACCGCCTCACGGCTGCTAGCCGGCCTGCGGCCCGCGGACCTGGAGAGGTTTGCGGCCCTGCGGGTGCTGGTGGCCGGCGACTTCATGCTGGACGAGTACTTGTGGGGGGAGGTGTCGCGCATCTCGCCCGAGGCCCCCGTGTTGGTAGTCAAGGTGGAGCGCCAGAGCCGGGTGTTGGGGGGGGCGGGCAACGTGGTCAACAATCTCATCGGACTGGGGGCCCAGGTGGAGGTCCTGGGTCTGGTGGGTGACGACCCGCCGGGTGCAGACATCCGCCAGGAACTGGCCCGGTTGGGGGTTGACGATCGGGGCCTGTTCACCGATCCCGCCCGCCAGACCACCCGCAAGACCCGGGTGGTGGGCAACCATCAGCAGATCGTCCGCATCGACCGGGAGTCTCGGATGGAGGCGGACCCCTGGTTCATGGAGGCGGCCCATAATTATCTGCAGGGGGACGCCCCCGCCCTGGACGCCATCATCATCTCCGACTACGGCAAAGGGGCCCTGCCCTCGGCGCTTCTGCAGCGCCTCATCGCCTGGGGGCGCCGTCAGGGACTGCCGGTGGTGGTGGACCCCAAGGGGACCGATTTCTCCCGCTACCGGGGCGCCAGCGTCATCACCCCCAACCGGAAAGAGGCGGAGGCGGTGGTGGGACACCCCCTGTCCAGCCCCGAGACGGTCCAGGCGGCCGGGGCCAGTCTCTGCCGGCGCTACGAGGCCGAGGCGGTCCTGATCACCCAGGGCCCCGAAGGCATGACCCTGTGCCGCCGGGAGGGGGAGTGCCGCCACATTCCGGCCCGGGCCCGGGAGGTCTACGATGTTTCCGGGGCCGGGGATACGGTGGCGGCAGTCTTGACCCTGGGATTGGCCGCCTGGGGGGACCTGGCCCCGGCCGCGGCCCTGGCCAATCTGGCCGCGGGCATGGTGGTGGGCAAGGTGGGGACGGCTCCCATCCTGCGGTCAGAACTGGCCCTGGCCCTGGCGGAGCGCAGCCCGGCGAACGTGGAAAAGATCGTCTCCGTGGGCGAACTGCGGCTGCTGCTGCCGCGGCTGCAGGCCCAGGGCAAGGTGGTGGTCTTCACCAACGGCTGTTTTGATCTCCTCCACTGGGGACACATCAAATTTCTGGAGGCCTCCCGCCGGGAGGGGGACCTCCTGGTGGTGGCCCTGGATTCCGATGACTCGGTGCGCCGGGTCAAGGGCGAGGGCCGCCCGGTGATCGAGGAGAAGCAGCGCCTGGAGATGCTGGCGGCCTTGGCCGCGGTGGACTACGTCACCGTCTTCGCCTCCGAAGACTTGCCCCGCCTCCTGGCCGACCTGCAGCCCGACGTCCTCACCAAGGGCAGCAACTATCCGGCGGCCCAGGTGGCCGGGAGCGACCTGGTGCGGGCCGCCGGCGGCCGGGTGGCCCTCATCCCCATCACCGACCCGGTCTCCATCCAGGGGCTCATTAATCAGATTCGTCAGGGGGAGTGAGAAGGACATAACGGGGAGAGCCGGGGCAGGAGTTCCCGGCCCTCTTTCTTATGCACCCCTCCCCCTGCAGAATGACATCTCTCAGCAAGGAAGACACAAACTATGCACGGACAAAAAATCAGCGTAAATAGCGCCGGGGAGCTGCAGGTGCCGGACACCCCGATCATTCTCTATATCGAGGGGGACGGCACCGGCCCGGACATCTGGCGGGCCACGGTGCGGGTCCTGGACGCGGCGGTGGCCAAGGCCTACGGCGGCACGAAGCAGATCGCTTGGCAGGAGATTCTGGCGGGCGAAAAGGCGTATGCCGAGACCGGGAGCTACCTGCCCGAGGCCACCCTGGCCGCCATCCAGGACTATCTGGTGGCCATCAAGGGACCCCTGACCACCCCGGTGGGGGGCGGCTTCCGCTCCATCAACGTCACCCTGCGGCAGGTCCTGGACCTCTACGCCTGCATCCGGCCGGTGCGCTACTACCCGGGGGTCCCCAGCCCCATGCGCCATCCGGAGAAGGTGGACATGGTGATCTTCCGGGAGAACACCGAAGACGTCTACGCCGGGCTGGAGTGGCCGGCGGGTAGCCCCGAGGCCAAACGGCTCATCGAGTTTCTCAACGCCCAGTTGGGGTGTAAACTGGCCGCCGAGACCGGCATCGGCATCAAACCCATGACCGCGGCGGGGAGCCAGCGCCTGATCCGCAAGGCCATCAAGTACGCCCTGGCCCAGGGACGCCCCAGCGTCACCCTGATGCACAAGGGCAACATCATGAAGTTTACTGAGGGCGCCTTCAAGACCTGGGGGTATGAGCTGGCGGCGGCGGAATTTCCCCAGACGGTCATCAGTGAAGATGACCTCTATGCCCGACTCCAGGGCAAAGCGCCGGAGGGGGCCGTGGTCATTAAGGACCGCATCGCCGACTCCATGTTCCAGCAGGTGCTGCTGCGGCCGGAGGAGTACAGCGTCATCGCCACCCCCAACCTCAACGGCGACTACCTGTCGGACGCCCTGGCGGCCCAAGTGGGGGGTCTGGGCATGGCCCCTGGGGCCAACATCGGGGACCGCTACGCAGTCTTCGAGGCCACCCACGGCAGCGCCCCCAAATACGCCGGGCTGGACAAGATCAACCCCAGCTCCCTGATCCTGTCGGGGGCCATGCTGCTGGAGCACCTGGGCTGGACCGAGGCCGCGGCCCTCATCCACCAAGGCCTGGCCCGCACTCTCCAGGCCAAAACTGTCACCTACGACCTGGCCCGGCAGCTCCCCGGGGCCACCGAAGTCCCCACCTCCGGCTTCGCCGACGCCCTCATCGGCCACCTCTAAGCCCACCACTGTCTCCTATCCGCCGGGGGCCGTATCACCCCCGGCACCCCAAAAAAAAGCCCCCGGCGGGTAAACCGGGGACTGTAACCTCTTAAAGGGATAGGGCTGGCTTATTTTTTCCGTAAACGGAGCCCCATTAGGCCCAACAGACAGCTGCCCAGCAGCAGGGCGCTGGGGGGCAGGGGCACCGGGCAGAGTGCCAGGTCGACGATGGCGTACCTTTCCACAAAGGTGCCAGGGCCTTCCACCAACTTCACCACTGAGAAGGCCGTGTCGGAGAAGAAGCCGTAAAATTCACCGGCAGCAGAGTTGGGGATGTTCATCACAAAGTTGCCATCGGCGTAAATGTCGATGGAGCTCCCGGGGCCGTTCGGGCCAGCCAGATCAAACCAACCGCCGAAGCCGAACATGCCGCCGGTATAACTGAATTCTTGATAATCAGGTGGGTTGGCATCCTGGTCGACGATATTTTGATAGACGCCCAGGCTAATCGTGCCGGCGGTGTTGTTTTCGTAGATACTGAGGCCGGAGATTAACGTGGTATCCTCAAAATTTTCCACCAGGGGATTGGAGCAGTAGTACGTAAAGGAATTCGGATTGTAGGTAGGTAAATATTGGTACAAGACTGTGAAATTCGCCTGAGCCGCCCCCGCAAACCCCAGCACCAGCAGAAGCACCGACAGAACTGCAATTCTCTTCATTTTCCTTTTCCTCCTCCTGTTTCAAGTGATTGGGGAATTACTGTGGTTATTCGCCATCTCCCTTTAGGAGGTTCTAACCCAACATCCTTAATGATTTTTCTTCTCCAAAAAGTTTAATATTTGAAACTTTTTGTTAAATATTCTTAACATCCTTCCAGCCTGGCAGTTGGGCTGCTACTCCCCGGTAGGTCGCTCGGCTTCGCTAATCAGGCGATTTCTCCGGAATCAGCCGTCCTCCCGCTACCTGCTCCGCCGACTTTACTGTCTTGATATTGTGCAACTATTATGCCTCAGGTCAGGGCGGTGCCGGCACCGATTCTGTTCATAATTTTGAACAGAATCGTAATTCGGAATTATCCCGTATTATCAATGAGAAACGACATTTCCCCGGGGTTTTATCCCTTGCCCAGGGGATTGCTGTCTTCCGCAAGCCAGCCGTTTCCCGGTTCACCTTGTGAAAAAGTGGTTAGAAAATGAAACAAGTCCTCCCTATCAATTTCGCCGCCTGCCGCCGCTTCCTCCACGGCGTCTTTGTCCCCCCGGTGGCGTCTGAGTGTTGCGTTCCGATCCTTCGGCCTGGCGGGGGTGCGGCGGCCGGGAACCGGAAAAAAATCCTTACCATTTCCTAAAAATTCCTTGACCCCATATCGGTTAGGAGTTATACAGTATATTTTAATACTAAACATTTTGTTTATTTTTATTAAACCGGAACAACCGTGAAGATCGGCGAAAAACTCAAGCGGCTGCGGCAGGCCAACTCCCTGACCCAGGAGGAACTGGCCAACCGCGCCAACCTCACCAAAGGTTTCATCTCGCAGCTGGAACGCGATCAGACCTCTCCCTCCATTGCGACCTTGAGGGATATCCTGGATATCTTCGGGGTGTCGCTGGCGGAGTTCTTCCGGGACCTGTCGGAGGAGCGGGTGGTCTATCCCCAGAGCGCCAGGATCATCACCTCAAACTCCACCGCCGGGTGTCAGGTAGAGGTGCTGGTGCCCGATGCCCAGGGACGCATGATGGACCCGGTTCTGGTGACCATCGCGGCGGGGGAATCCCTTCCCCGGCAAGCCCCGCACGAGGGGGAGGAGTTTGGCATCGTCCTCAAGGGGACGGTCAATTTGCTGTTGGACAACCTGGCCCATAAGGTCAGGCAGAATGAGTGTTTCTATTTCAGCTCCGACCGGGAGCACCTCGTTATGAATATCGGCAAACAGGAAGCCCGGATCTTCTGGGTGGTCACACCCCCCATCTTTGGGTAAGGAGGATGTATGTTGTGCCGTGATGTCAAGCTTTAAGGTAGTACCCTGGGTGCGGCAACCCCCACCCGATCACGAGGAAGGAGGACACGCCTTTGGAAAAACCTGAAATCGGCTTTGGCCAGCACCTCATGGTGGACGGATATGGGTGCAGTTACGATCGGCTGGTGGATCTGGACGGCATTTATGAATTTCTCAATCAATGCCCCGACGTGATTCACATGACCAAGATCATGCCGCCCTATGCGTTTAAATATTCCGGCAAGGTCCCGGAGGATTGGGGTCTATCGGGGTTTGTGCTGATCGCCGAGAGCCACATCAGCGTCCACACATTTCCGGAAAAGGGATTTCTGAGCATCGACATCTTTTCCTGCAAGAGTTTCGAGTATCAGAAGGCGGTGGATTTTGCCACCAGGTGTTTCGGGATCAAGTCGCATGAGATCAAACTGCTGGATCGCGGGCTGGAATTCCCCCGTTCGATCCCGGCGGTGACTCATTATTTGCACAGTGAACGCAAACAGATGAGGATGTAGTATGGACGAGTCCGACAGTCCCAAGCCGGACATATTCCGAAGGCTCTTCCGACGCTGGCGCACCCGCCGCAACATCGAACAGCCCGAGGATATTGAAAAGGAAATCCAAAGCATCATCGACGAGGGGCAAGAGCGTGGTTTTATAACTCGCCAGGAAGGAGAAATGATCGAGAGTATCTTTGAGTTCAAAGATACTCTGGCACGGGAGATCATGGTCCCGCGCGTGGATATCACTTGCGTGTCGCAGGACAGTCCCATCAAGGAGATCATCGCCCTGGTCCTGGAGCGGGGCCACTCCCGATTGCCGGTCTATGACGGCAATATCGATCATATTCAGGGCATCCTTCTGGCCAAAGACCTCCTGTTTTTTTGGGACACCCCGGAGGACCAGATTGATCTGGCCAAGGTCCTGCGACCGCCCTATTTTATTCCAGAGGCCAAGAAGATCAGTGACTTACTGCGGGATTTCGTGGAGAAGAAGATCCAGATCGCCATCGTCATCGATGAATATGGCGGCACCTCGGGACTCATCACCATCGAGGATATCCTGGAAGAGATCGTGGGGGAGATCTATGATGAGTATGATTTAGAGGAACCGCGCCTGGTGCCCCAGGAAGACCAATCGGTGGTCGTCGACGCCCGCCTGGACATCGAGCATTTGGCAGAACATTTTGGCATGGAGCGGCCCGAAGGCGAATTCGAATCCGTGGGCGGGTTGCTGATCCATCTGTTGGGAAAGGTCCCCCAGGTGAACGACACCGCCACCTTCGAGAATTTGGAATTCAAGGTCATCGCCGCGGACGCCCGCCGGGTGAAGAAGATATTGGTCAAACCCCTGACCTCGTCCCCGGCTGACGCACCGGATACCAACACCCCCCCCCATCCCTGAAGCACCCTCCTGGACAGACTCCATCGTTAGAAAATCATTTCTGTCCGGTTAGGCCAGAGCGAGTGTTAATTGTTTAGAATTCATGATGTTATCCTTGATGTCGTCTGGCGGCTCAAAAAGTTCCTGAATTTTGCAGGTCCTGAAGAGATTGAGTTGTAAGATACGCATAAATGTCTGCAAAGAAACGCTGATAGAACAGAAAAACTTAACCTAGCAGAGAAGCAGATAGGCAATGAGAGCCACCATTAGTGTCCGGCACAGAAGTTGAATAGCAAGGGGGATGCCTTGGGTCAGGTGGTTTGGGACACAACAGAGCCCAGAGGTCGCACCGTTCCAGGAGCATAGTTTGGGCCAGCCGGGACAATTCCAAGAGTCCCCATTCCACTTTACTTCTGAATTTGAGCCAGAGTAAGAGCAGATAAGAGATTAACGCGGTCCAGATTTGAATCAACACGGCGTTCTGGGAGGTACCGTAACAAGTTTTGATTTTAAGATTTTGTTTGATCCACTTGGAAAACAGTTCCACCTGCCAGCGGCAGCGGTAGAGTTCAGCCACCTGGAGAGCGGCCAAGTCCAGGCGGTTGGTTAAAAAGACATATTCCTTGCCGGTCTCGGGGTCTTGATAGTGCACGCGGCGCAAACGGTCGGGATAACAAGCCTGCCCCCGAGGGGAATTCAGCCGGATGATCTGGTCGGCCAGGATCGGTCCAGAAGCCGGTGATGCCTGGACCACCTCATAGCAGGAGTTGGTTTTGAGCCTGGTTACGAACCAGACGCCGTCTTGGTGCACCCGGTAGAGCCAGGTATAATCCAGGTAGGCCCGGTCAAAGATGAGCAGATCGCCGGAATGGAAGTGCGGGTCTTGGACGGCCCGGCAGTCATGGGTCTTGCCGTCGGTGACCAGGACACACCGGGGCAGGAGCCCGGTGAGGACCGTCTGGAGTTTGATGGCCCCTTTCCGGGTACGGAACTTGGCCCAGGAAAAGTCGGCGGCGCACAGTTCAATGGTCGTGGAGTCAATGATTTTGATCTCCGGGGCCTTCGGGGACCGGCTGGCGAACTCCGCCTAGATCCGATTATACAGCTTATAATAGGTCTTTTCGAAGATGACGGCGGGCTACTGTTCATTGGCGTCGGCCAGGGTGGAACGCTTCACTGCGGCCAAGCCCAGGTGGTAGAACTTGCGGACGTGCCGGTTGAGACTGAACACCAAGTCCTTGAAGCCCTTCCGGGCGCTCCACTGGCCGAAAAGCATGCATAAGCTTTTGGGCCACTCTGACATCAAGATGACCATGCGCTATGCGCACCTCTCCCCCGGCCGCCTTCAGGAATCTGTAAACCTGCTGAACAATCTGGCTGCAAGTCCGGCCTAAAAAACCGTTGGGAAAGTTTTGTGAAACTTTGCCCAAAAAGCCAAGGGGTTGGCAACCAAATAGTCTCCAACCCCTTGATATTTCTGGCGCGCCCAGAGAGATTCGAACTCCCGACACACGGATTCGTAGTCTATCCCCCATTGATTGTTTTTGTAATAATATTAATAGAATTAATGCAATTTAACATAATTTTGTGCTCTTGTGGCGGGTGCAAAATTGCCCTATTTATGCGGATATAATTTTCCTGAGAAATAAAAGCACGACTGAAAGCACGACTATTTTCTGCCCGGTATGAGTTCGATAGCGCCTCCGCAATCAGTTTTAAGATGACGCCACGCATTAATACCCATGGCTATGATTTTCAATTTTGTCAAATATCCTGTTGATAGTGTTGCTCAAATTATCCCACCGGGCTTTACGGTCTTCGTGTAATTCATCGGCCCATTTCTGGAAATCGGCTTTGGTTTGATAAATATGAGGAAGCCCTTTTTGGCATTCATGATGGGCCTTCATAAATTCTTCCATTTTTTCCTGTAATTCTTTTCTCCATTGGATTGAATCAGTCCGCAAGTTTTTACGCCATCGCACAAAATCCCGATACGCCGCCGTCACCAATCCACTTATAATAATGCCCATAACCGTGATGATAATTTCAGCATGTTCTCGCAATGATTCCATGACGCCATAGTCCTCAGAGAAATCCATCCCGAGACAATATCCGGATCACAGGGCCGATCAATACTTCCAAAAGATCACAGACAATTTCATTCTGAAACGGCTTACACGAGGCCAGGGTAAATTTGGTCTGATTCAGATCCGTATAGATGTCAGCCACAGCCCAACTATCGGTTAGAGGCTGATATAACGTATAACCTGCGCCGCCCTTGCCTTTGTATGGATAGTGATCTATGCGGCATTCCCTGCCCGGCTCCATGCCTATGGAGCGGATAAGAAAATCAACGATCTCGCTCATTCTCTCATGGGACATCCAGCCGCGGCAGGTCCAGCCCTCGATTTGTTTCTTCTCGCCCAAAATAGTCATCCATTAAGCCCCTCCTGGTGATTCATTTTGCGTGGCTGGTATAGAAGGAGTCGAGGGAACTGATGACTCCGTTGCCGCTGGAGCCTTTTGCGATTCCGGAATTATAGCCGGCCGGACGATGTTCTGCTCCTCTGACAATCCTATCATCACCGCCTTAAGCTGATCCATCCGGACCTTCGCCGTTTTGTATTCCTCCACGACAGTCCCCAAAGAGGCCAGGATATTATCGCTGTTTGGCGTGAGGCCTCCGGTAGAAAAAGAGGAGAGGGCCGCTTCCACTTTGGCGGCGTCGTTCTTGCTGCCGGCCCGGGTCGCCATGAGGCCCAAAGAGACAAGCACCGTTGTTACTTTGGCCCAGGTCCCTTCGGGAATTATCCCGAAGTTTTCCAGAATCACACAAACCATATTGGCCAACATAAGCAGATACGTGCGATTTCCCTTGAAAGCCGATAAATCCATATGATCCACGCCTCCTTACGATAAAGTCAGAATCCCCGCCGCGTTCCACTGCACCCGAAACTTGACATTGGTGGGGCTTTGATCCGCCCCCAGGTCCCAGGCGCCGATGAGCTTTCGGTCCGCGGCTGCGGCCGCGTCCTTGTAGAGCACTGCCCACCGGACGTTCACCAGGGTCGCCCCGGGCCACTCCGCGTCATCGGTGTCGAAGATCCCTTTGTCCGCGGCGTCGTCATGGGTGACGGATTTCCCGCTGAGGGCTTGGCCCCCGGAGGTATAACCGCCCCCGGAGGCCTCCCCGGAGAGATCGCCCCAGTTATCCTGTGCGTCCTGATCCGGGGTGTAGGCATTGGTGAACAGGGCGCAGCGGATGGTGTCATTGACCAGGTCGATGGTCCCGTCCATGACGTACTGCTTGAAGCCGTTGAAGATCACATTGGCCATGGGCTACCTCCCTACACGATCACCGGGAACTTGCGCTTCCCGAGCTGGGTCTGCCCCAAGCGCTCCCCGGGAAGCAAGGGGAACTGTCGATAGGTGATGTTCACCCCCTGGGCCGTCAACGGGGCCAGGGCCAGCTCACTGAGGCCCGGCGTCGCCACGATCTCGGTCCCCGGGGTGTACTCCACTTGCAAAAAGACCTGGGACGCCTTGATGAGCCCCGGGATGGTGTGCTCTACCTGGGCCATGACCTGGGAGGCCAGAACGTCGTTGATGAAGTTCAGCGTCTGGCTGAACTCCATCCAGGGGGCGTACTCCGTGGTGGTGGTCTCGTCCTCCGGCAGATCGGTGGCCGCGGTGTCGTTCAGGTGCACATAGCCCAGCCGGTAGGTGTTGTGGGTGTTGAAGGACCGGAACCCGACCTCGATCACCAGGCGGTCGCCGGCCTGGCAGACCACCTCGCCCAGTGCCGTGGACGGCGGGAATTGCCGGTTCGTGAAGGTGGTGGCCCATTCCGAGGTCAGGCTTCCCGGGAAATAGGACAGCAGGGTCCCCCGGACCGTCTGGCCGTCCGCCGACACCACCCGGATCACCACCGCGGCGCAGTAGTCGGCGTCGGCGTTGCCTTCATAGCAGCGTAACTGCCCCTTGACCGTGCCGGAAATGGTCTGGGCCGCCAGCCGGTCGCTGATGAACTGCAGGATGCCCACGTCATAGGGGGAGGTGGTTGACGTCTCAAATCCGCTATAATTGCCCGCCGTGCCTGATACCGAGCTGCGCTTGACCAGTGAGCAGAACCTGCGGTTGGGATTAGCGCCCCCCTGAACGCCCTCCCATGAAGAACTAAAGGCCGGTGCAATCGAGGGGACAATCTCGTTATAGGAACCGGGGCCATGGAAATAGATCCGGGTCGCCATCAGCTCACCACTGCCTTGATGCCGAACTCGGCGCTATTGACCCCGGTGGTGGTCCAGGCCGCCCCGGTATTGGGGTTAGCCTCCCACAGATGGCAGACCGCCCGGGGGCTGGCGATGGGCAGGACCTTGCTGCCGCTGACATAGTCGGCCCCCCAGGACCTTACCACCAGCTGCCCCTTTTGCGGTGTCGGCGAGCCCTCCTTGAGCATCCGGGCCTGGACCTGGACGCTCTTGACCGCATCGACGGCTCCTTGCAGATCGGAGAAGGTGTAGAGGTCCAGGGCCCCGTCGGTGTTGGTGCTGACGTAATCGCTGTCGTTCGGTGGGACCTCATCCACGCAGCCGAAGTTGGCCCCCGCCGAGGGGGTCCACTGCGTGGAGTTCCCCGCCTCGCTGGCCATGAGCCCCTGAATCTGCGAATTGCCGATCCAGTTGGCGTCATCGATCACCACGTCGTCGAGATAGAAAAAGGCATTGTAAGAGACATAGGCCCCGAAGTTGATGAGATCGAAGGTGGTGTCGATCCCCGGCTTGGTGTCGCCGGTGTAGTCGATTTCCAGGCTGCCGTTGAGCTTCACCTGAATGATGCCGCCGGAGTCCGCCACCTTGTAGCGCACCTCGATGAGATAGGTAGTGTCCTTGCTGATGTAGGTTGGCCCAGCCACGGTCTCATTGGTGTAGGTGCCGACGTAGGCCGTCAGCTTCCCGGCATTGGCGCCGGAGGCGGGGATTTTCAGGCCACCGATGGCGGTGCTGCCCTTCAACAGGGTTAGGATGTTATTTAAAGCGCTATCCGATGTCCGCCGCAGCTTGAAGGCGAAGTACATCTCAGAGGCACCGGCCAAGGCCAGTTGGACATTTGAGTTGGGGGCGGACCCGGTGGCCAGGTCCAGGCAGTAGGTCCCACTCATGCCGGAGATGCCGGTGGCCAGGCTAGCATACTGGCCGACATTGGTCCACAGTCCCAGTCCGCCGCTTTCAAACCCGTCGATGAATTTCCGGGCCATGGTTATTAACCATTCCACAGGATACAGAAGATTAAAAATCCCAATAGTGCCTTGACCCAATGAATCATGGCTGTCCCCCCTAGGCGAACTTCTCATAGACCAGGTCCAGGCTGAAGGTGGCCTGGTTGCCGGTGTCATGGTTGCTCAGCTTGACGTGCAGTTCGCTGGTGTTGTCCCCGTCAGCGATCCACCAAGGGACGAAATCCTCATAAGCCGCCCCCTGGGGGTCGATATCTGTGGCCTTGTAGAGTAGGCCGGTGAAGGTGTCGTAGCGGTAGAACTCGATGTCATAGACCCCGGAGACCAGGCCCCCGGTCTCCTCCAGCTTGAGGTAGTGGGCCAGGCCCCGGTTGCATTCGCCGGTGAGGTTCAGGGTGATATTCCCGCCGGCCGGCACGGCGATCCCGGTCTGGGAGCAGGTGCGCTCCTGGGTGCCCACGCCGGTGACCCGTTCGTAATATCCCTGGAGGAAGACCCGGAGATTGGCGCTCGTCGTCCCGGAGGCGTTGACCCAGTACTGCAGGGCCCCGGCGTCGCTCAGGGGGATGACCAGAGTGGCGGGGTCCTGGGCCCCGGCCCACACCGTCCAGGCCAGGGCCGGGGAGCCGGCCGCGTCCTTCTTCTTGAACAGGACGTTGACCATCTCTCCCTGGGCCGAATCCCAGAAGAACACCCGCAGAACCACGGCGGTGGCGCCGAAGGGGGCGGTGATGAACCCGGAGAGGTCCAGGTCCTCATAGTCCGATGAACTGCCCCGCCCCAACTCCTCCAGCACCAGGTCGGGGTCCTCCCGGGGGGTGTACTTGGTCAGCTCCTGCGCCCCCAGGTCCAGGTTCGGGTCATTGAGTTCCCGCCAGGTGGACCCGCCGTCGGTGCTGTACTCCCACTTGCCGGTATCCCGGTTATAGGCCAGGGCGGCGTTGGGGTTGTCCCCGTTCTCCACCTGCAGCTGCACCCGCCCCGTGGGGGTCCCGGTGGCGTCGGTGTCCAGGGTAAAGGTATCGGAGGTGGTCCCCAGGTCGGTCCCCTGGGTGTGGCCGCCGCCCCCGCCGCCGCCGGTCCCGGCCACGGCCCAGGTGCGCTTATCGGTCACCGACGTGATGGCGGAGGCCCCGGTGGCCACCTGGAACAGGGGGATCAGCCCCGAGGTGAACCCCGTGGTGTTGGCGCTCACGACGCCCGTGGCCGGGTCCACTTCGATATAATTGGTGGTGCTGGCCGTGAGGGTGAGGTGTCCCGCCGGCGTGTCGGTGACAGTGCTGTCGTTCCTGACCTTGCCCGCCAGGTAGTAAAACTCCAGACCGGTGGTCTGGGCCAGGTCCTGGCCGTAGTAGTTGGTGAACTCCGCCAGCAGCTTCTCGATGTCCTCCAGACGGTCCGCCACCTTCCCATAGGTCAGGCCCCGGGCGGCCGAGTCCAGCATGTCGGCGTAATCATCCCCGTCAAACAGGATCGCCGCCCCGGTGTAGAGGGCCTTGGCGCTCACCGTGTGGGTAGTGGCGTCCCAGTGGAACTGCCGGGCGGTGCGCCCCGCGGTGGCCGACTGGGCAATGGTGGGGGTGCCGGTGCTGTCGATGTTCAGGTAATAGGTCCCGGTGTTGTAGGAGGCCAGGCTGATGTTGGTGGCGCTCAGCTTCTGGCACCATTCCGCCCCGTTCCACCAGGCCCCGGCTGCCACTTCCAGATAATAGGAGGGGCCGGTTTTCACCCCCTCATTGAAGTCGAAGCTTCCGGACCCTACCAGGCCGGTCCGGTCGAAGATCTCCATGAGGCCCAGGGGTACGGACACGCCGGACACGCTGGTCACCGAGGACATCTGCATCTGCAGGAGGTCCACGGCGGCCTTGATGACCCCGTAGTTGGTGTTGTGCTTGGCGATATAGTCCGTGTCGTTGGTGATCAGCTGCAGGATGTCGATACTCATGGGTCTCCCCCCTTACACCACAAACTCGATGAGGCTGTCGTCGGCGGCATTGAACCGGCCCCGGGCGCCGTAGGGGACGTTGCCGTAGCCCCCCAGTGCAGCCAACTCGCCGTAGGTCACGGGCCGGACGTAGCTGCCCCGGGTCTCCCGCCGCACGATCTGCCCCAGGCTCTCCTTCAGGTTCACATAGAGATAGGTGGTGGTGCCCACCACCACCTTGGAAATGCCCGAGACCGCGTGCCGGTTGTTCCCCACCTTGGACAGGACCACCGGGAAGCCCTGCTGGGCGTAGATGATGTCCCGGTTGTTCAGGGCCACAGGCACGGCCTTCAGGGTCTTGCCGCCGCCGATGTCCACGTCCACGGCCCAGGTCCAGCCGGTGGCGTCGTCGTAATAACGGTAGAACCCCGAGGCCACGGTGCCCCGCACCGCCCCCTGTTCCCGCTTCACGCCCCAGTCGATGATCTTGAACAGGCTCATACCGTCAGCACCTTGAAGCCGGTGATCTCCAGGATGGGGATCTCGCCCCGTTTGAGGATCCGTGACATTTCCTGCACGAAGACCCGGCGGCCGTCGGGCAGTTGCACGATGTCCCCGATCTCGATCCCGGGGTGATCCTCCATGACCACCTTCCGGGGGTACGAGGCCGATTTCTGGTAGATCAGCTCGTTAAGGGCCAGGGCCTCGGCCTGGGCCGCGGTGCCGATGAAGTCGTTCTTGATCTCCAGCTCCACCTCCTGCCAGTACTCGAGGCCCTCCTCCTGGGCGATGACCGTCTTCTCCAGGTAGCACAGGTCATAAGGGATGCCCCAGACCTCGTACTGGGCTGAGCCCAGGCTCATCATGATGAGCATGATGCCGATGGAGGCCTGGGCCTGGAGGACGCGTCCCCAGGGGATAGTCCAACCCGCGCCCGGATCCTCGGCGGTTCTTACCGCTATAGGCGGTGCTTCTACAGTACAGACTCCGGCGGCGCATTCCCCCGTCAGTATAGTTGGTGCGGTAAACCCCGATGTCGTTGCCTCAGTCTTATCAGGGATCATGGCCGCGGCCAGGTACTCGAGCACCATGCCCGTGGCCAGCAGGGGCACCCAGGAGGAGATGGTGATGGTGATCCGGCCGTGAAATTCGTCAATCTCCCGGTACTTCTCCGTGCCCACAGGAAGCAGGTTGCCGTTGACGCTTTTGATGATCTTGAGGCGGGTGTTCCGGGCCCGCTGCCGCCGGTCCTCGCTCCACCAGCAGTCCAGCTTTTCCTCGTTAGTGAAGAAGCCCGTGGTGATCTGCGCCGTCCCCAGCTTCTGGTATTCGCCGTCCACCTCTGTAAGCTGGCTGTCCAGGTAGGTGACGATGACCTTGTTGGTGGCGTCGCCGGTGCGCTGCACTACCTCCAGGTCGTAAATCCGGTGGCCGTCGGGCAGGATCACGTCCGGGGCCCGGTTCACGTCCCGGCGGTAGCCCGCCAGCTTCCCTTCGCCGTCAAAGAACGGGCTTTGCAGCCCCACCTGCAGGATGGACTCGAAGCTCTCCCAGGGGGTCATCTCCACGATCTGGTTGGTGTTGTGGTGGAAGTAGTACCCCAGGGTCGCGGGCACCCGGAGCTCGGCCTCGTTCATCCCCAGGTTTGTGAGGCAGATGTCCCGGAGCATCACCCCCAGGTCGGTGCCTACCGTATAACTCGGGCTGGTGATCTTCCGCCGCTTGAAGCCCTGGGAGTTCTCCCGGGAGAAGACCGTGACCTTGGCCTCGTACTTCTTTCCCCGCCGGGACCGGCTCCAGCCGATCTGGCCGTTGATGTTGCCGGTGAAGGTCCAGAGCCAGTGAGCCTCCGCCACCCGGTCGTCCCCTTCCTTGAGCCGGATGATGGCCCCGGAGACCAGGTAGGGGGCCGCATCCCCGGTGTCCGGGTTGAACAGCATGGCCTCGTTGTCCTTCAAGGTGAAGGTCAGCCGCCCCGGGGTCCACTGGAGGTCCGAGCAGTAGGGGGTCAGGTCCACCGGGGCCTGGTTATACTCCCCGCTGATGATGGAGGCATAATTGTCCTGTTCCGGGTCCCAGGCGTAGATTTTGAAGGCCGGGAGGCGCCGGCCGGAGAACAGCCGGGCCGCCAGTTCAAAGGGCAGGTCTCTCACGACGCCTCTCCGATGATCCTGAAGGTGAACACCAGGTCCCCCACCAGATAGCCGTTTCTCGTGGCGATGTAGTCCAGGTTCACGGTCTCGCTCCCGGCCACGGAGACGTCCTCGATGTGGATGTTGTAGCCCTGGCTGGTGCGGTCCTGGGGCCACCAGGTGATGTAGCCGTCCGAAGGCGGGTTGGCCCAGTACTCCCACAGCCGCCGGAAGAAATAGAGACTGGCCGAGAGCCGCCGTTCATCCCCCTTCCAGGTCTCCCGCACCGGCCGGTCGGCGATATACCCGGGCCACTGCGCCGTCCGGGTCCCCTCCAGGGTCAGGTCGGTCTTGGACAGGGGCCGCCCGGTCAGGGGCACGGTGTCGAAGTTCTCCCACCGGTCGGGGTTCTGCTCGTAGATCAGGGGGGGCAGGAGGTCCCCGGGGTAGCGTAGGAAGCGCAGGGCGTCCAGGCCCGGGGCCTCCGGGAGCAGCACCAGGTCCAGGATTTCTTCCAGGTATTCCGTCGCTTCGACATTGAACGTGGTTTGGGCCGTGATAATCGCCATGTCATCCTCACTCGTCCGGTACGGTGACGGTCACCTGCAGGGTGTCCGTGGCCGGGTCATCGGGGGCCTGGTAGCGCAGCATGGCCGCCCCGTCCAGGCCGGTGGAAGCCCCGCTGGCCGTGAGCTGCCCATGGACCGGGTCCAGGAGGGTGCCCGTGGCCAGGACGTTGGTCACCGCCTCGCCGCCGTCTCCCATGACCTGGGAGATGAACGGGGTTTCCTGACTCACCCGTAAGGGCGCAATGGGCACCGGGTCGGTGAGAAGCACCGGGCGGGGGTGGGGCCGGTAGAACTCCAGCTGGCAGCGGCAGGCTCCATCCGCGGCGTCGGGCTTGTGCCGGAAGATCACCAGGCGCTTCCTCCTGCTGTCGAAGGCCGCCAGGTAGTTCAGGTCCTCCGGGTCCGGGGCCTTGATCCGGGTTAGGGTCTCAAACCGCCGCTGCCGGTAGTCGATCTTGGACAGGAGACCGTTCTGGTGCACGGCCCACAGCAGATCGTCGTTCTCATAGGCCAGATCGGAGAGCAGGTAGGGGAGGCGCAGCTCCCCCAATTTGACGGGGGTCTGGTAGTCCCACACCTCCAGGAACCAGGAGCCGACCCCGGCCAGGACCTGGTGGGTCCGGTTGACCACCGCGTGCCGGAAGATGGGATGGTCGGGCCAGTCGCAGGTCTTGAAGCCTCCGGGCACGGGTGCCAGGGTGCGCCAGTCCACCTCCTGGACGTAGGTGTAGGAGTTGCCGCAGGCGTAGACCTTGCCGAACCCGCCGGTCTCGGCCGAGTAATTCCAGCTGATCCAGTAGGGGGCGCTGGTGAGGGGACCGGACAGGTCCGAAACCAAACTTCCGTTTTCGGCGTTCCAGACGTAGCGCACCATCCGCCAGCCGGGATACAAGAGATAAAGCTCCATCCCCAGGAGGACCAGGTGGTCCCCGTTGGGTTCATAGAAGAAGTGCCGGGCCGGCTGCAGGGACTCCTGGTACTGCCGGGGCGGAGTGATGAGCCAGGTGTTATACAGATAGGCCGGAAACAGGCTGCTGCTCCCGCCGGTGTAGGGCGCATAGGTGAGGCAGGGGGCCACGGTGAGGAGCAGTTCCAGGGCCATCAGACCACCACCTCCACGATCACCGTCTCCTGGCCCAGACCCAGGTCGGTCTCCGGGCCGTAATAGAAATTGCGGGCGTAGCCGTCGGTGTCAGTCCGGGTGTAAGGCTTTTCCAGGCTGCCCTTATCGCCCGCCAGGCGCCACTTGACCCAGGCGTCACCGATGGGCTCCCCCCGGCTGCCGGTGAGCCGGGTGGTGAGGACGTTCCCCTGGAGCTTGCCGGCCGCGGCCGGGGCAAACGCCGGGGAGGATAAATTGGCCGGCAGGGCCTCGGAGGTGAAGACCTTGACGCGGCCGTCCGCCAGGACCGCAATCACCAGCCGGTGCAGGTGGTCATAGGCGACGATCCGGGCGGCCAGACCCAGCTCGCTGGCCAGAACGATCTCCCCGGTGTTGTAGTCGAAGAACACCGCCTTGCCCGGGGAGTTGTAGCTCACCGCCAGGGCCCGCCCCGCCCCGGCGTAGTGATAGGCGTGATAGGCGATCTGGGTGTCGGCCTCGATGGAGAAGCTGCTCACCACTTGGCCGTCGCTGAGACGGCGGCGCTCCACGGTGCGGCCGCCGGACCCCCGGTGGTAGAGCAGCCCCTGGTCCGGGTCGAACAGGTCGCCCGAGAGTATCCACCCACCATCCAGGACCAGGCCGTTGAGCTTGCGGCCGTAGTCAGGCTGCCCGGCAATGGGGTCCAGCCCGTAGGCGTCGTAGCCGCCGGTGACCGGGACCAGGGCCACGCCCCCGCCGCCCGCCAGGCTGCCGAACCTGAGGCCGGAGAGCTGGTTGCCGATGCAAATGGCGGTGCCGTCCCGAAAGACCTTGAACAGGTTCCCGTAGCCCGAATAGACTGCCAGGCGGGTCAGCACCGCGTCCCAGTTGGGCATGAACACAGCCGCGTCCGTGCTCCCCAGGCCGCTAACGTTGGCCACCGTCTTGGTGCTGGTATAGATGAGTTCCAGTGCCATTACGCCACGTACCTCACCTTCACCCGGTCATGGACCCCGGGGGTCACGACTTCCGGGGCAAAGTAGAAGTTCAGGCAGCACCGGGAGGCGTCGGTATGGGTCTTGCTCCACTTGAGGCTGCCCAGGGCCGGGCCCTCCACTCCGGTATCCTCATTCACGCTCACCAGGGACCAGTAGACCGCCTGGTTCGGGACGCTCCCCCTGAAGGTTACGGCTTCGCCGCCGCCGGGCCGGGGGCTGAACCGGGCGATCAGGGCCATTACGCAACCCTCATGAGGGCGTCGGCAAAGTAGCGGTCGAAGGCTTCCTTGATGGCCTCCTGCAGCCCCTCGATGGTGATGTTGATCCCGAAGTTCTTGAGGCCCCGGGTGTTGGAGGCGATCTCTGCCAGGTAGCGGTTGGCCGGGGCCATGGCCTCACTCAAACTGCCGGAGATCTCCGCAATGGGCAGCGAGGTCTCCCCGGCGATGACCCCCCGCAGCTCCTTGGAAGACGTGACCTTGCTTTCGATGTTCGAAGGGGTCCAGGACTTGCTGCCGCCCCCGGAGGTAAGCAGCATCCCGATGAGGCCGATGATCCCCATGACCGCGTTGGCCAGGGTGGACCCCAGGGCCCCGAACAGCTCCGTGAACACGTTGGTGAGCCACTGGGTCAGCTGCTTGAACCCCTTCTCCAGGCTCTGGCTGAAAATCTGCTTGAAGAAGCTGTTCATGGCCTTGGTGATGTCGGCCCCGCCGGCGGCCACCGTCTCCACGAAGTTCCGGATGCCCCCCGAGAAGGTTTCCGCCCAACCCAGGGCTTCTTCCCCGATGGTCTTCTTCTCGACCAGGCCCTGGGTTTGGGTATCGAACTCCGACAGGTTCTCCGCCGGAATGCGCTTCTTGAGTTCCATCCGCTCCCGGAACAGGCGGTTGATCTCCGCCTCCTTCTCGGCGATGGGCCCCAGGGCCAGGGCCTCGGCGCCTTCCGCCAGGATGTCGGCGATCTCCTTGCGGTAGCGGGCCTCCTCCTGGGTCTGGTTGGCCAGCTCCCGCTCCTGCTCGGTGAGGGTGCGGGTAAGTTCCCCCTGGAGCTTGAGCACCCGTTCCTGGTGCTCCAGGGCCATGGCCCGCTTCTCCAGTTCCAGGGCCTGGGGGGAGAGCTTGTCGGACTTCTCCAGGCTAGCGACCTGCTGTTGGAAAATCTGGTTCTCAGCCTCGATTTTCTGCCGGATCAGGTCGGCGGCCCCCTGGTAGTACTCCTCGTCCATCCGGCGGAGCTCAGAATAATAGGCTGCCCCGTCCACCTTGCCCTCTTCAAAGGCGGTCTTCAGGATCGCCTTCTTCTTGTCCTGTTCCGCCTTGAGGTTCTTCAGGGCCTCCTCGCTCTTGGCCAGCTCCAGGTCGAGCTGGGCCTTCAGCTCCTTCTCAATAAGGCGAGTGAAGTCCTCTGGAGCCTTTTCCTTGGCTCCACCGCCTTTTTCTTTGCTGTCGGCAGGCTTGGGAGCCTCCTCCAGGGCTTTCTTTTTGGCGTTGGCCATCTCCTGATCCAGGAGGTCCCGATGAAATTGTTGGAAGGCCCTCATCGACTCAGGCGTTATCTTTGTCTTGGGCGAGGGCTTTTTGGGTGACTCCCGGGGTATATTGGAAACGGCCTCCGGGATCATGCCCGGCGGGGCGTTCTCCCAATCGCCTCCGAACTTATCCGGTTCCGTAAACGCTTTGATGGCCCCGTAAACCCCCAGGACGGCCGCCGCGGCGGTGATCTTGACCACCGCGGCCCCGAACATGGCCGTGGCCACGGACGCGGCGGTGGCCGCAGAGCTGAAGAAGGTGGCCACGGTTTTGAGGGCACTCCCCAGTTTGACTAGGGCTCCGGTCAGGGCCAGGGCGTAGCCGGTGAGTTTGGCTACCACGAACAGCTCCAGGATGGTCCCCAGGAGCTGGCGGTTTTCCACCGCCCAGGATACCGCCGCCCGGACCGCAGTGAGGGCCGAGGTCACCCACCGGGCCACCTGATCCCCGAAGTCCTTGAGGGCCTGCTTGTTACGCTCCGCCCACTGTTGCAGGTCCTTCCAGGCCTGAGTCATGAACTCCACCGCCGCCTTCATGGAGGGGCCGAAGACCGGGTAGAGGGCGTTCTTGGCCTCTTCCGCGAAGCGGGCCAGGGAGGCCAGCATCTTGTTCACGGTGGTATCGGCGGCCGCCGCGGCCCCGGCAAATCGCCCAGTGGCCTGCAGGACTTCGTTAAGTGTGGCGTTGGCCTTCTCCACCTGGGTCAGCTCTTCCTTGGTCTTCCCCAAGGCCGCGGCGTAGCGTTTCCAGGCGTCCTCCATGTTGGCAATGGGAATGCCCAGGGTGCGGAACATCTCGGTCTGCCCCGAGATGATCCCGTGAATGAGCTTGTTCATGGTCTGACTGGTATTTTCACCCGCCACCACGGCCACGTCCCGGGCCCGGGCGGCCAGCTCCTGCAGCTTGGACAGATCCAGTCCGGCGGCCATACTCCGGGTGATGGCGCTCATGGACTCCTGGGTGGTGATCCCGGCGGCCTTCAGGTCTTCAACGAGGAGCTTGAGGGAGGAGGCGGACAACCCGGCGGATTTCCCCACCGTGTTCATGGCGACTTCCAGGGTCTCGGTCCGGGCCCCGGTGAGGGCGGCACTCTTGGCGAACTCCTTCAAAGCCCCGGCCAGCTCCCAGATCCCCACGGCGACGCCGGCGAAGGTCAGGGCCTTCTTGACCGCAGTCCCCAGGGACTCCGCCGCCGACTTGAACGAGGCCAGGTCGGAGCGGCCGGCGGCCAGGCCCGCCTTCAGGTCCCGAATGTCAACGCCCAATTTGGCTATCAGTTCGCCCAGGTTCTCAGCCATTTTTTGCCTTTCGCACTGGTAGACCGCCAAAGAATGACGCCGCCCGCTCGCTCATCGCGGGGCGGCGCTTCTTCACATTGATCGCCGCATCCAGCATGAGGTCTGCGAATCGTTCCAGGACTTTCCCCCTGCCCTTGTCCAGGGCCAGATCCAGGGAGTGGCTCACCCCGATGGAGACCACGTTGGCCAGGAGCACCATCTCCGACCGCCGGTTCAGGTGGGCCGCCTGGTGCAGGTATGTGACCAGGCGCAGGGGGTAGACGTTCACCAGGTCGTGCAGACGGTGGCCCCGGTTCACCAGGTCGTCGATGACCCGCAGGATCAGGAGCCGCCCGGACTCAGGGCCTGGACTGTCGCCGTGAGCCGGGCGGGCAAGTTTTTTAGGTGTTCCATGTTGTGGGCGATGATTTTCAGGAGCAGCACCGAGGCGTCGGCCAGGTCCAGGTCCCCGGCCTCGTCCTCGGAGATGCCCAGGCTGATGGCCAGCACCCTCGCGGCTTGGGGGGTCAGGACCTCCAGAGCCGCCTGAATGGCCTGCAGGGTCTTGGCCTGATCCGTCCCCAAGTCCTCCCAGCTGATCCCCAGGGCCTGGAGGGCCTTCAGGGCCTCCAGGAGGATCGGGAGCAGGGTCTGGAACTGGCGCAGAGTCCAGCCCTTGACGGTATATTTTCCGATCTGCTCTTCGCCGCAGAGCAGGCCGATCTCATCGACTTCCGGTGGTTTCTCGGTGGTCATGCAGCCTCCACGTTACACGTCATAATCCAGGATGTAGCCATACGGGGTGTCCGGGGTGACTTCGCTGTTGTCCAGGACCTCCAGGCTCAGGGGCACCTCCATCCATTTCTTGTCGTCGAAGCTGATGGCCCCCTGGGGCTTGAGCATGGTCTTGGGGAACACGAAGTCCTTCTTCAATCCCCGGCCCTCGGTGGGGTGCATCTCCAGCCGGGCCGCTCCCTCCACGAAGGCCGACGCCGCAATGGGCATCTTCAGAGCCGTCCAGGTAGTGTAGGTGAAGGCCGCCTTGACCTCCTCGCCGTCGGCCAGGAAGCCCCCGGCCAGCCGGGCGATGCGGCCGTCCTGGCGACCCTCCGCACCGGCGCTGCCGGCGTCCAGGACGTAGTCCACGTTCACCACCGCGTCCTGCCGGATGCTGTTCACCAGGGCTGCAGTGGTGACCGCCGTGGCGGTGATCTCAATGGCGTAGCCGTTGTAGCCGTTGATGGTGGTCTTGGTCCAGCCCGCCGGCAGGTCCCAGGTGGCCTTACCGTCGGCCGCCAAGGCCGCGGCCGCCCCGGTCAGGTTGCTTACCGCGGTCCATTCCGTCCCGTTCCAGTACTTGAAGGCGACGCCGGTGTACTCGCCCGGGGTGCCGAAGTCGAAGTAGACCTCCGTGAAGGGGGTGGCCTTCATCAGGTAGAGCTTGTCATCGGCCTCGGCGATGATCTCGAAGGCGGTGCCCCCCAGGCTGTCGGCCTCGGCGCTGTTATCCACAAAGGTTCCGCCGGCGGAGGCGTCCTGCAGGAAGCAGCGGTCCAGGAACTGGCGCACGGTGACGGCGGACAGGCCGTAATAGGCCCCCAGGGAGACGAAGCCCACCCCGGTCAGAACCGCCTTGACCTCGGCGTTTGCGGTCCCGGCTCCCTGGGCCGTGATGTCGCCGCCCTTGAAGAAGTACTGCAGGTGCTCGATCACCGGCTCGTCCAGCTTGAACTTGAGGGTCAGCTTCTCCTCCAGGGTGATTACCTTGTCCTTGCGCCGGGCGCCGCTGCGGTTGGTGTAGTGCTCCAGTTCCTCGGTGCCGGGCTCCAGGTCCAGCTCCATGATGTTGCCCAGGTCGCGTTCCCCCGTCCCGGTGTTGAAAAAGAGCTTGATCCCGCCCGGGACCGTGTAGTTTTCCATATTGGCAGGCACAGGCATGATATCTCCTCCTTGGCTCAATAAGCCGTGCTATAGGCATCACCGAAGGCATGGCCATAGATCAGCAGGTATGACATGGTCAGCTCGCCGAACATTTCGTTGGCGAGGGCCTTTCTGACAAACTTTTCTTCCAGGGTGACCATCCCGGCCTCCCTCAAGGCCGCCGGGATCGCCAGCTTGGCATGGATTTTTGCGGCCAGATCATCCGCGGCATCACTGAACTGCTGATAGCCGGGGCCGTCAAAGGAGGCCAGGCGGTAAAAAACCGCAAAATTCAGGTCCAGCTTGTTCCAGGCCAGGCGATTTCTGACCCCCCGTTCTTCTTCTTCCCAATAGAACAGCGCCGGCAGATCCAGGGTTTCCAAATCCACCGGGATGTCATACCAGCGCTGCACCGAACCGAGTTCGGGAATGTCTCCCAGCATCATCTCCAGGGCCTTCATGATCCGGACCTTCACAGGATCTGCCATTAGGGGACCAGCGCCTCCTTTTTCAATAATGCCAAGAAATGCGGCTGTATCCATGCGAGCAATTGTGATGGGATAATTCGCCGACGCACCACCACTGAGCCCTGAAGAATAAATAACGGAATTGCGGTTTTTTTCTCGAACCGTTCGCCGGCCGCCCGGTATTGACGTATCCCGGAGGAGCCGTGCCAGCCGGCCAGGCCGAAAATTACGCCCTTCCGCACAAAAGTACCACTGTAGCGCCTCGGACCGACCGGATGGCCACGAAAGGTCTTGACAAAATCAGTGGGCAGGGCCAGATATCTGCCTCTTTTGGGACTTATAGTTGTGGACCCAGGCTCGCCGATATGCACATGTCCCCAGGTCCATCTACTTGCCCCTCTCACCGTTGCAGTCATAATCCCCGCTACCAACTTAGCCTTTTCCACCACTATCGGACGCCGCTTAGTGCGCCATTTCAGAAATTCCTGACTGGTCACCCGACGCCTTATTTTGAACACACATTCATCAAGAACCTTTGCAACCTTCTTTTCCAGCTTTTTTCCCAAGGCCTCCAGGGCCTTGATCGGATCCTTGGCCATGGTTAGCTGCTGCTCAAGGTCGCCCGGATGGCGTGCTGCCAGAGGCCGTAGCCGGCATTGCCGATGAGCTTGATCCCATAGAGGTGCCGGTCGTTCTTGAACTCCTCCTCGGAGCCCTCCGCAATGGCGGAAACCTGCACCCCCTGCTCCTCCTGGAGAATGAACGGCTTGGCCCGGCCGTCGGTGCGGAACAACGCAAAGTCAGTGGTCCAGTTCAGCCGCGGATTCGCCACCACGTTCACCGTCAAGCCCTGATTCCGGGTGAGCGCCAGCAACGGGTTGTCCCGGGACCCGGAGCCGGTGTTGAGCAGCTGACTGGTAACGCCGGCCACGGCCGCACCCCACAGCGGCACGGGGGTCATGACCAGAAAATTCCGGGCGTCGCCGTTGATAGGCTGCCCCTGATCGTCTTTGTAGCCATAGAAATAGGCAATGACGCCCAGGATGGCTTCCGCCATCTCATTGGCGGTGGGAGCCGCGGCGACGGCCACGTTCAGGGCCGGCACCTGGGCTGCCGCCAGCAGGTTCAGCTGCGTGCCCGAATCGCCTTCGCTGTGGGCCGTGGCAAAGAAATTCTGGCTGTCATAGCAGGCCGCGGCATTGCCGTTCAAAATCAAACTGGAGACCAGGGATTCCCAGTGGCCCGCCACCCGGCCCGCCATTTCATCGATGCGCACCAGAATCTGGCCGGTCTTGTCCCGCCGGAGATCATCCACGGCAATGGCCAGAGTCGCTTCGAAGGTCTTGTTTTGGATCGTGAACCCGTTGGACCGCAGCCCCTTGGCCTGGCGGCCGTCGATCCATTCCCGCAGCGCCGGAGCCATGCCCAGCCACTTGTAGGTCTCGCTTTCCTGGTCACTGGGGAACAGCATGCCGATCAGGGTGGCCCAGGAACCCCCCAGGGCCGTCTCCAGGGTCTGATAAAACCGGCCGATAATGGCCCGGCTGGACAGAGCTAATTTTTCAGGCATTATTTAATCCTCCTTGCCCCACTGGGGGATATCAAGAACTCGCCAGGATTTCCGCTGCTTCCAGGGCGGCCAGAATGGCGTTGATCTTGCCATTGGTGGTGTTGAAGGCGGCGATGATCTCCGCCTCGGCGTCCAGGTCGCCGGTGGTGTAATCCGTTTTGGCGTCAGCAATGTGGGCCTGCTGCACCACCGTCACCGTGCCTTCGCCGACTCCGTGGAACTCCACGATGCAGGTATCGGCGGCCACATAGCGTACCACCCGGCCCACCAGGCTGTTGCTGTCCGCGGTGAGGGTCAAGGTGCCGTCGTCGCTGGCGTAGACCGGCTTGCCCGCATCGGTAATGGTCACCCCCGACAGGAGGACCTGTAGACGGTAATTCCCCCGGCGGAGGTGGACATACAAACCGCCGTTGCCGCCGTTGGCGTTGTTGGCCTCGGCGTCGGCATGCCCCAAAAATTTCAGGCCCCCGGCCGCATTGGTGGCATAGCCGTCTGCCCGCAGAAAGATCATTGCGCCTTCATAGGCGTGGATGCCCTGGTAGAGGGGATAATCGGCGAATTCCCCCAGGACCTCCTTAACCGGAGTATTCTTGCTCAATGCCATGATATGTTTACCTCCCGTGATTCTTAGGATTTACCCTTGATTTTCACCAGGCCGGCAGCCTGCGCCTTGGTAAAGGCCAGATAGGCGCTGAATTCCGGGAACTCCCGGCGGAGCTGCGGGTCCTTGTCCCATTCCGCCTTGGCCCGTTCTTCAAGGGGCAGGCTGGTGTCGATAACGGTTTCCGCCGCCATCTGGCCCACCGACGGCGCCGCTGCGGCCTGGAGATTGTCCAGGGCCTGGGCCTTCCACTGGTCCCGGGCGGCCCAGAACGTCTTGAGGGCCTCCTTGGGCTCCTGACCGGATTTGACCGCCGTCAACGTCAGGTCAGCCGGGCCACCGCATTCCATGATTTCCACCACCCGGGCCCGCTCCTGATCCCGGCCTTCGGCCCGCAGCTGCTCGGCGGTGGCGGGATTGGCGGCCAGCAGATCGTCCAGACGGACACAGGCCGCGCCCTCGGCCGAAATTTCCTGGTAAAGATCCGGGTTTTCGGCCTGCAAATGTTCTTTGGTGAGATTTTTAGGCATCTTGCCTCCTTCCTGCCTGGCCAGAGCCAGGGCATCGTTAAAATTGCCGATCACGTCAACCAGCCTGGCTTTCAGGGCCTTCTTGCCGATGAAAATCCGGCCGTCGGCCATTTTGTCGTGCACCGTTTCCGGGTCCACATTCCGGTGCCGGCCCACGGCCTCCAGGAAGAGCCCGTAGTAATCGTCCACCAGCGACTGCAGATATTCCTTGCCCTCCTTGGACAACGGCTTTTCATCGCTGGCGATGCGCTTGTATTTGCCTGCGGTGATGGACGTGCGTTTGATCCCTAGCTGGTCATCCTGGGCGGAATAATCGTAGTGCATCATGGCCACGCCGATACTGCCCACCTCCGCGGTGTCCATGGCCACTATCTGATCCGCCGCCGAGCCGATCCAGTAGGCCGCCGACGCCATCAAACCATTGGCGTAGGCGATGATGGGCTTTTGACCCCGGGAGCCGTACACCAGGTCCGCCAGTTCCTTGGTGCCGTCCACCGCCCCGCCGGGAGAATCGATGTCCAGCAGGATCGCCTCCACCCGGGGGTCGTCCAGGGCCTTCCGGAAATCCCGGGCGAACAGTTCCGTGCTGGTGCCGCCGGAGAAGCGGAGCATGAGATTCATACGCTTGTCCAGGACCCCATACAGAGGCAGAACGGCCACGCCCTGGCGCACCTCGTAGGATTGCTCGGCCCGGTTGCCGGATTTGCCGGCGGCGCCCTCGGGGGCCAGATGCTCGCCGCTCAAACGACGCTCAATGAAAACCGCGACCTCCTCCAGTTTGGCCGGATGCAAGGCCCAGGCTCGATCCTGGACCATATGGAAAAACTGCTCAGGTGCTTTCGGCATCTTCCCGCTCTCCCGTGTTATCCTCCTTGTCAGCGATTGCAGCAGGTCCACCGCCGGTCGATAAATTCAAACCCAGTTCCCGGGCCTTGTCCTCCTCCCGCTTTTTCTGTTCCAGGACCTCCTCCCAATCCCGGCCCTGACCGGCGGTCTCCTCCGCCAGGGTGGACAGGCCGTAATCGATGGCCAGCTTGGAGGCCTGGACTTCCTTCACCGGGTCCACCCAGCCCCAGGAACCGCCGATCCATTGGGCCCGGCAGTACTCCGCCCGGTTTTCATAAAAATCCTTGGCCGAAAACAGATTGCGCAGGTAGGCTTCCTCCAGCACCAGCTCCCAGATCGGCTGGCAGAAATGTCGGGACAGCCAGAACCGCCAGTTGCTGAACAGACGCCGGCCTTCCAGGATGGCAGCCCGGGCGCTGGAATAATTGGTCTTGCTGAAATCCTTCATCAGCAGTTCATAGGGCAGACCCAGAGACGCGCCGATGATGCGCAGCATCTGCTCGGTGAAACTGGCGAAGGTCTCGCCGCCCCGTTTGGGGTCCACCACCTTGATGTCCTCACCCAAATTGAGGTAGGAAATCAGCCCGGGTTCGATCCCCTGCACCCGAGCACCCGTGCCGGACTCCACGCCCGTAGCCGCCGCAGTCATGCCGCCATAGGCATCGGCCTTGGTGATGAATACCGCCAGGCAGGCGGCCACCCGGGCGGCCACCACCTCGGCCTCCAGATAATCCGCCAGATCCTTGAAATAGCTCAGCACCGGCGCAAAGTAGGGCGTCCCCCGGAGCTGCCCGGGCCGTTTGCACGGGAAAATATGCAGCACCAGGGGGCGGCCCCGGCCGTCCCGGGCCGGAACGCCGATATATTCGGTCCGGGCCTGGGCAAACCAGTTGGCCTGGGCCTTGCGGATCCAGTATTTCTGCGGCTCCATCCGGGAACCGAGCTCGATGCCATAGGGGGCCTTGCTGCTGAAGCCGGACGGCGGGGCCAGGCGGTCGGCTTCGATGAGTTCGAGGGTGCGTTTCAGGGGCCGCCAGGGATCCTCCGCCCAGGTGGGCAGAACCAGAACCTCGCCGTCTTCGATGACCTTGCGCAGGGCTATGAACTGCAGGTCGGAGAAATGCAGCCGGTTGCCGTTGTCGGCCCAGACGCCCCATTGCTCCCAGATGGTTTCCGCTTGCCGCCGCAACTCCTGAGCCTGGGACTCGCTGATTCCCAGGACTTCGGCCCGGAGCCCGCTCTGAGGCCGCAAACCCTGGCCCACGATGTTAAGGGCCATGGTTTCGGTGGCGCCGCTGGCCACCGGATCGCTGCGGTTCAGGTCCCGGGAGCGCTCCCGCATCCGGTCCAGGTCGTAGAATTCCGGGGTCGGCTGGGTCAGGCTCAAGGCCCAATCAGAGCGCAGGCGGCTGCTTTCGGCCCCGCGGTAGGCCGGATAGGCGCTCGCCGCCGCCCGGGCCGCCAGACGCCGCAGACCCAGGCGAGGGGACAGGTAGGAGATGGCCTTGTCGAGCCAATTAAGCGCAGGTAATTTCATCTGGGTCTGTCAAACCTCGCTTTGGTAAACAAGCCGCGGGCCTCCTCTTCCCGCCTCTTCAGAATTTGCCTTTCTTTGGACAGCATATCCAAATACATCCTGATGCTTGCAACATCACCCCGCTCTTGGTGCATGCCGGCGCCAGGGCCGCCAGAGGTATAGCGTTGCCGTTCCATGGATTTTTTCAATGTTTCTCTGGTAGCGGCTATTTCAGCATCATATTCGGCGATGGTATCAAACAGCATCTTCCCTCCTGGATTGCCGCCATAAAAAAACCGGGGTTATCGCCTCCATGATAACCCCGGTTTTGGGCCGACATCGTATTTGACCGTCTATGATCATCTATGATCGCAAACGGGCCATGTTTTGCTATTGACAGGTTTTTACGGATGTGCTTTAGTCTGCCCTCATCTCCCGGGCGATGCCCCACACCTCCCGGTCGAACAGGTCAAAGCCCTGGAAGATCTCTTCATAGAAATTCAGGGCCGCCTGGGTGTAGAGGGCGATGGCCTTGATCTCCCGCCGGGCCTGGTCGGCCTCGGCGTCCTCGTGCTCCGCCAGCACCTTCCAGATCTTCGATTTCCGGTAGTTGTCCCGCTTCAACAGGTCGTCCGGCAGCAGGCAGAGCTCCTCGGTGGACGGCGGCTCCACCCCGTCCAGCAGCGCCCGCACGATGAGCAGCCCGGCCCGGGCGTGACGGGGGTTGGGGTGCAGAAAGCAGGCGTGCAGGCGTTTCAGCACCCCCCGGGGCACCGGCAGGGGCTCGGCGTCGGAGCCGGGGGCGTACTGCGGCTCCGGAGCCGGCAGGGCCAGGGTCTCGCGCAGGTCCTCGGGGAGGTGGTCGTAAAACACCTGCTGCAATTGCGGGTCCGCCAGGATGCGCGCCAGATATTCTTTGCGCTTCAGGTGCAGGGCGTTCTTCAGGGCCGCCAGCTTCTCGCCCTGCCGGGCCAGCGTCTCCCGCAGCCGGCTGATTTCCTCCTCCCGGAAGCCGTCCGGGGCTGGAAGCTGCGGGGCCCGGGCCGCCTCCAGCTCCAGGACCCGTTGCCGCAGCCGCTCCATGCCGGTGGTGAGCATGTGCGAGGCCCAGTGGCGGAAGTGCTTGGCCCGGGGCGTGTCGGCGAAAAAGCCGATTTTGTGGACGGCTTGGAGGTTGAATACTTTTACTTTCCGAGGAATCAACTTGCCGTCTTTTTGGCGCGTAGTCAGATTGACTACGCGCACAAGTCTGTGGGGGACCAACTTGGTCCCTGAATCGATACCCTCAAATTCATCACGATTTCGTTGATAAATTTTCCGAACTGCCCTTGATGGGTCCGTCAGCCCCAAAGCCTTACCGATGTCCTCGGCCGTGAACCACTCCTCGCCCTCATGTTCGATGACGTTCAATGCCACGTCCTCGAACGCCTCCTGCCGGATGATCTCTGCTGCCATGACTACCTCCTTGGGATTTTTTCGGGAATTGACAGTTCCCGTCCTAAAAAAAAACAAACCTGCCAGTGCTGTCAAGGCTCCCAAGGAGACCCCCCGGCCCTCGCGGTAACCGGGACACTGGCAGGCTATATCTCTGGTTAAAAAAAGAAAAATGACCGCTTAAGCCGGGGGTCAGCCGTCTTGGGAGTCTTGACGATTATATTTTACTCGGCTGGCTGAAAAAGTCAATGGGGCACAAAATTAATGATGCCACCGAATATGCCGATTAATATATTGAATTGAAAAGATAACTATATGTTATTTAAAGCTATGTCTCTCATGATTACCATTACTATAATTTTCAGCCTGGCAGGTTGCGCCGGAGGCAACGTCTATTCTCATGCCTGGTATGACCGCAGCAAGGGCCCCGGGCACCCGTATGTCGATCCGATGACCGGAGAAAAATATTACCTGGCTCCGGATGGCAGTCGGCTGATAGGAGCCGGACCTTTCACCTGCATCAAGGCCGGCCATCCCTACCTCTGCCCCCATCTTTTCAGGTAAATAAACATAACTTATTAAATTTATTAAGGACTTAATAATCATGATCGGAATGCTTCAAATTATTACATACTTACTCTGCGTCTATCTCGTGTTCAAAGGCGTTGAAATTTTTCAAATCGCCATGGCCAATAATGGTAACTTCCGCATACCCTGCCGGGTTTTGGGCATTGTTGCCGTGCTTGCCAGCATTTTCATCGCCTTTTACTTCACTCATATGATTGACACCCATGCCAATAGCGTTTCGGAAGGGATGAAATATCAAGAATATCAATTAAGAAATAAGTTATTTAGATAATTTCTATGGCTCTTGACTGCTGAAACCATAACGAATATGATCTTTACTTTCCATATCTTCCAACTGTTTTTTCAACGCGTTGCGCATTAAATCAAGTTTCAGTTTTTCTATTTCCACTCTCATCATTTTCCATAGAGCCAACCAACCGATAACCATTGCAATAAGTACCAATAAAACACCTAACGCCAACTTATTGAGATTCTCTTGAATACTGGATATACTAATATCATCGTGGCCCTCGCCACAGTCGTTATTGCCATTTTCACCTTTGCCCTGTGGCGGTCCACTCGTAAACTGTCCCAAGTTGCTCAACAGCAATTTGAAATCATGCAAGACTCCATCGCCATCTCCCAAAAATCCGCCGAGGCCGCCCAGAAAAGTGCCGAGGCCCTCCCCACCATAGAAAGAGCGCATATCTTTGCCAATGTCATCCCAATTGTGTCCGACATGCCTAAAATCGAAAGTGGCGTTGATGAATTTGAGGCCTGGCTCTATGTGAAAAATTTTGGAAAAACCCCGGCCCTCATTGAAGAAATATCCTTTAACGGCATGAAATCTATTTCTTGCCCCACCCAAGAAAACCTGTCTCAACCCCATTATCCTCTCGTTACTTTTATCGGGACCAATGAAGAAATTTACGAAGATAAATTCTGCTTCCATCTTGACAATACTGAGTGGGAAGGGCTTGTCAAAATCGCCCCCTCCTTCAAGGTCTATTGTTTCGGCTACATTAAGTACATCACCATTTTCAAGCAGGCATGTAAACATGGCTTCTGCTTTGAATTGTGCTGGTCTAATAATAGATTTGCCTTGTGCCCAAAAAGCGAATTGAATTACAACACCTAATAATATTATTACGATAAGTAGTTTTTTCATCGTCTATCTCCCAATTCATTCCTTAAACTGCGGTTTTGATTGATCTGCTCTTGCCGCCATTGATCAATGAGGTCCGGATGGGACTCCCACACCCCATCAATTTTAGCCGCCGGAAAGTCTCTTTCCCGGACCCAGACCATCACCGTATTCCAGGAGCGGCGCACATAAGTGCTGATCTGTTTCCTGCCCGATAGAACATTATTGCCCATACCGGCGTTCCCCCTGCGATTGATCCAGTCGCTCATCGCGCTATCTCCTCCACCAGGCCCCCTGAGGCCGACCGGTTATCGGATTGATTGCGCCTCCCTCCTGCTCTACCGCCGGCGGCTCCGGCCGTGGGAGCACCATCACACCGCCCCAACACTCCGGGTCGGCCATGGCCAGGGCATAAATGGCGGTGTCCAATAAGTGATTGGGCGTCCGGCCCTGTTGCACCCAGATCTCCCGGCCCCGCCGGTCCCGCTCCTTGACTTCGGCCGTCACCTGCCGGGCGAAATCCTCCCCGGTGTCGGCATGGAGATACACCCGGCCCAGGGCCACCCGGCTCCAGAAGGCATCTTTGAGCAGGCCGGTGTCCAGGGTCCACAGCCGAATGCCACCCGGGATCGGCACGCCTTTACCTGGCATGCGGTCTATGATGCTCATGGCCATTTTCTTGCCGCCGGCCAGGGCCCGGGCCGCCCCTTTGACTCCGAAGACCCGGCCCTTGCCGGCCCGGCGCAGCCATTCATAGACCTGCTCGGTCATGGACGCCGCCCCGGCCTCACCCTCGCCGCCGCCGATGTCAATGCCGCTTCGCCACACCGGATACGACACCGTGGCCGCGTCGTTCCAGTAAACATCCTGGAACAGCCAGATCTCCAGTTCCGTTTCATCATGCACCCAGCCATAGCGGATCAAGTGCTGATCCAGCACCCCGCTGCCGGCCAGCACCCAGGCCCAAATGGATACCCAAAAGCCCCGCTTCTGGGTATCAATGCCGGCGGTGAGGCCCAGGGCCCCGTCCGGCACCACCACCGGCGGCCGCTCAGTCCGCAGGGCCAGCACCGCGGAGGCCTCCTGGCGCTGCACCACCTCTTTCCAGGGCTCCGCCAGCCACTGATTGACGAAGATCCGGTATTTCTGTGGATCGTCCTTCACCAGGAAAAACTGCGCCGCCACCTCCGAGAATGTCCGGAAGGGCGAATAGAGTACGTTCCACCAGAAGCCGACATGGGATGAGGATGACACAGGCTCATCCACCTCATGCCCCTCCGGTAACCAGACGCCCGCGGCCAGCATCCCGGGCTTGTGCTTATCGTCGATCTCCGCCTGGCAATGACGGCACTCATACCGAGCCACCCGATTGAGACGGATATATTCCGGATCCCTCAAAAGCCGCGGCCACTCCCCCAACTTTTCGCCCCGGTGCTTCACCTGCCAGAAGGAGAGCACCTGGCGGCCGCCACAGAAGGGGCACGGCACCCAGAACTTGCGCCGGTCGGATTTCCCATAGCTTTTGTTGATGTAGCCATCGGAGATGGTGGGCCGACTGATCATGATGATCTTGCGGTTCCAATAGGTCGTGCTGCGGTCGATGCTCATCTCCACCGGATCGCCGCCATCATTGCCCACCGGGTATTCATCAGTTTCATCCAGAATGATGTAGCGGGCCTCGACGTTCTGCAGGTCAGCCTCACTGCCAGCGGTGGCGAAATAGATCTCCATGCGGTCCAGGGTGATCTGGTGCAGCTGCATATCATCCGGGTTACCCGTCACGTGTTTCCCCAATTCCGGGCAGGAGAAAAACATCTTCCGAATCCGGCGGTTGACCCGCTTCATGGTGTTCAGGGTCGGCATCACGACCAAAGCCGGGGCCGGGTCCTGACAAATGGCATACCCCAGCATGTTATAGACCGATTCGGTCTTCATGGACTGAACCGAGGCCATAATGGTAATCCGTTCCACCCAGGGATCATTAAAGACATCCATGACCCCGACGGCATACGGCCCCAGGCGATTACTCCATTTTCCGGGGATGGCGCTGGACTTCGGCAGAAACCGGTGCATGGCCGCCCACTGCGATACCGTGATATCTTCGGGCGGAGCCCAGGCCGCCAACTCAGGCGGCGACCAGCTGTTTATGGCGCCTTCAGCCACTGACTGCAAGCCTCTTTTTTGGGAAAATCATCTAAAGTTGCCATCTGCCACCCTGGGCCATTTTTGGCCCAGCCTCAAATCTTCAGCTGCTCGCGCCCCCCGGGACTTCCGAAGGGGCCGCCACCCCGCCCAGGGCCTCCGGCAGTGGTCGACTAAAGTTGAGGAGGAGCTCCCGGGTGGCGGCGGTGATGATGATCTCCATCTCCCGTTCATCCTGGCAGTGGATGAGCTGCGGCGGCAGCCCCCGGGACAGGGTCAGCAGACCCTGTCTGACCGCCATGATCCGGGCGACGAACATCTGCTCGATCTCCCGGCGGGCCACCAGCTCCCCCCGGCGTTGTTTGACTTCCATCTCGGCCAGGTCGGCCTTGGCCTTCTTGAGGCGCTCCTCCTGCACCTCCTTGCCGGCCGGGCCCTCCCCCAGAAACAGCTGCTTCGGATCCTGGTACGGCTCCCGGGATCGCCTGCTTCCCTGGCGCCGGTCCAGCCACTCTCGGATCTGGAGCACATCGAAGCGGTTCTGGCTCAAGCGCGGGGCCCCATCCCGCAGCCAGCGCCGCACCTGGCGCTCAGACCGGCCAAAATGCTGCGCCACTGCCTCTATGCCGACTACAATGCTGTCAGTCATAAAAATGACGTCCAAATCGACCAAATGTCATAGACGGACATAACTATTTGAATTTCATAAGTAACGAAAGGCGGCGGCTCCGCACCCTCGTATCCTGAGGGGCCGGGAAGGACCCGTGCTCGGGTGGCACAATGCGCCACCTGCGCCACCTCATGTGCCACCCATTATGTCTTTGATATTCTTTCATTATTATATTAGGTGGCGCAAGGTGGCTCTTATTTCTATAAAGTAAATCCATATAAGCCTTCGTGAGAAAGGTCCTGGAACTTTGCGCCACCTTGCGCCACCCACCTTGTTATTAAAAACAAATCAACAACTTAATGGGTGGCGCAACGGGTGCCCAGGGTGGCGCATCAACCTTCAGACGCACGCAATGCCACGCCCCGCCAGAGGCGTTGCCCCTTGGCACCCTTGTCCCGGATGAACCCCCGCTCGGACAGACAGGAGCCGAACGTCCGTTGCTTCAGCATCTCCTTTTCCTTCAGTCCCGCCTTTTCAGCCCAATCAGTATAGGCTTCATAGAGATCAGTGGCCGTGGCGGTAAAGGCCGGACTGACCAGGCAACGATCCTCGATGAAGTCGGCCAGCACATCCATTTCGCTTCGGTACTCGGCGATATCGGCGATGACCTCAGGTGGCACATCAAAACCACACTGCTGCCAGTCAAGGCAGCCCCGCACCATCCAGGCCAGGATGCCCGGCCCTTCGGATAACAACTTGTGTTTGAGATCGCCGTCGCGCTGCTCCTTGGGGATATGCACCGGGAAACGGATGAACATAATGCGGCGCCAGATGGCGTCATCGGCGCCCTTGATGATGGGCTTGTTGTTGGTGGAGAGCCAAAGCTTGAACTGCGGCGTGAAATCAAAGAACTCCCCGTAGAGATACCGGGCCGTGATGGTGTCCCGGCCGGTGAGGGCCTTGACCAGACTCTCGGCCAGGCGCCGGCCCCGGTCCACCTCGGAGGTGGTTACGAACCGGGGGCCATCCAGGCGGGCGATGTCCGTCGGGATCTCCCCGCCCTTGGGCCGCGATAGGAGGGATTCCACCGGAGTATTGCGGGAATAGTCCCCCAGCAGCTCGCTGATGGTATTGACCAGGGTGCTTTTGCCATTGGCCCCGCCGCCCCAGAGAATGAACAGGCACTCCTCCCGGCAGTCCCCGGTCAGGCTATAACCCAGGGCCAGCTGGAGAAAGGTCGTCATCCGGACGGCGGTATCAGGCCTTTGATTGAAGTCCATAATCTGATAGATGAACTTCTCCCAGAGATCACAGGGGGCATCCGGATCATAATCCACCGGGGCTATACCGGTAATCAGATTCTCCCGATGGGGCGGCCGCAGCTCTCCGGTCCTCAAGTCGATGGTGCCGTTCTTGACGTTGAGCAGCCAGGGGTTGGCGTTCATCTCGGCCGGCTTCACCTGTATTCCCGGTTCGCTTTGGGCCAGGCGCACCATGGCCAGGATGCGGTTGACCGCTGAGGATTGCATGGCAAACTTGGCGATGCGGGCTGCAGCCTTATCATCCGAAGCCTCAGAGGCCTCCTTGTAGATGCTGGCGATGGTCTTTTTGGCCCTACGTTCCACTTCCCCGGAATAGTCCATTTCCCAGAAGTTTCCGTTCCAGTGATACCACTTCTTGCTCAGGTGGCAGTAACGCAGATCCTGGCCGTGCTCCGCCACCAGGCGCCGGGCATTTCCCAGATCGTCCAGGGAGAAGCCCCCGGAAATGGCCGGGGGCTCCGGGGGCGGTTGCGCAATCTCCATAAGATCATGCACTATTGCCCTAACATCCCTACCCTGACAGTGCGCCTCGGACAGATCCTTGTATTCCGGAGGAGCCGGCAGCACCAGCACCCGGGGCAGATCCCGGGCCACCTCCTGGGGCAGGTCCTGAGCATCCGGCTCCTGCCAGACATAGAACCGGAGATCCTGCAGCGCCGGGATGCCCTTCAGCGTCTCCCAGCAGCGGGACCAGGTCTTTTTCCCCGGCAGCCCCAAGGCCGGCAGGCCATGCAGCCAGCAGGTGAGGGAATCGGTCTCTCCCTCCACCAATAGACACCAGCCGGCCTCCTGGATCTCCCGGAGCCGCCAAAGACCGTAGGGAAAAATCTTGTCGCCCTTGCGCCAGCGGAATTTCTTATCGCCTTTGTTGGCAAAGCGGTGGCGCACCGCCCGGAGCTGCCCCTGCTCGTTCCAATAATCGAAATCCACCGCGGTGATGCCGTCCGGGAAGCGGTACTCATGAACGCCGTTTTTTTTTAGAAACTCCACCGGCAACTGCTTGGCCGTGCTGAAGGCCCCCAGAGTCAGGCTTTGAAACCCCGGACCGTCCGGTTTGTTGGTCTCCACCCCGGCCCGGCGGCCTAACTCGTTCAGGGCCTCCTTGAAATCCACTCCGTGCTTGCGCATGAAAAAGGCGAAGACGTCGCCCTTGGCGTCACAGGCGAAGCAGTTGAACATGCCCGTCTTGAGATTGACGGACAGCGAGGGATTATGGTCATCATGAAAGGGGCATAGGGCAATGATTTCATCGCCCCGGGCCGGCTTAAACTCCGGCAGTTCCCCCCGGTAGAAATCTCCAAAATGCAGGCGCTCCAGGATCTGCTGTTTACGGTCTGGCCCCATAAGCGGCAACTCTCAATCTTGGTCGCCGGTATTGGGAAAATATGTAAGAACCTCATCAATCTGACGGTATAAATCAGATTTTGTGCCATTATTGTCGATCCTGGCGGACCATCCCGGCCAGGCGTCAAGTTCAATCTCGGAGGCATGTGACTCGATGCCTCCTACGGCTCCAGCCCCCTGGCGCTCGATCCGGATCAGGATCGCCCCCAATAATTCCAGGGCCCGGGCTTCGTTTAAAAACCGCACGTCCGAGATCACCACCGAGCCCATGGCCCGATGCAGCTGCCGGCGCACTGCCGAGATAAAGGCCTCCGGCCAAATCACCCGGGTAAAATCCCCCAGGGACTGCAGGACCTCGCGGGGGGTTCTACCGATACGGTGGTCCAGGCGGTCCTTGAAGGCCCCGTGGGTCTGTTCGGGATTGAAGCCGAACAGGATTCCGGCCCCCTCCTTCAAGGGATCGGCAAAAGCTAATTCCTCAAAACCTTTCCCAGCCAGATAGGCCGCCGCGGTGGACTTGCCGCTGCCCGCCTTGCCTCCCAAACCGATAATCATAGGTGTCGCCTCATGGAAAAATTCTTCGCCCTATGCACCATCTATGCTTCTTTCATACTCCCTTGCTATGGCCGCAATCTCATGCGCTTTGTCGAGCGCATTGATACACCGGCGGGCGTTCACGTAATCGATTTTGTTCTCATTGATGTAATTGGTGATTTTCTTTCCGGTGAAAGCCCCGGTGCGGAAGCCGTGAACGAGAATGAGCAAGGAGTTGTAGGAATCCAGGGCCAAATCAGGGTTGTTAACCAGATCAATTCCCAAAACTTCTGCATACTTCTGGTAGTTTGTTTTCCAAGTGACCTGAACATAGCCCCGGCCATAATAAGGGTAGTATCGGAGATTGGCCTTTCGCCATGATTCGCTTTTCCAGTAAGCCTCTCGCACCGGCTTGAAGGTTCCCGCCGTCTCCCATCGGACTGTAGCAATCACGTAGGCCTGTTGAGTCAGCAGCGTCAATCCCTGTTTGACTGACTCGGCCCGAATAGCGGCGATAGTTCCCTCCTTGGTGGAGAAATCGTATTCGGTTGCGGGCGGAGCCGCCGCCGGCGCAGTTTCCTCTTCCCAGCCGGCCTCGATCAGCGGCCAGGTTTCACGGTTACCGATGACTCCGTCAATGTCCAGGCCGTTATTCTCCTGAAACTTCCTGACTGCCTCCACGGTGGCGGCATCATACTTTCCCGTGGCCTCTTGCAAGTATCCGCCGTCAATCAGGAACTTCTGGAGATAAATGACGTCCGGACCGGTCATGTTGGGGTATTGAAATTTCAGTATCTGTCGTCCCATGGTGTCATTCCCCTCGCAAGCCGTGTTCTCCAAAAGATTTCAGCCGCTGTTTAAGATGCCAGATAACCTCCACTTCCAGGTTTGGCCGCATCCCGTCAGCCATACTCTGCCGGAGCATGGCCAGGATATTGGGATGCTCCCGCAGGTCCACCGCCAGAACCGCTTCGTCTTTGGGAATCAAACGGGTGGTGCGCCTTTTTTCCCGACAGGCTTCTACACCCTTTTTCCCCATTTCGACCATGCATTGATGGCAAAAATTAGAAACCATGGCCTGGCCGTTGCGGGTAACCACAAGAAGATCGTTTTCCGGGTGCTTGGGGCACTTGGAAGGCGGCGACATCGATCTTTCAGCCGGATTCGTCGCCGGCAGGATTTCGGGGGCGGGAGGTATGGGCTTTATGACATCCGCCGGCGGCATGGGATTCACTTCCTGACCCGACGGCGCATTTTTTAGTACTACAATCTCGGTAATCTTCTTTCTCCTGTTATTCTCCTGGCGCAACAGGGCATTCCGCTTTGCCCGCTCCTGCATACAAAGCAGGCACATCCCCATCGGCCGGCCATAGTTGGCATTGAGATCATGGACGTACCGGGAAATCGCAGTGCACTCCGTGATGCAGTCTGGCAAACTCTCCGGGAAGCGGTCACAGCGCTGGCACGGCGAACGAAGGGCCTTGGCGCCCACGGCGGAAATCCCGGTCCCGTCCACCGTCAGTCCCCGGCCACCGCCTTCAAAGGTTTGCCGGGATTATGGTGAAGCTGCCGCACCGCCTCCAGGAGGGCCGCCAGCTGGGCCATGGCCTGGGAGCACTCCCGCTCGATGGCCTCCCGTTCCAGCCGGGTGACCCTGCCGTCTTCAACCGCGCCGGCCACCTCTCCCAGATAGTCGCTGAACTCCTTGATGGCCCGGCGGGTCTCCTCGTTGATCTCCGGCAGGCCGAGATCGGCCGAGGGAAGGCGGAAGGCCGCCCGGCCGAACATGGCCTCGATCTCGTCCAGAATGGCAAAATCTCCCGTCTCATGGAGGAGAATCGGGAGATTTTCCAGGTGCAGGCGGTGGTTCTCCATGGGGTTGGCCGCCTTGTAGAGGCTGCTGTCCGACCGGAAGCCCATGGCCTCGGCCAGGGCCGCCACCGACTTGGAGGACCGCAGCAGCGCCTGCTGGAGCCAGCTCTTGGTGATCTCGGTCTTTTCCCGGACAAAGTCTTCGTAATTCATGGGGACCATCCATTCATTGATAAGGTTTTGGATTTATATGGCTTTGCGCCCTGGCTAAAATATGGCCAGATTCGATTCCCCTTCAATTAATTTGCATCAGCCGAGGAAACCATGTCGGAAAAGGTCATTCCCCCGGAGATCCCGGGTCCCTGCTTAAGCTGTCTGGTCAGGTGCGCGCCGAACTGCAACCAACTGACCGTGGAGCAGCGCAAGGAACTGCTGCAACTCGTGGTGGACACCTCCTTGCACCGCGACCGGCAGCCGCGCCTTTGATAGGGCCCCGGCTTCACTTACTGGAGCGGGCGCCTTTGGCTTGGCCATGCGCCAGGGCAGGGTTTCGCTATACCAATCCCCAGTTTTCCGCCCTGCCAGCACCCTGGTTAAGATTGTCGTCTTACAGGCTCTCGTACGACAGAGGCAATCATCCGTCGCCGGTCTCAGCCCCCTTTGGGTATCGAAGTTTGGTCCCGCCGCTGCCGTCCCTGGCGGCTCGGGGGTTTGGGGTTAAAGGGAAAGAGAACCGGGTCATGGCAGACCTCTAAATCCCCGGCGGGATCTCCACCGCCTCCCCGCCGTTATCCGGTTTGTCCGCAGCCCGCCGATCTGCCCGGCGCTCGGTCATCTCCGCCACCAGGTCCTCATAAGTGACCTCTCCCCCCGTGGCGGCGACGATTTTTGCTACGGTCTCCAATGACAAGCCTCGGCGGCCCTTCCGATACATAGTTATAATCTCGGGCGATATCCCTTTGGATTTGGCCCACGGATAGAGCTTAAAATTATGTTTTTTGAGATATTCGTCTATGATCATGGAAAATAGCTAACATGCATCAGTTTTTATGTCAAGAAAAATCTAACGCGCATATCTTGATATATGTTAGTTTTTATGTAGTAATAAAAATATGAAGGACTTAATTGAGCCACATCCTGTGACCATAGAAATTATCAACAAACTTGCTTCGATTATCCGCCAAATCTGCCCGAAGAAAGGGCGAAAAGAAATTACTCTTGCCAAGCTCTCCGAGAAATGCAATTGCACTCCTGAATTTTTAGGTTACTTGAGAGATGGGAAGCAGGGCCGTGGAATAAAATTGGATTATGCAATTAAAATTTGGTTAGGTCTTGGTCATCCTCCCGAAACCTTAATAGCCGACTGCAATATTGATCCTCTTTGGGCTGCCAAGATTAAACGGGTTCAGGCGAGTGAGTATGCCAGGATCATAGAACTCTTCCTCGAAGTCTTTTCAAATTGGGAATTTGCCAGTCCGACTGAACTGGCCAAGGTGGAGGGCTATCTGGAAATGATCCGGGATCGGATCATTGAGATAAAAAATCGGCCGCTGGCGGAGTCTGGGGGATTATTGTCGAATTCGTCCGGGGACAAAAGCTCTGATTAAAAAAGTTATCTCCGTTATAAGGAATTGGCGGCCGGCCGAACCTGCGAGGATTAAGGGTATTGATTTTATTTATGAGGATGTATAATTTTGGTCAGGTTAACGGATAATGAAATAGAAAACCTGTTGCAAGAAAAAAAAATGCTGCCAGCCAATTTTACCTCTAAAATCCGCTTGCGCGCCAAAGGCAGTCATAGTGAACAACAGTTTGATTTTCAGGGTGAACATGGCCGCCAATATCGCCTGATTTTACGCCAAAATCGAGTCAACCCCCTGGATTTCTCTGTCATTCTCGCCTATTGTCCTCCCGAAACCAATCAGCTATTTAGATTATGTCGATATAATGGCAAGAGTCATTGGCACACCAACCGGCTGGAAAAAAGTTCATTTTTCGGGTTTCATATTCATAAGGCTACGGCTCGATATCAAGATTTGGGAGCAGCTGAAGATAGTTTTGCCGAGCCGACTTCTAATTATGCAGATTTTCAAGGGGCCTTATCCTGTTTAATAAGCGATTGTTCTTTTGTTTCTGAATCTGATAAACATCCCAGCCTTTTTTCATGACGCATCACTATGGTCCCGGAAAACATCGTTGATAATTTTCGCAGCAAGGTATGCGAGCAGATAAATCTGTTTGAGGAGGGGCTCGGCCGATATCGGGTATTTACACCCTTCACATTCGATGACGGAGACCATCTTGCCATTGTTCTACAGAAGCATAATGGCAATTGGCTGCTTACCGATGAAGGCCATACTTTGATGCATCTCAGTTATAGCCTGGATACCAAAGATCTTCGTTCCGGGACCCGTCTCAAAATTATCGAGAATGCCCTGTCTGTCTTTTCCGTTCAAGATCAAGAAGGGGAATTAATTCTTCCCGTTGAAGGAGATCGTTTTGGTGATTCGCTTTATTCATTTGTGCAGGCATTATTAAAAATAAGTGATATTAGTTACTTAACAAGGGAAAGAATAAGGTCAACATTTTATGAAGATTTTCAGCAACTTTTGAATGAAAACATCCAAGAAAATCGCCGGATCTTCAACTGGCATCATCCCCAGCGCGATCCCCAGGGAATGTATAGAGTTGATTGTCGGATAAATCAACGGCGAAAACCTTTGTTTATTTATGCACTTGCCAATGATGATCAGGTTCGAGACGCTACTATTTCACTACTTCAATTTGAAAAATGGGGGCTTGATTATTTTCCGATAGGGATTTTTGAAGAACAGGAAACCATCGGTAGAAAAGTGTTGGCCAGATTCAGCGATGTCGCCGAAAAACAATTTTCCAGCCTTGCAGGAAATAAAGACCGCATTATAAAGTACTTAAATGAAGCATTAGAGAATTAAATTTTTCCATTAGTTGAAATCAATAACTCCGCCTCCGGGCGGTTTTTTTATTGCCCGATGATTTGGGTGGCCCCAAGAAAAAACCGGAAAGGGGGAACCCCTCCGGCTTTTCGGCAGTTATCAATGGATAATGATATTTGGACAGGTTTCCATTATTCCCCCCTATGGTGCTCCATGTAATTCCGCAAGACTCCATTGATGAGGGTCTGATAGGGGATGTTCTTTTCCTTGAACCAGGCCAGCACGTCCGCGTCCAGCCGGATGGAGATCAACACCTTTTTGGGGGGGACCACCACCTCGGCGTCGGCCCAGAAAGCTTCGTCGGTGAGCTGGGCGTCCGGATCGTTCAAGGCGTTCCGCTCGATCTCTTCCTCAGTCATGGCCTTCAAGCGCCGCCAATCAGTCTTTGAAGCTTTCTTCATATATTTTCCTTTCCTTCCTGTTTGCCTGGCGCAGCGAAATCAACCTGACCTTCCCGCCCCGTAGGGTATAGGCCAGATATACCACCAGGTCTTTCAGCCTTCCCAGGGCCGCCCAGCGTTCTTCCTGATAATCCCGCCGCTTGTCCGGCTTGATGATCATGGGTTGGGCAAAGATCATCTCTGCTTCGGCAAAATCAATCCCGTGTTTTTCCAAATTGGCTTGCCGCTTGGCCTCATCCCAGTCAAATTCCATGATTGTAATATATACATTATGTATATATCCGTCAACTTCAAAAAAATGCGACCAGGGCAAAACATCTCCTCATTTTCCCTACCCTTTTGCACTAAATAAAATAACCATAATATGTGTTAGCTTTTATATTGACATCATATCTAATATGTGTTAGGTGTAATATCACATGCCGGAAAGAGCGGAGAAGGAAAGCGAAGTGAAACATGGATTCTTTGGAGCAGTGAAAAATGGAAACGACGGAATTAGACAATCTGGAATTTGAAATCCGGTATCGCCTCCGGGAGATCATCCTGGAGCACGGCGGACCCATCTCCGTGGACCACCCCAAGGTGCGGAGGCTTTTTCAAACCCTGGCGGGAATCAAGAGACACCGAGAGGTTTCCTATGCAGGCCATATGCAAAGATCGTATGCCTGAGGGTCAGGGCTGGGAGGTTATGGAGCAGGCCACGGAATTCTGGCTGCTTAATCTGGCCGAGCTGGCGGAGCAATGCACCCAGGCGGAGTGCGACCCGATCTGTCTGGCCTACGGCCGGCCGGATATCTGCAGGAGGGCGCGCCGTGTCTAAATTTATCCTGCCTCCCGCCTGGCGGATGGCCATCCTCGACTTCAACGCCGACTATCTGGCCACCAAGAAGGATCGCCGCCGCCTGGCCTGTAACCTGGCCATCGTGGCGCTCATCTGTGTCGGATTATACTTTGGGGCCTGGATCTGGGCCCCTGTGCCATAGAAGGAAGCCGCCGTGAACTGTGCAGGGCGCCGAATCGAGGCGGCGGCCCGGCCATAGACGCCCCGGCCAGGGAGGGCCGGGGGAAAGGAGTGGCGAGACATGAGCAAAATCAGGCACGAGTTAAAATGCTGGCCGGAGTTCTTCGAGCCGACCCTACAAGGCATTAAGCGTTTTGAGCTACGCAGGGACGACCGTGGCTTTCAGGTGGGAGATGAGCTTCTTCTGAAGGAATATGCACCGGGGAGATGTGTAATGCCAGGGCGTCCAGATGGCTATACTGGCCGGGAAGTCCTGGTGCGGGTGGACTATATCATGCCTGTGAATATCGTGACCAAACTAATGGACCTGGAAATGCCATATCCTGTGGAGCACGTTATCATGAGCGTTTCCTTGTTGCGTTAATAATGACGCCCCGGCCAGGGAGGGCCGGGGTATGGAGGGTATCATGATTTTGATAGGTGTGGGCGCCATCATCCTCTGTGCCCTGATTCTCTGGCGTCTAGACCGCCGCCGGAACCGTGCCTTTCGGGAATTTATCCTGCGGAGGCTGCGATCATGAAAACCTTCTTTATCCTTATCCTGCTGTTCTCTCTGGCGTCCCCGGCCATTGCCGCCGAAACCAAGGTCTATGACAAGTATGGGCGGCTCCGCTTCCGCATCCAGGAGGATGGCACGGGACGGCGCAAAATCTACGACAAGTACTACCGGCCCATGTATCAGGTCCCGGCCGCGATGCCGGAGCGGTCCTGGTCGCCCCGCCACCGGCTCTCCCCTCCGTCCTCCACCGGCAAGGGAGGGAAATGACCATGTCCCACCCGGAGAATTGGCGTTGCGCCTGCGGTCAGCCCGGCATCGCCAAAGTAATGTTGAAGGCGCGGGAGATCTGTATTTGCCGCCGTTGCCTCAAGAATCGCAATGCCCGGCTCGACACCCGGGACCGGGCCATAAAGAAACTAAAGTGGGCGGCAAATCGATAAGACCCAAGATCTTCCTGCCGGGATTGGATATCAGCACATTCTCCGCCAACCCTTGTGTGATCTGCGGCAAGCAAACCTTTTCCGCCTTCCTCACCCCGAGCGGAGGCGAGGAGCACGTCTGCGATCATCACGAAACCCCGGGCTGTAAAATCAAATGGCAGGAGCGCCAGGAGCGTTTGGTGGCCCGCCACCAGGCCCGCATAATTCCTTGCCGGGATGAATCTTGTTTGTGCGAGTTCTGTGGCCGAAGCGAGGATCTAGTCTTTGATCTGATCACCCGGGAGGGACGGCCGGCCATCCGATTGTGCCGGGGCTGCCTGGAAGACATCACGGCAGAGGCCGGATCTTGGGCGCCTGTTAGCGTATTGGAGACTATAAATGCCTGAGAAAACATTACAAGAGAAACCAACTGATAATCAGGTTTGGGAAATTCCCCTCGAACACATCCGGCCGGCTCCCTGGAACCCACCCTCCAGGATGGCCCCCGAGAAAGTAAAGGAACTGGCGGAAAGCATTAGAATTGAAGGCCAGCAGTCTCCGGCGCTCATCCGGCCAGTGGAGGGCGAATCTCCGATTGCCTATGAGATCGTCTGGGGCCACCGACGCTATGCGGCTTTACAGCTTTTGGCCGGGCAAACCTTTACCTACAAGCCAGCCCGAGAGGGCAATGTTACCATTAGAGCTTTCATCCGGGAGTTATCTGAAGAACAGGCCATGATTTCTTCCGGAATTGAAAACCTGCAACGGGAAGGCTTCTCCGACATCGAGGAAGCGGAGTTCTTTCGGACCTGCGGAGACCGCTACGGCGAGTCGGCCGTGAAAGTTCTGGCGGAAAAGCTCTCCGTCTCCGATCGCTATATCCGCAAGCGTCTGGAGATCCTCAAGCTGCCGGAGACGGCCTTGGAGCTCTGGCGCTCCGGGACCTGGCACGTCGGCCACATGGAGCAGCTTCTGCGTTTGGGAGACAATGAACAGGTTGGGGATTTCCTGATAAATTTTGATGAGCGCCGTCTTAAAGAAATCCGGGTTTGGGAACTGCAAGACATGGTGGGCCGCCAGGCCGTCCCGCTTCATTCCGGCAAATTTGACAAGACGGAGTGCAAGACGTGTCAGAAGAACACCGATTGCCAGCACCGGCTCTTCGGTCTGGAGAAGGAAAAGGGCGCCAAATGTCTTGACCAGAAGTGTTTCATAGCCAAACAGCAAGCCTGGCTCGATGTCAACTGGCCCACCTGTAAGGAAAATAAGTTCGGGACCCAGGCCGCCATTATCGGAGATTGGAACACCAAATCCACCGGGGTATTTTCCGTCTACGGCGATAAACCTGGTGAAAAATGTAAGACCTGTTCTCATTTCACGACTATTCTCTCTCTCATAGGGCACAATAAAAGCATCCAGACCTACCATGACCAGGTGTGCATGGGGGAAGCTGCTTGCTTTACTGCGATCGGAAAGGCAGGCAAGAAAATCCAGAAGGAGGAGAAGGGAAAACAGGAGGAAGACGGCCCCCGGGTTGCCTGGCATGGGGAATATTACCGGCAGGAGTTCTACCATCAGGAGATCCCGAGATTGATGGAAGGCCTTCCCCCGGATGACCCGCGGCACCTGAAATTGACGTTAGCCGCCCTCCTTTATTCCGGCCGGACCCTTCATGAATGGTTCTGGCAACGGATAGGCCGGGAATTGCCGAAGTTGGGAGGCTGGCAACATTTCTCCTTGTCCTTTCATAAGTTGCTGCAGGCTGCGGATGAACTGGAAGTCCCCCTGGTCAAGACGCTGATATCCGAAACCCTGGTTAAAATCGCCATGCGAAAAGATCGGGGGTATGAGATCAGTTTCAGCGATGCAGACCGTCAGGCCCTGGCCGAGTTTTTGGATATTGATTTTTCCAGGTTTCAAGTCACGGAAGAATATCTCAATAAAAAGACCAAGGCTGAGCTTGTGCGGTTCATCGCCCACGATTCGGGACTATCGGCCGAAGCTGCCTTCCTGGAGGCCATGAAGCTTCGGGGCTATGCCACAATAGAGAAATTGGCTGCTGCTAAAAAGCCTGATTTGTTGGAGCTCCTCTTGCAGTGCGGCGTGAACCTTCGTGGCCGTCTTCCCCAGGAAATTGCGAACCGGCCGAAACTGTGCGAAGAATTGCCGGCATGAACCGCACGAAGATTGAGTAGTGCGATTACACCTGATTAAAATATGATTGACCCGACTCCCATCTCCCCATTAATATCCCTCCAGGAGGCCGCCGATCTTCTCCAGGTCTCCACCCGGTGGCTGCGCTACAATGCCGACCAGTTCGGGGGCACACGGGAGTTCGGCAAACTGAAGTTTTTCCGGGATATCATCTATGGGCGTCTGGAAGCGGCCAAGCGGCAAGTGGAGTTACGAATTCAAGCACCAGGGGAAGCGGCTCGGACAGTACGACTTTCTGACCAAGGCCGAGGCCCAGGCCGCGGAAGCCAAAGAAAAAGAGCGGCTGCGCCAGTGCCGGACCCGCATAACATTTGGGGAGGCGGGCAATAGCCGCTTGAACCTGGTCCAGGCCTACTGCACCCCGCAGCATTACCGGGACAACCGGGCCATGCTGCGGCGCTTTGCCGATTGGGCGCCTCTGCCCCTCGATGCCATCACCACGGCGATGCTACGGGAGCGGCTCATTGACCTGGCCGGGGAGCTCGGCAACCATAACGCCAACCGTCACCTCACCGCCGCCAAAGCGGTCTTCAGCCAGGCCGTCAAGGACGGGCTCCTTGACCGCAACCCCTGTCTTGGCATTCCCAAATTCCCCGTGGAAAAGGCCGTAAAGACCATTCCGCCCCGGGAAAATATCTCCCGACTGCTCCTCAGCGTGGGCGCCCTGGATCGGGCTTATCTCATCGTCATCTGGCTCACCGGGGGCCGGGTACGGGAAATCAACGGTCTCACCTGGGAGGACATCGACTTTGAGCGCCGGCAGATCCGCCTGTGGACCCGTAAAAAGAAACACGGAGTCCGGACTCCCCGGCTCATTCCCATGGTGCCGGATGTAGAGCAGTCCCTGCAATACGCCTGGGAGCAGCGAGATAAAAACAGCCCCTATGTTTTCACTAATCCCAGAACTGGCCGCAATTACGATTACCGGGACAGATTCATCCCAACCGCATGCCGGCGTCTTGGCATCCCCAAAATCAATTATCACGACTTTCGCCATCATACCGCCTCCACTCTGGCCCAAAAAGGCGCCTCCCTCACCGATATCCAGAAAATCCTGGGCCACGAACGAGCCACGACCACGGATCATTATCTCCAATCTTTGGGCGATTCGGTCCGCCAAGCCATGGGGCTTCTGGAAGGCGTCTCAGAACAAAGCACGACTGAAAGCACGATCAAAAAATAAGTGATTGTGGGCTGGAGACGGCTTACACAGGAGGCCTCAAGAAATTCTTGACAACTCCCGCCGGGCCGGGGGATAAGCAGAGGTGACCTTAATAATGTTAAAATATATCAATCACGAATCGTAAACGATTTTCCTTCAATGCATGTTGTTTTAAACCTCGTTTTCCCATTTGGATCAGGCAAAATGACGCCATTTTTATCAAAATTAAGAAATAATGTTACATGTTTGCTATTGGTTGGGCTGTGTGAATATAATTCATAATATAAATATGACCAATTTGTTATATTATTTTTATTATCTATTGTAACGCCAAACGGCTTTCCTATCAATGAAATAACTTCATCTTTTGTAGTTATCCCCGGCCTTATATGACTTATAATCTCATCACTGGCGATTATTTTATTACCTCCAACCTTAAACGATCCGGCCTCCTTTGGTATGGGAACAGAGATGCATCCTAACAATGTTACAATTGAAATCAACATTAATAATATTATTAGTTTTATTATTAACGATGGTTTGTTCACTTGTCATAGTTCCAATATTATTATTTATTGATTATCTAAATAAATTTTTTCTTAACTGAAATTCTTGATATTTCATTCCTTCCGAAACGCTATTGGCATGGGTGTCAATCTTATGAGTAAAGTAAAAGGCGAGGAAAATGCTGGCAAGCACGGCAACAATGCCCAAAACCCGGCAAGGTATGCGGAAGTTACCATTGTTGGCCATGGCGATTTGAAAGATTTCAATGCCTTTGAACACGAGATAGACGCAGAGTAAGTATGTAATAATCTGAAGCATTCCGATCATGGTTATTCACCCTTTCGCTTCACCTCGACTTAGTAATCGGCATATTCGGCGGCATCATTAATTTTGTGCTCCATTGACTTTTTCAGACGGCCGGGTAAAATGAAAATGTCGAGATTCACGTAAGGCGGCTGACCCCCGGCTTAAGCGGTCATTTTTAATTTTTAACCAGAAACATAGCCTGCCAGTGTCCCGGTTACCGCGAGGGCCGGGGGGCCTCCTACGTGAGCCTCGACAGCACTGGCAGGTTTGTTTTTTTAGGACGGGAACTGTCGATTCCCGAAAAATCACGTAGGAGGTAGTCATGGCAGCAGAGATCATTCGGCAGGAGGCGTTCGAAGACGTGCAATTGAACGTCATCGAACATGAGGGTGAGGAATGGTTCACGGCCGAGGACATCGGCAAGGCGTTGGGATTTGCCGAACCCCGCAAGGGTGTAATGAAAATTTATGAACGCAATCGGGATGAGTTCGAGGGACTTGTCCGCGTCGTCAGATTGACGACGCGGAGCGCCGATGGCAAAAACCGTTTTCATCAATACCGCGTTTTCAATCTCCAGGCCGCGCACAAGATCGGTTTCTTTGCCGACACCCCCCGGGCCAAGCACTTCCGCCACTGGGCCTCGCATATGCTCACCACGGGCATGGAGCGGCTGCGGCGGCGGGTCCTGGAGCTGGAGGCGGCCCGGGCCCCGCAGCTTCCCCCGCCGGACGGCTTTCGGGAGGAGGAAATCAGCCGGCTGCGGGAGACGCTGGCCCGGCAGGGCGAGAAGCTGGCGGCCCTGAAGAACGCCCTGCACCTGAAGCGCAAAGAATATCTGGCGCGCATCCTGGCGGACCCGCAATTGCAGCAGGTGTTTTACGACCACCTCCCCGAGGACCTGCGCGGGACCCTGGCCCTGCCGGCTCCGGAGCCGCAGTACGCCCCCGGCTCCGACGCCGAGCCCCTGCCGGTGCCCCGGGGGGTGCTGAAACGCCTGCACGCCTGCTTTCTGCACCCCAACCCCCGGCACGCCCGGGCCGGGCTGCTCATCGTGCTGGCGCTGCTGGACGGGGTGGAGCCGCCGTCCACCGAGGAGCTGTGCCTGCTGCCGGACGACCTGTTGAAGCGGGACAATTACCGGAAGTCCAAGATCTGGAAGGTGCTGGCGGAGCACGAGGACGCCGAGGCCGACCAGGCCCGGCAGGAGATCAAGGCCATCGCCCTCTACACCCAGGCGGCCTTGAATTTCTACGAAGAGATCTTCCAGGGTTTTGACCTGTTCGACCGGGAGGTGTGGGGCATCGCCAAGGAGATGAGGGGGCAATAATTGCGGCCTCTCAAACCAAAGCACGACTGAAGGCACGACTGACGAAAATAAGGCGGTCAGACCTAAAGTCTAACCGCCTTATATCTTATCAATTTTGGCGCGCCCAGAGAGATTCGAACTCCCGACACACGGATTCGTAGTCCGTTGCTCTGTCCAGCTGAGCTATGGGCGCTTTTTAATTATATCAACTGCTTAGTGTTTGCGACATTTCGTTGCGGCGACAGGGTGTCCAAAAGGTGTCCATCGGTCCGCACAAGATGGTTCACTGCCTGCACGGCCTCACGCAGGTGTCCAGGGGACAGGTGAGCATAACGCATCGTCATCTTGATGTCAGCGTGCCCGAGAATCTCCTGCAGCGTCTTCATGTCAACTCCGGCCATGACCATGTGCGAGGCGAAGGTGTGCCTCAGATCGTGGAACCTGAAGCCGGTTATCCCCGCCCGCCGGCAGGCGCTGCCAAAGGCCGTCTTCACGGAGCCGTAGCGGCTCCCGTCTTCCTTGCAGAAGACGTAAGACGAGCGCAACTGATAGCGCCGCCGTAGCTCCTTCAAGATGATCTCCAGGGAGCCATTGACGGGTATCTGCCTGCCCTTGTTGCTCTTGGTCTCGGTTAGGTAGATGATGCCATCTCGGACCTGATCCCACGTGAGAGTAAGTATCTCACCTGACCTCATGCCTGTCAAGAGGGCCGTCTGGACAATGGGACGCAGGTGATCCGGGCTCTCCCGCAGCAGGGCCGCAACCTCGCCCTCGGAGAGAAAGCGCATCCGCTTGTTGTTCTCCTTGAGCATGAGGCTGCTACCCTTGCGGAACGGGTTCACCTCCAGCATCCCCCACTCCACGGCCTTGTTGAGCATGTGCTTGAGAACGGCCATTTCACGGTTGACGCTGGCATCCGCCCGGACGGTCCCCTTCCAGGTGGGGGTCAGCTTGCGGTTGTTACGGAGCTTTTCCAGGTCCAGGTAGGTGATCTTCGACAACGGCCGCCTTCCAAAGACGTCCAGCAGGGTCATGACGTGAGCCCGCTTGAACGTCTCGAAGCACTTCTGACCACGGTAGTTCTCGACATAGTGGCCGGCGAGTTCCTCGAAAGTGATCGCCTTGGCGGGGATGCCAAAGATTTCCTCATACTGCCCCTCCCGCTTGGCCGCCAGGACCTTCCCGAGGTAGGCCTGAGCGTCGACCTTCTTGTCGAAGGTCTTGCGGACCCGGCCGCCATCCGGGGACCGGTAGTCAATACGGTAAGCCGTCCTGCCATCCTTGCGGCTGACCTTCTGAACATTCGCCACTCTTATCACCTCCTTTCCGTTCAGCATAAAAAAAAGCTACCAGAGAAAGTCAACAGCCTCAAGGTATTTATTCTTTACCCCGATCATATGTCAACTGGGCAATCCAATTTGCCGATGCAGTCGAATGAGGCAAGCACAATATATGGTAGTCATAAACTTGACACCACAATGTATATATGATATAAGCATATATGGAGACTGCGATGGACGATTGTCTGTTCGATGCCAAGCGGGCGGGGCAGTTTTTTAGGGGGCCTTAGCCTGCTGACTGTCAGGAGGTGGTGTAAGTAGAGTTTTATCCCTTTCATCAAACTTGGACGTCGGGTTCTGTTCCTGGGGAACGACTTGGAAAGGTCCTTGGAGGAGAATTTTTTCTGCTTAAGAGGGCAATCCAATAGCTAATAAGCAATCAGCCCGTTTGTATACCGGTTCTAACTAAGTAATAACTTCTTACGCCAAGGAGGGCGTGTATGACCTCAGAAGCTCAACGATTCTTCAATAACCTCTCCTATGAAATCAGACCTGGTTCTGGCAACGTAGATAGGATCGATGCTCTTTCCCCAAGTAAGGAGAGCACGCATTCTCTTTGGCCATTAGGTCAAATCTATTGTGATAGGGGGTGGAGCATCATCCCTATTAAGGCGATGAGTAAGCAGCCACTCATCTCAGCTTGGAAACAATACCAGACCCGAAGACCGAGTGAGGCAGAGATATCCTTGTGGCGTAACCAGCACCCGCAAGCCAATGTCGCCGTGATCTGCGGGGCCGTCTCCGGCCTGGTCGTGCTCGATGTCGACAGTGATGACGGTTGGCGCTACCTGAAGGCGAACGGCTGTTTCCTGCCGCCCACGCCCCGGGCCGAGAGCAGCCCCGGGAAGGCCCACATCTATTTCCGCCACCCGGGTGGCGTCGTCAAGAACATGATCCGCAAGCTCCCCGGAATCGACATCAAGGGCGATGGCGGTTATGTCGTGGCGCCGCCCTCGGTGCATCCCTCCGGGGCCACATATCGCTGGCTGGATGGCTTTGCCCCGGTCGACGTAGACGTGGCCCCCTGCCCGGAATGGCTCCTGGAGCTCATCGACCGGGGCGAGGTTGCGCCCCCTGAAGACGGCGAGGTCCCGGCAGACGGCCGGGTCGTCCTACACGATCCCGAACTCGTCGATGAAGGGGATTGGGTGGGGGTCGCCATGATGGGCGTAGAATCCGGCCTGCGCAACTCCACCTGTGCGAAGCTGGCCGGCTACTACCTGGGACAGGCGGCGCTCCCCAAAGACCGAGTCAAGCAAATCCTCCTGGCCTGGAACATGCTCAACCGGCCACCTATGCCCGTGACGGAGATCAACGCAACCGTTGACTCTATCGCCCGGGCCGAGGCCGCCAGGCGCATCATGGCTAACGGGATACTCCCCAGACAGGGCAGAGATGACACGGCGGAGGAGCTATCTGAAGCGGAAAAGCGTCTGAGCATGATCTCCCACCTAGTCGACCGCCTGGGCCTGCCGATCCAGCGCATCTACGCCTACGCCGGGGACCGGAAACAATATGTCCTGGTCATCGGTGGGGTTGACCTGGTCGTCTACGCCACCGACCTGAACATGCAGAGCCGATTCCGACAGAAGCTCATGGACGTGTGCGGCGTGGTCCTGTCACGCTACAAGCCCAAGGACTGGGACAACATCGTGCAGTGCATCCTGAACGCCTGTGAGACCATCACAACCGGGGAAGAGGCGACTGTCATCGGGCAACTCAAGGGGTATGTTGCTGAATATCTCACCGAGGTGCCGCCCACAGACGTGGAGCTTGACTCTCAAGATATCCTCAACACCGGCCGCCCCATGTTTATCAACAATCAAGCACACATCTCACTGCCGGTGATCCGTAAGCATCTCATGGACACGAAGATGTTCGTCTCTCCGGACGGCTCTACCTTGGCTCAACTCTTGACCCGGATTGGGTGTAAGGCGGTTAAGGTATGGGTCCAGCCTCTCCGACGACAGATCAGACTCTGGCAGGTCCCAGGGGGGCTGTGGAATGAAGCGGCATACCTTGAACAGGCCGCAGCGAAACGGAAGAGCGAATTGAGGATATGAGATGAATGAGACCGTATCCGAACTCAGGGACCGGGGGTGGGGAATTTGGGACTGCCCGGATGCTGGTATTGTGGCGTCCCATGACGACTTTGTGCTCTGCGTCGGCATAGACGAGGACACAGCCAACCAGTTCAGTGGGGGCTGTTGGGCCATCCGGGGGGCGAACGGCCAACTCACCCCCCGCAATCATTCTGAATCTGGATGAGGGAGGGAGATGATCAGGATCAAACTCCCCTGGTTCCAGCCGAATCCCGGCAAGACCACTTGGCACCTGGAACACAGGGGGCGGATTGTGGCTAAGGGAAGGTCGATGGCAGCTATGGTGAGGCGCATCAAGAAGCATGTCGCTACTCCCAAGCCCAAACCCAAAGGCTGCATGACAATAGCCACCAGTGTGTGGATTGAAATCACTGGCAAACCGACAGAGACAGCTAAGTGTGCGCTAAAGGCATTGGGTTTCTTTTGGCACTGGAGAGAAAAGATTTGGTGTGCCCCGTTCACCGATGAACGACTTGCTCAGGCGCAAAAAATCCTGAATTAATCAGCCCAATATGCCCCCCAATGGCCCCCTCAACAAAGGGGGCCATTTTTTTACCCTAACCCATGTTGTTGGCATGGCACACAGGACGCTACAAGTATGCTCCTTATATATAAAGCAAGTCTAATGCCAATAATTAATTGTTAGGTGAAATTTGTATAAAAGTTTTTTTTCCAGACAGACACAGACTTTCACAGGGAACTCATTTTGCCATTTGTGTTTCCTGAGAAAGTCTTGTTGTGTCTAACACCCTTCCGAGATAGGCCAGCACTGCATATCATGGGTAAAATAGCCATGTCTATTGCAATGACAATCACTTAACCCACTTTCGATCATTTTGTATGGAAGATATTTGTTACAAGAAAAATGGCAAATAAATTTTAAGGCCCTCCATTGTAGTATCGGAGGGCCTTCGCCCGTGTAACTTGGCACGGTTCTTGTTAGTATATTTTTCTGCAAGCCTATGCGTAACCGAAGAAATATCAACTATACCAGTGCAATAGAATATGCTGCCTCAATAGGATCGGCCAATAACAACTTCCCTTATTGATTGACGATATGAATATGATACCTATCGTCATGGAATCATGAGAAAATCATGGCATGGGGAGATAGGGATTATGACCCATCTGGCAAACTTGGCCCAGAACGCCAGGGCTGAGTCGGTCCGCTACCAGGCCCTCAACACCATGGCCAAGTGTATCGGCATGCAGTCCGACCATGGAGACGTCGGCGGTGGGGTGGCAATCAACATCAACCCCACCGAGAGCCTGCCCGCCAGACCTGCTACCTCCAATGTTCCTGGCAAGGTGACCATTGACGTTGATTCTGACTGACTCTCAGGAGCCAAGGCCTTAAATCAACGGGAGTGGTAGTTTATCCTCTTTCTGCCCCTGGCAAACAGGGATTATTATTAAGGAGTTTTGGGTTAGGTGGACACTACCATGGACACCCAGGTCATGCTGGGAGGGTAAAGGCGCAGCCCCTGGCCCTCCCGGGGCTCTCGCCCACAGATGGTCAGTCAGATGGTCGGCCAGCTCCCCCCGGGCAGGGGGAGAGCCTTACCTCATATATGGAGTTGTGGTCACCTCCCCCCCATACCTTCTTATCGCTCCGTGCCAGGCGCCAGGACCGGCCGGCCGCCCCTCCCCATCCCCGGCGCCCCCGCCCCCCCAAAGAGGACGCCGCCCTCCTCCTTCTCCGCCCGCCGCCCGTTTGCACTTGCCGCCCCCCCCCAGCACCCCCAAAGAAGGAAAACCCGGGGATTGGGACTCCTATCCCCTATCAGATATACAACACACGAAAATTATTGCAATTTTCGATTTACTACAGTGTAGTATGTGGCTTTGTAGTTATATGCCATTGCGCCTCTGCAGACGCCACCAGCCACGAGCAATCTGAAGATATGGCTCCTACACTTTCACATACTCCAGTTCCTTATGCTCTCTCCCCCGAATTTCAGTCACAAACAACAGGAACTGTGCTATAATGAATAACGTGTTGTTTACGCTATGAATTAGTCCGGACATCTATCCCCCCTCACCCTCAGGGAGACTGGTTCATGCCCAGAATCTTCGACAATATCGACCTGTCCCTCCTCCCCGCCCTGCAAGACACTCTGCGCCTTTCTGAACGGGCCGACTTCTGTGTCGGCTACTTCAACCTGCGGGGGTGGCGGCTCATTGACTCTCTCATCGAATCCTGGGGCGGTGGCGAGGGGGCCTGCTGCCGGGTTCTGGTGGGCATGCAGGCCCTGCCCAGTGATGAACTGCGCACTGCCTATAGTCTGGTAAAGGACGACGGAGGAATCGATAACCAGACCGCCCTGCGCCTTAAAAAACGTTTGGCTGAGGAGTTCCGGGAACAGCTCACCTTGGGCGCTCCCTCCAACGCCGATGAAGAAGGCCTGCGCCGCCTCAGTGCCCAGATCAAGGCGGGTAAGGTCGTCGTCAAGCTCTTCTTGCGTTATCGCTTGCACGCCAAACTCTACCTGCTCCACCGCCAGGACCCCAACAACCCGACCACCGGCTTTCTCGGCAGCAGCAATCTGACCCTGCCGGGGTTGGCAAAGCAGGGAGAGTTGAATGTGGACGTCCTGGACCAAGATGCCTGCCAGAAGCTGCAGAAGTGGTTCAACGACCGGTGGCAAGACCGTTGGTGCCTGGACATTTCAGAAGAACTGGCGCAGATCATTGACAGCAGTTGGGCCAGGGAAAAGCCGGTCCCGCCATACCACATCTACTTAAAGATCGCCTACCATCTATCCCAGGAAGCCCGTGCCGGACTCTCTGAGTTCCGCATCCCCCGGGACTTCGGCAACCGCCTGTTTGATTTCCAAGTGGCGGCGGTAAAGATTGCGGCGCACCACCTCAACAAACGGGGCGGGGTCCTCATTGGCGATGTCGTGGGACTTGGCAAGACCCTCATGGCCACCGCCCTGGCTCGCATCTTTTATGATGATTTCAACATGGAAACTCTGATCATCTGCCCTAAAAATCTGGTGATAATGTGGCAGGACTATGTAGATAATTATCGTCATTTCGCTAAAGTAATGTCCATCAGCAGAGTAATAAAGGAACTGCCTGACCTGCGTCGCTACCGCATTGTGCTCATCGATGAAAGCCATAACCTGCGGAACCGGGAAGGCAAGCGCTTCCGGGCTATCCAGGAGTACATCGCCGAGAACGACAGCCGCTGTATCCTCTTGTCGGCCACTCCCTATAATAAGACCTACCTGGACCTGTCCAACCAGCTGCGCCTGTTTGTGTCCGAAGACAAAGACCTGGGCATCAGGCCGGAAAAAAAGCTGCGGCAAATGGGGGAAACGGAATTTATCCGTCAGCACCAATGCCCGGTGCGCTCTCTGGCCGCCTTCGAGAAGAGTGAAATTGCCGATGACTGGCGGGACCTCATGCGGCTGTACCTGGTGCGGCGCACCCGCTCATTCATCCAGGACAACTACGCCAGCACCGACCCAGAGAATGGCCGCCGGTATCTGGTCTTTGAGGACGGCAGCCGCTCGTATTTTCCCATCCGGGTTCCCAAGACCATCACCTTTGTCATCCGGGATGACGACCGCACCGACCAGTATGCTCGGCTCTATTCCGCCTCTGTAGTCGATGCTGTCAATTCTTTGCATCTCCCCCGCTATGGCCTGGGCAATTACATCGCTGCCCGGCGGGATGAGCCCCCCACCCCGGCAGAAGCAAAAATCCTGGCCGGTCTCTCCCGGGCGGGGAAGCGCCTGATGGGCTTCTGCCGCACCAACCTGTTTAAGCGTCTGGAGAGCGGCGGCCCGGCCTTCATTCAGTCCGTCGAGCGCCATATCCTGCGTAACTTCGTAGTCCTCCACGCCCTGGGAAACGGCCTGCCCATCCCTCTGGGCACCCAGGAGGCCGAATACCTGGACGCCCGCACCTATGACGAAGACGCCGACGCCGCCCTACCCGGCCTCTTTGATGATGTAGAAGAGGACTCAGACGGCGGCAGTTCGGATACCAACACGAACCGCTGGGAGGAGGAGGACTTCCGCCGCCGGGCGGCAGAGGTCTATCAGGAATACGCCTCGCAATATAAGAGGCGGTTCAAATGGCTGCGGCCCACCCTCTTCATTAAGAGCCTCAAGAAAGACCTGCTGACAGACGCCCGGGTCCTGATTCAGGTCTTGCAGTCCTGCGGCCAGTGGGACGCCGACCGAGACCCCAAGCTCCTGGCACTCCTCCGCCTGCTTCAGGAGCAACACCCCGCCCACAAGGTATTGATCTTTACCCAGTTCGCCGATACGGTGCGCTATCTGGAGTCACAGCTAAAACTGAGGGGAGTGGCGGCGGCCGAAGGGGTCACCGGGGATTCAGCAGACCCCACCGGCCTGGCCTGGCGCTTCAGCCCGGTGAGTAACGAGAAGCGGGATCGCATTGCGCCCGAGGATGAACTGCGGGTGCTCGTTGCCACGGATGTCCTCAGCGAAGGTCAGAACCTCCAGGACTGCGCCATCATCGTCAACTACGACCTGCCTTGGGCCATCATCCGGCTGGTGCAGCGGGCGGGCCGGGTGGACCGTATCGGTCAGCAAGCCGAAAACATCCTGTGCTATTCCTTCCTCCCGGCGGACGGCATCGAGCGCATAATCCGCCTGCGCAGCCGGGTGCGTCAGCGGCTGCAGGAAAATGCCGAGGTGGTGGGGACGGACGAGGCCTTTTTTGAAGATGACGCCAACGATCAGCCCATCCTGGACATCTACAATGAGAAGGCCGGTATCTATGACGGCGAGGCCGACACCGAGGTCGATCTGGCCTCCTACGCCTACCAGATTTGGAAAAACGCCGTGGACCGGGACTCCTCGCTGAAAAAAACTATCCCCCAGCTTCCCAACGTCGTCTATTCCTCCCGGGACCACACCCCCACCCCCGCCGAACCGGAGGGTGTCCTGGTTTATCTGCGTACGGCGGAGGGGGGCGATGCCCTGGCCTGGATCGACCGGCAGGGGAAGAGCATCACCGAGTCGCAGCTGGCCATCCTGCGGGCAGCGGAGTGCGCCCCGGAGACTCCGGGCCGTCCCCGGCACACGCAGCACCATGACTTGGTGCGCCAGGGGGTGACGCATATCGTGGAGGAAGAAAAGGTGGTGGGCGGGGCGCTGGGCCGCCCTTCCGGGGCTCGCTTCCGCACCTATGAACGCCTTAAAAACTACGCTCAGCGGCTGCAAGGGACCCTGTTTGAGTCGCCCGAGTTGCAGAAGGCCATCGATGATATCTACCGCTACCCCCTGCGCCAGACGGCCATCGACACCCTCAACCGTCAACTCAAGAGCGGCGTCTCCGACGACGTCCTGGCGGAGCTGGTGCTGGCCCTGCGGGACGAAGGGCGGCTGTGTCTGATTCATGAAGAAGAACGCCGGGAAGAACCCCAGATCATCTGTTCTCTGGGGCTGTTTCAACCCGGCTCAGGAGAGTAGAGTATGCCCCTGGATGCCGCCATAGCCCGGGATCACCTGCGCAACTTCCGGTTCGACCAGCTGTTCATCGAGGAGATGGGCTGGGACCGCCACCGCTCAGTGCTCGCCGTCGAGGTGGACGGCACCATCTATACTCTCAATGCCCTGGCGGAAAAACGGGGCCTGGTGGTCTACCACTGTGAGCCTGACTCCCAGGGGCGCATCCCGCTGTATAGCATCCGGCGCAAAATCGAGCGGCGGGTAGCCAAGACGGCCTACGAGCATCTTATCATCTACACCGATGCGGGGAGTTCCGAGCAGGTCTGGCAGTGGGTGAAGCGGGAGTTGGGGCGATCCGCCAATCCCTGCCGGGAACACCGCTACCATATTTCCCAGACCGGTGAAGCTCTGGTGCAGAAGCTCCAGGCCATCGTCTTTGAGATCGAAGACGAGGAGAGCCTGACACTCCCCGTGGTTTCGGGCCGGATGCGCCGGGCCTTTGACCTGGAGCGGGTTACCAAGCGCTTCTACGAACTCTTCAAAGCCGAGCACGACGCCTTCCTGCGTTTCATTCAGGGCATCCCGGATGCCGACCTGCAGGCCTGGTATACCTCGGTGATGCTCAACCGCCTGATGTTCATCTACTTCATCCAGAAAAAGGGCTTCCTGGACGGCGACCGGGATTACCTGCGCCGGAAGCTGCAGCAGAGCCAGGCAAAGGGCCAGGACCGCTACTACCGGGACTTCCTCTGCCCCCTGTTCTTTGCCGGTTTCGCCCAAAAGCCGGCAGAACGCTCCCCCGAGATCAACGCCATGCTGGGCCAGGTGCCCTACCTTAACGGCGGCATCTTCACTGAACACTACCTGGAAAAGCTGCATGGCCGCACCATCGTTATCCCCGACGCCGCCTTCGAGAAAATCTTCAACTTCTTTGAACCTTACCACTGGCATCTGGACGAACGTCCCCTGCGGGCTGACAACGAGATCAACCCCGACGTCCTGGGCTACATCTTCGAGAAGTACATCAACCAAAAGCAGATGGGGGCCTACTACACCAAGGAGGACATCACCGAGTATATCGCCAAGAACACCATCATCCCCTTTCTGTTCGACGCCGCCGAGAAGAAGTGCGCCGTGGCCTTCAAGGCCGAGAGCGCCCTCTGGCGGCTGCTGGCGGAAGACCCGGACCGCTATATCTATGACGCCGTCAAACACGGCCTCACCGTCAATGCCCGCACCCAGCCGCCCACCCCCCTGGAGAAACCCCTGGACCTGCCGCCGGAGATCGCCGCCGGGATTGGCGACGTCTCGCAGCGCACCCACTGGAACAAGACCGCCCCCGAGGAGTATGGCCTCCCCACGGAAATCTGGCGGGAGGTGGTGACCCGGCGGCAGCGCTATGAGGAAGTGCGGGCCAAGCTGGCCGCCGGGGAGATCACGTCCATCAACGACCTCATCACCTATAACCTCAACATCCGGCAATTCGCCGCCGACGTCATCGACAACTGCGAGGGGCCGGAATTGCTCCGGGCCATCTTCTACACCATTGCCGGGCGGGAGCCGGAGAAGTCCCACGAGCACCCCTGGCCCGCCCTCAGCGTCCTGGACCCCACCTGCGGCTCCGGGGCCTTTCTGTTTGCCGCCCTCAACATCCTGGAGCCCCTGTACGAGGCCTGCCTGCAGCGCATGGAGGTCTTTGTGCAGGAGCTGGATCGCTCCGGCCAGACCCCTCACCCGGAGAAGTTCCGGGACTTCCGCAGCGTCCTGGCCCGCATCGAAGAGCACCCCAACCGCCGCTATTTCATCCTCAAGTCCATTATCGTCAATAACCTTTACGGCGTGGACATCATGCCCGAGGCGGTGGAAATCTGCAAGCTGCGCCTCTTCCTGAAGCTGGTGGCCCAGGTGGAGGCGGCGGAGAAGATCGAGGCCCTGCCCGACATCGACTTCAACATCCGCTCCGGCAACACCCTGGTGGGCTTTGTGCACCCCCAGCAGGTGCAGCAGGCCATCTCTCGGGAGGCCTCAGGCCAGGGGAAGCTGGTCTTCGGGGAGGCCGAAGAAGCCTACCAAAAAATTTTAGTCAAGGCCGCCGATGTCGATCAGTATTTCGAGAGCTTCCGGCGGGCGCAGCTGCAGGGCAACGGGGCAGCCCCGGCAGCCCACAAGCAGGAGTTGACCCGGCGCCTGGGAGAGTTAAGCGCCGCCCTGGACGTGCTCCTGGCGGGGGAATACGGCATCAGCGCCAGCACGATTCCAAAAAAGAAGGACTACGAGGCTCGGTTTGCCGCCTGGCGGGCCAGCCATCAGCCCTTCCACTGGTTTGCCGAGTTCTACGGCATCATGCAGCGGGGCGGCTTCGATGTGATCATTGGGAATCCGCCGTATGTTGAGATTAAAGTATTAAATGAGTATGAGCTTAGAGGATATCATTGTATAACTGCAGGCAATTTATATGCTTTAGTAATGGAAAGATGTTTAGAATTATGTAATAAATATGGAAGAGAAGGATTAATTGTCCCTGTTTCATCTATTTCTACTGACCGCTATGAAAACTTACAAAGATTAATATCAAAAAGAACACTTTACTATAGTTCTTTTGATGATAGACCCTCACGTTTATTCGACGGACTTGAACATAATAGATTATCAATACATTTAATATCAACTTCAAGTGATCTAAGGAAATTTTCGACAAAATATAACAAATGGACTTCGACTGAAAGAAAAATACTCTTTGATAAATTACATTATGTAGAATCATTTTTTCAGAATAAAATATTAATTAGCGGCAGCATGCCTAAGTTGCATGATAGCATAGAGATGTCTATTGTAGCAAAACTATTCGAGCAAACGAAATCATTACAATCTTATTTTGTGAAAGATGGCAAATTTAATATTTATTATTCTCGAAAGTTAGGTTATTTTCTGCAAGTGTTGAACTTTATTCCTACTGTAATTGACGGCAATGGCAATCAAAGGCCGCCTTCCGAATTCAAGCAAATAGATTTTAATGATTTGAGGCGAGCTACAATTGCTCTTTGCTTGTTAAATTCAAATCTGTTTTATTATTTCGTTACTATTCTTTCAGATTGTCGCCATGTAAATAAGAGAGAAGTTGAATCATTTCCTGTGGAATTAGATAAGTTAGAGCATGGTGAATACGCAAACAGCCTTGTTGATCTTGCAGATAGATTGATGACAAATATAAATGAAAATTCAGAACATAAAAAAATGAGTTTTAAGCATGATACATTGACAGTCCAATGTATATTCCCCAAACGAAGTAAACCCATCATCGATGAAATCGATCGAGTCCTGGCCCAGCATTACGGCTTCACCGACGAGGAACTGGACTTCATCATCAACTACGACATCAAGTATCGGATGGGGGCGGAGGCGGAGGAATGAAGTTCACTTTGTCCCGGCATGCCCGGCTGGAAATGAGGCGCCGCAAAATCAGTCCGGAAATTGTGGAACAGGTGTTGGCTCAACCACAACAGATCATTCCGCAAGAACCTGGAAAGAAAGTATACCAGTCGCAGATTGATTGCGGCGGTGGTAATATATTCTTAGTGCGGGTCATCGTGGCGGACGAGATCAGTCCCCCCGTGGTAGTGACGGTCTACCGCACGAAAAAGATCAACAAGTATTGGAGACTGCCATGAAAGTCACGTATGACCCGGAGGTGGATGTCCTGCGCATCCTGTTCAGCAACGCTCCCATAGAAGAGAGCGACGAGGACAAACCGGGCGTCATCATCGATTACGATAAGGACGGGAACATCGTCGGCATGGAGATTCTGGACGCATCCAGGCGGATGGAAAATCCCCGGGCAGTGGAATATGCCGTCATGGGATGATTTGATCCCGCCATGAGAACGCCCCCTATTGAGACCGTGGAGCTGCGGTTCATCGGGCCGGCCGCCCGGCGTCAGGAGGCCATCGAGGCCCTCAAGATCATAGGCTTTATGGATGTGGCCGATGCCGTCCCCTGGCGGGAGTGTTTCCCGGAACTGCGACCGGAGGAGGTGCCGGGCCGGAGTCTGCGGGGGGCCAGGGCCAAAGAAGGCCTGACGCAACGGGAGTTGGCGCAATGCTCCGGCATTCCCCAGCGGCATATTCCCGAGATGGAAAACGGCAAGCGGCCCATCGGCAAAGAGATGGCCTGCCGTCTGGGTAAGGTCCTGAACATCGATTATAAGGTCTTCCTCTAAATCGGAGTTGAAGGGGGGCCTGAACGCAACCGGAGGATGGCAAGGAGACTCATGACCATGCTGCCGATGATTTTTTCCCCCGGTGGTCAGGAGCTCAAGCTCCCGTCGCAGCCGATGCGGGTCATCGGCATTGACCTGGGCACCACCAACTCCACCGTGGCGGAGGTGGTCTGGCGCCCTGACGAAGGCAAGTTGACTGCGGCCCGCTGCCTGGAGGTGCCCCAGGAGACCCAGGAGGGGACCTACACCCATGTCCTGGTGCCCTCGGTGGTGGCCCTGTATCAAGGCCGGGTCTGGGTGGGGGAAGGGGCCAAGCGTCTGCGGGCTCGTGGCCCGGAACTGGGTCTGACTCAGAACCGCACCCTGTTTTTTGAATGCAAGAACGACATCGGCGTGGCCAAGACCTACCACAAGGCCGCCCCGGGCTTCCAATCCGCCGCCGATATCGGCGGGGTGGTGCTCAAGTTCCTCTCCCAGGCCGCCCAGGCCGATGATCCCCTCCCCATCAGCCGCACCGTGGTCACCGTCCCGGCCTCCTTCCAGGTTCCCCAGCGCCTGGACACCCTGAAGGCGGCGGAGAGCGCCGGAATCCCGGTGAGCGGCGGCGACCTGTTGGATGAACCGGTGGCGGCCTTCCTGGACTATCTCTTTCAGCACGGCGATGAGATGGTGCCGGAACTGGTGACCCCGAAGACTCTCCTGGTCTTTGATTTCGGCGGCGGCACCTGCGATGTGGCGGTCCTGAGGTTGCGGTTGTCGCCCGCACACCAGGGGTTGCAGATTGAGCCCCTGGCGGTGTCCCGCTACCATCGCCTGGGCGGCGGCGACCTCGATGCGGCCATCGTCTATGAGGTTCTGGTGCCGCAACTGTGCGAGCAGAACGGCTTGTCGGCCCTGGACCTGAGTTTTGATGACAAGAAAAATTACCTTGCCCCGGCTTATCTGGGCCTGGCGGAGGCTCTTAAGATCAGCCTGTGCACCCAGATCGCCCGGCTGCAGCGCTTCGGCAAATATGAGGAGGCCGACAAGAGCCAAATCATCGCCAAACAACCCGGGGTGCATCCCTGTCAGCTGCCCTCCGGAGACCTGACTCTCCAATCACCTTTCTTGAGCGCCAGTGAGTTTGAAAGCCTGCTGGCCCCCTTTATAGATCAAGACCTGTTGTACGCCCGGGAGACGGAATATCGCCTCACCTGCTCCATCTTCGCCCCTTTGCAGGACGCCCTGGACCGCAGCGATTTGGGCGCCAGCGAGGTGGACTTTTGCCTGGCGGTGGGCGGGAGCAGCCTCATCCCGCAGGTCGTGGCCGCCCTGCAAAGATTTCTGCCCCAGGCCCGGATGCTCACCTTCAGCGACCGGGACGCCCTGCAAACCGCCATCGCCCGGGGAGCGGCCTATCACGGACTCTCCCTGGCGCTCTTTGGCCGGGGCCTGATGCAGCCGGTGAGCCATGACCGCCTGGCCATTAAATCGGCTTCAGGGTCAGTGGAGCTTATCCCCAAGGGCACACCGCTTCCTTATCCCCCGGATGGGGGCGTGGCCCGGTCGGACGACCTGGCGGTTCCGGAGACCTCGCTCCTCGACTCGGTGCCTTTGCGGGTGGAGATTGTGGGGGGGCAGGGGGAGCAGGAACGGACGTTGTATAGCGAAACTTGGAATATCCCGGCCCCGGTGCAACGGGGCGATCCGCTACGGCTGGAATATCGTTATGACGAGAATCAGATTCTGTCCCTGTCCATGACCATGGCGTCGGACCGTGACATACCTGCCTTCAGCGCCCAGGTGGATAAACCCTTCACCAACGTGGTCAACCCCTGGGAAGGGAAGACTGTCATTGAAAGGCTTGAGGAGGACCTGCGGACCGGCAAGGTCCCCAAGTCGCAGATACCCGGTAAGATGGTGGAGCTGGCGGACAAGTATGCCGACCTGGGTCAGCGGGAGAAGGCCATCGAATACCTGCAAAGGGTCCTGCGGGCGAAAAACCGGGCGGATGCCTATATCCTGAATAAGGTCGCCATAAATTATGGGGAGCTGGGCGACCATCAGCGGGAAGAGAAATACTATCGTGAAGCAGCCCAGGCCTCAAGTTGGAGCGGCCCGTGGTTTAACCTGGCGCTCGCTCAAGATAACCAGGGACGCTATAGCGAGGCCATGGAATCCATTGAGAAGGCCTTGCGCCAAGAGCGGGCGGCGCCCTATTTGGTGCTTAAAGCCAGGATTGCCGAGAAGCTTCAGAATGGCGCCGAGCGTGATAGCTTCCTGCAAGAGGCGCTCATGCTCTTCGGGCCGCCAGGTAGCCTCAGTGACTGGGAATTGGGATGGTATCTGACGGCAGCCCAGATGCAGGACGATAAAGCGATGCTGTCGGCGGCCAAAGCTGAACGTAAAAAACGGGAGCACCGGGAGGGTGGCATCGCCCCCGGACATCTGCCCATCGTGACGCAGGCGGTTGCTAAGGTAGATCAATGAACACATGGTTACTTTCCCTGGAGGAACTCACGCCGGACCAGGTGCGGGCGGTGGAACTCAAGCCTGAAGAGCATCGCCTGATTTTTGGCGGCCCGGGGTCCGGCAAGACCCAGGTGTTGGTGCACCGGGCTCGACACCTCATGGACCTGTGGAACGTCTCCCCGGAGCGCTTTCGCATCTTCGTCTTTACCAAGGTCCTGAAGGAATACATCCGTTCGGCCCTGTACTTGTTGGATATCCCCGACAACTGTGTCCTGACCTTCGACGCCTGGTGCCGGAGCTTTCACCAGCAACACATTAAAGGGCCGATGCCCAAGAACGGCAAGGACATTGATTTCCCGGAGATCAGGCGGCGGGTGCGGGCGCATCTGCAAGCTAACCTCTTCCCTGACCCTCCATATGATTTCGTCATGGTGGATGAGGGCCAGGACCTGGACGCCACATCCTTTGATATCCTGCAGGCTATTGCTCGCCACATCACCGTGTGTATCGATCACAAGCAGCAGATATACGACAGCGGCTCCTCGGAAACTGACATCCTCCATCGCCTGAAATTGAGGAGACGCAACCTGGCGCTCCTGGAAGCCTTTCGGTGCTGTCCGTATATTGTTACCCTGGCAGCCTGCCTGGTCGACGATCCCCAAGAGAGAGAGGCTTACATCCGGCAGCACAAAACCGCCCAGACCGAGCGGGAGACCCCCTTGCTCTTCGTGGCACGAGATTTCGAGGAGGAGCGGGAGAGGCTCATCGAGATTTTACGGGTCAGACAGGGCAAGGGGGAAAAAGTGGCGGTGTTGTTGCCGCAGAAGCGGCAGGTCTTTGGTTTTGCCCAGGGGTTTAGGGAAGCAGGGCTGGAAATTGAGACCCCGGAAGCCATGGATTTTACCAATGACGTGCCCAAGATCATGCCCTATCACAGCGCCAAGGGGCTGACGTTTGATACCGTGCTCCTCCCTCGACTTGTCCGTGCCTCATTCTCAAAGGACACGGATGCCCGCTTGGCCCGCTTGTTGTTTGTCGGTATCACCCGGGCGACGAAATGGGTTTACTTAAGCACGTGTAAGGGCAGTGAGGTAGCACCCCTGCAAAGATTCGAGGCCTTGGCCCAGCGTCATCTCTTCTCGATCCAGGCTGGTGGTGACAAGAGGGTCGCTGACATTCACGAGGGTCCCGACTCACCAGATGACGATATCCTGGACATTCTCTGAGCGGTCATGAGATCAGAGCGTTTCTCCCCTGACCATCCGGCCTTTCCCAACCGTCTTGTCCGTTGCCTCGGTGATCGAGCTCCCAGGGGGCTCGATGCCCTGGGCAACCTCGACCTCCTGGGGCGACCCACCATTGCCCTGTTCTCCTCGGCAAAATGCCCCGGCGACCTCATCCTGAGAACCTATGACCTGGTATGTGCCTGGCGTGATGCCCAGCGCATGGTCATCGGCGGCTTTCACTCTCCCATGGAGAAGGAGTGCCTGCGCTTATTGTTGCGGGGAACACAGCCGGTCATTGTCTGTCCGGCTCGCACCCTTGAGGGGATGCGGCTACCCACCGAGTGGCGGGAGCCCATGGACAAGGGGCGGCTGTTATTACTTTCCGGTTTTGATAAGGGGCAGCGGCGGGTTACCATCGACCTGGCCCAAAAGCGTAACGAGACGGTGGCTGCCCTGGCAGATGAAATTTTTATTGCCTATGCCGCACCGGGAAGTAAAACCGAAGGGTTTGTGCGGTCTATCCTCGACTGGGGAAAACCGATATGGACACTACCGGCGGCGGACAACGCTGCACTCTTACTGCCGGGCGTCTTGCAGGTTTCCCCCGAAGAACTCGCCAGGTTGCGCAGTTCATAATTCTGCTACTCTATCGGATAAGAGTTTAAAAAGGTGACTGTTGGCGTCAGCTGCTTGGGGGGAGCTTTATTAACAAGCGGATACTTAACAGAAGACAGTCCCCGATTACGGAGGTTAGCACCTTACCCACCAAGGCAAGGGGGAGAAGAGGGATGTTCAGACATGACCGGGAAAGCCAAGGGGGACTGTCATGAGTCCCCCTCAGGTGTCCAAAAAGTGTCCAAACCTACTGCAACGATCTATTCCGAATTGTCATTAACTGCACAACACCCTATCTGGAAAGATCAGCAAAACCAGCAAGTTGATATTTTTATCAGGCGGTTAGCTCGTAGTCGGGAAGGGCTTGGGAGTGATTCGTAGTCCGTTGCTCTGTCCAGCTGAGCTATGGGCGCAGTCTACATTTTCAGGTAATTAATCGATTCTGGTGCCTAAACACCTCCAGGCTCGAAGCAATGGCAGCCTCTGTGACACACCACCGTACGATCCGAGCGTTTCCTAATCTCTAAAGTCGCTTCAGATGCGATGGGAGGCATTGCAGGAGTGTCTTCGGCCTCTCGTTTTTTAAGGTAATATAGCAGTTTCTCCACTGGGGCGCAAGTCTTCTGCGCACTGGTCTGTTCTCCGAAAATTGGACCCCGCATCAGGAGAAAATTCTTTTATCGCGATTCTCGAAAGTTTTTTCTCATCGGGAGCAGATTTTGCTTGTACTTTAGTGAATAATATGTTTTCCTGGGCTTATGGCCAAGCTGACCATGCCCAATGCCGAGAATTGCTCTTGGGCCGACCTCAATGTGGCGGCGCAAGCTGCGCCCACGAAGCAAAGCCACATTCGTCTTATGGCTATAAGAGCATTATTGCTAGGCATTTGGCATGCTCAGGTGGCGGCTCTGTTTAGTCAGACACGGCAGACTCTGTCCCATTGGATAAACCGGTTTAATGAACAAGGTATCGATGGCTTGATTGAGCGTCCGCGTTCCGGACGACCGCCCAAGATAACCCCGGAGCAGACCCCCGGCTGTCTCGAGTTAATCAAGCACCCCGAAAGCGTCGATCAAACCTATTGGACCGCCAAAAAATTTCACGGCTATCTGACCGAGCATTTGCAACATGAAGTTGACTATAGCACGGTCGTGCGTTGGTTGCACGACAACAACTTCAAACTCAAGATGCCGCAATCATGGCCAGAACGACAAAATGAGGCTGAGCGCCAGACATTTTTGGAACGTCTGCAAACCTATCTGGTCGACCCTGACATCGACATCTAGTATCTCGATGAAACAGGGGTCGAGGCTGATCCCCGGCCACGACGCCGATGGACTCACAAGGGAGACAAGGTCCGCTTGCCCTTTACTGGAGAACATATTCGCACGCATGTCACCGGTATGATTTGCCCCCGTCAGGGAGAGTTCTATGCCCTGGAATTTACCCATACCGACAGCAGGGTCTTTTAGGTTTTTCTCGATTTTGCCAATAAGGACATCAAGGGGGAACGTTCCCGCAATCTTCTGATCTGTGACAATGCTACGTGGCACAAGAAGAAAACCCTGCATTGTGGCAAGTTTGAGCCCGTCTTTCGACCTCCCTATTCCCCCGATTTCAACCCCATCGCACGCCTATGGCTCCTGATCAAGGCCGAATGGTTTGCAGACTTCATTGCCAAGGATCGTCCGCAGCTCATAAAACGTCTCGATCAAGCCCTCCTGTGGGCCATGAACCGAAAAACTGCAAACCGGCAAACTTGCGCCATGCGAAATTACTTTTGAGAAACGCTATATAATCTTTGCGAATGTAACCCCACTCGTGAGGAATATGATATCAGGAAACTTCCCCCCACCTCTCCCTCCAGCCTTTTGACCGTAGAGAAGATCAGTCCAGGTCTGATTTCCATCCTAAGCCCCAGGATATTTATATCTTATCCTAGGCCCACAGAAATCTGGCTAACGGGGGTATATATAGGAATTCAACCTATAATTTTCCCGGGAATTCCCGGTTTGGCCCAGTGATAAAAGAGAAAACGGGCATGCAGGGGAAATATCCGGATACAGCCATGGGAGGCGGGATATCCAGGAACGATGCCTTCGTGAATGAAATAATCACCGCCGATATTCAGCGCATAATCCATGGGCGCCTGTTCATATTTACTGGAGAAATGCACTTCATCCATGTGGGAGACCACGAATTTTTTTAACGGCGTGGAATTGGAGGTTCCGGAAGAAATGGGATAAGTGTATTTCAAATTGCCCCATTCATACAGGCCGAGATATTGCTGGCGGCGATCGATCAGAAGGTATTTTTCATGACGGGCGGCGTCGGGGAAAAATTCCGGCAGAATTTTTGGCTCGATGGAATAGTCCAGGGGCACGAATATCTTATTCTTATCAGTGCTGACGTTACCGTCCCCATTCACGATTAAGAGATAGTGCATTTTATTAATGAGGGCGATCCTCTCCTGGACCATAACACCATTTTTATTTAAACAAGGGACGGATTGGACAAATGTCCTTATGCTTTCGCCATCCGCCAAAATAACTTCTACGCATGGCACCCCATAAATAATATCTATCTCTCCTGTCGTCATCCTTCCCTGTTCAGCTAATTCCTTATATATAAGATTATTTTGTTGCATGCCTTGAGCACGAATTGACGGACTCGAAAGTAAAGATGAAATTACTGCAACACTTAATAAAAGTATAACTTTCATAAATTTCCACTTATTTTATATTAATGCTCATCTGGGCCTGATGCAACAATCTCAAGCACCGGGCCATCCTCTTAAGGCTGCGAAATGAGACCTCCTCTGGAGCGAACGCGGCTTAGGACCTATCCCCCCCGCTAAGCAGCAGGACCGTTTTTAGATGGCTTGTAGCGTCCATTCTATCATCTATTTTACCATCACTTTGCGCTAAATAGAGAGCGCCGACGGCAAGGTGAGGGGACGGATGAGTGCATCATTGCATGGTCTCCCGCAGTTCGATGAAAATACGGTCAGCCTGGTCCAGGCGGATGAAGCCATGTCGCGATAATTCAATGACAGTGATGCCAACATAGAAAAAACAAAGAGAAACCAGAGAATCATCAGGGAGATATGAAATTTCACTGCCGCGTAGCGGGTAGCACCCAGATCGAACATCTCATTCAAAGCCGGTAGCATCAGGGAGGCCACCTGGGGACGGCCATCTTGGGAGGCGGCTGTCTCTGCCAACTGCCAGATTTCATCCTGCAATTTAATCACTTGCGCCACCATCTGATCAGCGGTGCTCATGTCCTCAAACTTGTGGGGGATTTTGATAATTTTGTCCAAATATTGATGTTCTTCCGAAGCTACGGTTGGAAATCCTTTGCAGCAGGTCTATCGGGCTGTTGAAAAACTCCTCTGTAACGTCTTGGCCATTCTGAACGTAGCGAAGAGCCTAGTCTTTCTAAGGAGTTATAGATCCTTCACTTCGTTCAGGATGACAAAAAGCCTGTTGTTCAACAGCCTGCAAGATGTAGCCACGCGGTGCCGATGGCGTTGGCGTGCTGCACAATCAAGTCACGCCGGGTCTCGTAGCGTGATGCAGCACCGGTAAAGGTAAGGGCGATCACTAAGCCAAACAGGGCAAATACGGCGCCTTCGACTGCACCGGCGCCGGCCAGAGCCTCTTCAGGTCTTCAGCCAGGCGTCTCCCACCGAGACGCCATCCAACCTCCAAGAAGATCAGGGTCAGCGGGAAAAAGAGGCCAGCGACAATAAAAATGAAGTATGTAGGTTTCAAAGAGGCCTTCTCGCATTAAAATAATTCCCCCACTGCCACGGTGAGCAAATTCCGCCCCCCAGCTCTAAAATTCCTTCACCCTCCAGGATATTCGACATTATGAAAGAAAACTTATTAAAAGCAATAAGTAATATTTCGGGAAAATCTGGTTTTGGTTTTTTCCTCCACCAGCCTGATCTGAAACAGGTTCCGCTCATTTTTTCCTGAAACTTCAAGTTAAGCCAGCCGGACGTCCTGTTAGTGATGCAAAGCTGAGTCTCGAGGGGTTCAGGCAACCTAAATAAAAGATTCTTAAAAACTCAGCAAGGTTCTTGACAAGTGAAAAATAATCATTAATTAAAAAGAAACAAGTGCCATCCCAAGAGTGACAACTTTGTCAGTTTAATTAGTTAAGCCTGTCTCGGAATCTCGCCATTTGGATTACCTTCAGGACTTATGGGTCTGAGGTTACACTAACTTTTCCCATATAAGGAGAATTATTCGATGGAAAACTTAGTTATCAAAGATCTCATTGCCCAAGGATTGGCCATCGGCTTGAAAGTGCTGGGGGCCATTGTCGTCTGGGTTGTGGGTTCCTGGCTGATCAGTTTTGCCAGAAGGATGGTGACTAGGAATCTGGAGGCCAGAGAAGTTGATGTGACCCTGGTGAAGTATACCAGCTCAGCCGTCAATATCTTACTGAAGGTCATTCTGATCGTTGCCATCTTCAGTTATTTCGGGGTCGAAACCACCACGGTGGCCGCCCTGCTGGCCGGTATCGGCATAGCCCTCGGCACCATGTGGGGTGGCATGTTGTCAAATCTGTCCGCCGGCGCTTTCATGGTGTTCTTAACGCCTTTTAAAGTGGGAGATTTTATTAATGCCGGAGAGGTCATTGGCACGGTACACGAGGTCGGGCTCTTTGTCACCGCCATCGACACCATGGACAACATCCGCACCTACGTTGGGAACCACAAGATTTTCTCCGGTAACATTCAGAACTTCACGGCCAACCCCTATCGCCGGGTCGATCTCAAGGCCCAACTGAACCATGGCGTAGACCACAATGAGGCCATCAGGCTTCTCAAAGAACGCCTGGCCCGGATTCCCAACGTCCAGACCGATCCGGCCCCGGATGTGGAGATCTTGGAGTTCAATCTGGCGGGGCCGGTGCTGGCGGTGCGACCCTACGTGCACAACAACAACTACTGGCAGGTCTACTTCGACACTAACCGCACCATTCGGGAGACCTTCGGTGAAGCCCAATTCCCGGTGCCCGAGCAGCACCTGGTGGTGCGAAACGCTTGAGGTAGCTCGGAAAAAGCACGCCGGGATTGCAGCAGACGGCCCCTCCGGAAACAAGAAAATCAGCTTATTCGGGGGGCTCCCATTGCGGGGCTGGGAGGAGGAAGAGATCGACAAGGCTGTTACTGGCCGAGACTCAGTCAGAAATATAAACCTGAACTAACAAGCTCCAAAGACTTAACCGGCAGGGTCAGCCTTGACCCTGCCGGTTAAGTTTGAGGCATTCAGACTGTCGGAGAGGGAAGGTGCGGAACGGAGGGGGGGGCGGCGGACATGGTGGAAACCATCATTGGCACCACTACCCTGTTTGCCGCCTTGCATGTTCTGCAGGGGGAAGTGATCGGCTCCTGGATGAAACGACATCGGCACCAAAAGTTCCTGAAGTTCTTGCAGTTGATCGATCGCCACACCCCCGCAGGATTGGACCTGCACCTGATTATCGACAACTATGCGACCCATAAGCATGCCAAGGTGAAGGAATGGCTGGCCAGACAGCCTCGCTTTCACTTCCACTTCATTCCAACCTCGTCATCCTGGTTGAATGCCGTAGAACGATTCTTTGCCGAACTAACCGAGAAGCGACTCCGACGCAATTCTGTCCGGTTAGGCTAGAGCAAGAGCTAATTGTTTAGATATCAGCATATTAACCTTATTAAGGTCTGGTGGTTCAAAAAGTTCCTGAATTTTGCAGGTCCTAAGGAGATTGAGCTGTAATATACGCATAAATGTCTGCAAAGAAACGCTGATAGAACAGAGAAACTTGACATAGCAAAGGAGCAAATCCGCTATTAGAGCAACATAGATTTTGGTCATGACGGCGTTGTCGGAATTGCCGATGAAGGCCTTGACCTTCAGATTCTGTTTGAGGAAGCGGAAAAAGCACTCGATCTGCCAGCGGTCCTTGGAGACAGCCGCGATGGTCTTGGCTGAGAGCCGAAAATGGTTGGTCAAAAACACCAGCCGTTTTCCCGTCTCGGGGTCTTGGTAGACGATACGCCGGAACGGCAACGGGCATTCCCAGGCTTTGGCGCCGGTAAGACGGATGGTCTGGTCGGAAAGGAGCCCTTGCTTTTGGTTGACTTTCCGGCTTCCCAGGACTTTATAAACGGCATTGCGCTTCTGTCGGGTAACCAAGAACACCTGCTGCCGGGTGAGTTCAGTATATTGGGCATAATCGGTATAGCCCAGGTCTTCCGCGACAATGGACCCCTCGGGCAGCGTCAGTGACCGGGCCTTCTTGACCTCATGCTGGCGGGCCGGTGAGATGGAGACAAAAGCGGGCGGATAACCATCGTGATCCAGGAGGGTATGCACCTTGACCCCAGCTTTGGTGCGGCGGCAGGAGGCCCAGGAAAACAGCGAAAGACACAGGCTCACCACCGTGGCATCCAGGCTGTAAAGCTTGTTTTGGAACCGAAATTTGTGCTTGGGGGCACGGGGCTGACACTGCTGATAGAAGAGGCCGAACCGCGCCTCAAAAAACGAGGCTGACCGCTTGTTATTGGCATCGGCGAAGGTGGAGCGGGGCACCGGCTTGATCCCCAAGTGGTAGAGATTTTTCAACCGGGCTTTCAGGCTGGCCACTCCATCCCGCAGGCTGCATCTGCCCGTCAGTTACATGTGCAGCAGATGGACACATTGATCCCAACGGCTGAAACACCGGGCCTGGCGGCCGGTGCCGTGAGCTTTTTCCAGCTTGGCAAAATCATGTCTCGCAAGAAATTTGAGCATCTGGTGCAATATGGTGTTACAATGGGCCATAGTCCGATATCTCCCTATCTAGTCAATAGGTTATCGCAGACACATTGTACCAGATCGCCGGAGTTTTCGGACTTTTTTTCATTCGGTTAACCAAACAGCACTGAGTCCGTGTCAATTCACGTCTAAACTACCCCAGTTTTATCTTCTGGACAATGATCGATTAATCTAGTTATCATAGGATATTATCACGTATAAGTGGTCCTCTCTTCAAAAAGTAGCTATGGGACTTTATCTTCAAGGCCATCTGCGTTAGCGGTCAGTCATAGCTTTTCCCCGAGCGACAAGGCCCTCTATGAAAAAAATCGCCTTTAAAATCCGTCGACGCATCATCGTGACCTTCCTCTTTTGCGTTCTGTCGGTGCTGGTGTTTGCGGTCTTCAGTTTTCAGATCTATCGGGAGATCGGTCACCGGTTGCATTTGTTGGAGCAGGCCAACGATCTCTACCAAGAGATTTTGGAAATCCGCCGATTTGAAAAGAACTTTTTCCTGTACAAACATCCGGCCAGCCTGGCAGAGGCGGCGGGGTATTTTGATAAGGTGGAGGGAATCTATCGGGATCTGGCTCCAGAGATCATGCGGCTGAAAAAAAGCTCGAAGGAGAGCGAATTCCGGGATACTTTCTCCCGCTACCAAGAACAGGTAGAGCACATCCAAGGCATTATCCAGGACAACCCCACTCCCGCACCTCCGGTCATTGCTTCCTGGGAGGAGGCCGTGCGCAACCTGGGCCAGCGACTCGTGGAACTGTCGAGCAGCTGGGCCAAGGAAGAGCGGCTGAAGGTCGATCGTCTCTTTCAACAGGCCATGTATCTCTTTTTTCTGTCCATCGTGGTTTTTTGCCTGTTGGGCATCGGTCTGGCCTTCTATATCGCCCGGCTCTTCGTTCAGCCTCTGATTCAGATGCAGCAGGCCATGGATAAAATTGCCCTGGGAGATTTCACCCTGTTGCCGGAGACGGGTTCCCGGGCGGAGGAATTCAACAGCCTTTATAAGGCCTTTAACCGCATGATCCACGAGCTGGAAGAGCATCAGGAGCAACTGGTGCAATCCCGGAAGATTGCCGCCATCGGCACCTTGACGGCCGGTATCGCCCATGAGCTGAACAACCCCATCAACAATATCGCCATCAGCGCCGAGGCCCTGGAAGAAGATTTTGTCACTCTACCCCCGGAAGAAGCCCTGGCCATCATCCATGATATCCAGATACAGTCGGAGCGGGCTTCGGAGATCGTCAAGGATCTGCTGGACTTCGCCCGTTCAGAGCAGCCTGAAGTCGAACCTATCGTCATGGCCGAATTGATTCAGACCTCTGTCAAGTTAGTGCGCAACCAGCTGTCACTCTCCGGCATCCAGGAGGACACTGTTCTCCCCCGGAACCTGCCGCCCGTCCGGGGCGACCGAAAAAGCCTGCAACAGGTCTTTCTCAATCTGTTTATCAATGCCATTCAGGCCATGCCGCAGGGCGGCCTTCTGAAAGTGCGGTTGGGTCTCATGGAGCATCCTCCCTGGCAGGCGGTGCCGGCCGGGGATGACCGCGATTGGATCAAGGTGGAGGTGGCTGATACCGGGGAAGGCATCGATCCCCAAACTCTGCCCCGGATTTTCGACCCGTTCTTTACCACCAAATCCGTGGGCAAAGGCACCGGCTTGGGGCTGTCGGTGAGTTATGGAATTATTAAAAAGCACGGCGGCTATATTGAAGCCCACAGCGACAAAGGACGCGGCACCACGTTCACAGTGATCTTGCCCATAGCCCGCGATTCCGAACCGGAAGAGGAAACGGCCTGGTGAAGCGGATTGCCGTCGTCGATGATGAACGTATCGTGCAACAGCGCTTGCAAAAAGCCCTGGCCCAGGAGGGCTACCAGGTGGATACCTTCGCTTCGGGAGAGGACTTTCTGCCGCGGGTGGCCGAGGAATTTTACGATTTGGTCTGGCTGGATATCATCCTGCCCGGGATTAGCGGCATGGAAATCTTGACGAGTCTGCGGGCTCGCTATCCCGATACCCAGGTGGTGTTGATCACCGGTCATGCCTCCATCAACTCCGCCATTGAGGCGGTCAAAAGAGGCGCCTATCACTATCTGGCCAAGCCCTTTAAGCTGGAAGAAATCCGTCATATTACCCGCATGGCCCTGGAGCATCGGCAGCTGCTGGTGGAAAACCGGCTGTTGCGATCGAAACTGGATTTTGCCGGAAACTGGGGAGAAATGGTGGGAGTCAGCGCCCCGATGCAGGAAATCTTCTCTCTGATCCGCAAGATCGCCCCCCTGGACTGCAGCGTGTTGATCCAGGGAGAAAGTGGCACCGGCAAGGAGCTGGTGGCGCGGCAGATTCACCGACTCAGCCCGCGGCGCACCAAGCCGTTTGTGGCCTTTAACGCCGGCGGCTTTACCGAAGAGCTGATTGCCAGCGAATTGTTCGGCCACGAAAAGGGGGCCTTCACCGGCGCGGTGACGTCCAAAATCGGGTTGCTGGAGACCGCCCAAGGAGGAACGGCGTTCCTGGATGAAATCGGGGACATGCCATTGTCCATGCAGGTGAAACTGCTCCGGGTGATCCAGGAGCGGCAGATTGTGCGGGTGGGGGGGAACCGCCCGGTGGATCTCAACGTCCGCTTTCTGGCGGCCTCCAATAAGGATTTGAAACAGGAAATGCAGGCCGGCCATTTCCGCGGAGACTTATATTTCCGGCTCAACGTGGTGGAGATCAACCTGCCCCCCCTGCGCGATCGCCCCGAGGACATTCTGCCCCTCATCAGTTATTTCCTCACATTTTATAACACCAAATTCGCCAAAAATATCCTGAGCCTGGACAAGGAAACCCGGCAGCTCCTGCTGGCTTATTCTTATCCCGGCAATGTGCGGGAATTAGCCAATATCATTGAACGAGCGGTGGCTCTGGCGGACCATGAGACCCTGAGGTGGACCGATCTGCCGCCCCATGTCCAACAGACCGAGGCCCCGGCCACCCCCTGGCCGCGGTTGGCGGACCGGGAACGGGACTATATCCGCCAGGTGCTCCAGGCCACCCGCCAGAACATCAAGAAAGCCGCCGAAATTCTGGATGTGCCGCACACCACTCTGTGGCGCAAAATCAAAAAATACCACCTGACCTCTTCCTAGCAAGACCTTCGCAGCGTCCCTGTCTGACTCTCTTCATCCTGAAATTTCATAATGAAATTAATAACCGCTGGACATGCTTGAATTTACCGTCATGTTCACTGGAATAATTTCATATTGAAATGGCCCGCCTCTCCGTTCCGCCCTGCCTGCAATCATCCAGCCGATATAATTGATATTTCACCATGGCATCTCCGATGCATTGACTGTCAGCCAGGATGGGAATTGTCACGCGATCCTCGGGTAAGGGAGATGGAGCATGTCTTTGAATGTATATCTGCCGATTGCCGGTCAAAGCGTCAATATCCTTTTGCTCTTGGGGTTGGGGGGGTTGGTGGGGTTTCTGTCGGGATTGTTCGGAGTGGGGGGCGGGTTTCTCCTGACCCCGCTCTTGATGATGGCGGGGATCCCCCCCACCGTGGCCGCGGCTTCGGATTCCAATCAGATCGTGGCCGCCTCCACCTCCGGGACCTATGCCCATTATCGCTTGGGTAACGTTGATTTTCGCATGGGTCTGTTATTATTGCTGGGCGGCGTCCTGGGGGGCACCGTGGGCGTGCAGTTGATCAAAACGCTGCGCCGCCTGGGGGACGCCGATTTCGTTATTAAGATCACGTATGTCCTCATGCTGGGCACCGTCGGCTCTTACATGTTTGTGGAAAGCCTCCAGAACCTGCGTAAGTCGGCTCCCGTCAAAAAAAGGGCGTCGGAGGCCGGGAAACCTTCCCTTTATAACCGTATCATCCAAGCGCTCCCCGGGCAGATGGGTTTTGCCAAGTCGGGTATTAACACCTCTCCCCTGCTGCCCCTGTTGTTGGGGGTCTTGGTGGGCATTCTCGCCGCCATCATGGGGGTCGGAGGCGGCTTTATCATGGTCCCCATCATGGTTTATATGCTGCGGATGCCCATGCATGTGGTGGTGGGCACCAGTCTGTTTCAGATCCTGTTTACCTGCATCAACGTCACCATCATGCAGGCAGTCTATAACTTTACCGTGGATGTGGAGCTGGCCATTCTGCTGCTCTTAGGCTCCACCGTCGGGGCCCAGTTCGGCACCAAAATCGGTCGCCGGTTAAAGGGAGATCAGCTCAAGATATTATTGGCATCCCTGGTGTTGGTGGTGATGATCCAGATGCTGGTGGGCCTGGTGATAACACCCAAGATACTGCTGGGATACAAGGGGGGACATTAACATGACCCGGCGGTTTTCCCGACTGCATTACGGTGGTCTCCTGGTGGCCGTCTGGGTGGGACTCCTGCTGCCGATGCGCGCCAGGGCGGCCGCCGTCGATTTGCACCTGTCTCCGGCGTCCATCTCCATCGGCTCCTTCTTCCAGGGGACCGAACTCCAGATCACGGCGGTAATCCCCCCGCGGGCGGCGGCGGTCATCGAAGTCCGGGGACCGAAACGCGTAGAGCATCTGGCTCGCAAGGGCAGACGTTGGGGCCTGTGGATGAATACCGGAGAGCTGGTCATCAGTGAGGTCCCCAACCTCTACTTTTTCACCACCTCGGAACCATCTCTGGCCACCGCCGCGGACGCCTCCTGGGGGTATCAGGCTTTGAAACGTGGCGCCCGGGTCCAGGGGGCGGTGCAGCCGGAGGGGGACGCCTTCTTTCTCGACCAATTTATCGCCCTGAAGGAAAGCGAAGGCATGTATGTCGCCAAGCCTGACAAAATTACCGTCGCACCTGGTCCGGAGGGTTGTCAAACTGTCACTGCGAGGTTTCATCTTCCCGCGCGGGTCCGGCCGGGGGGCTATCAGGTCGCGCTGAGGGTTGTCCAGGACGGCCGCACCCTAGAGGAAAAGCAGCAAGGACTCCCCATCACCAAGGTGGGGCTGCCGTCGTTGGTCTCGACCCTGGCCCATGAGCAGGCCGTTCTCTATGGCATCGTCGCAGTGCTCATTGCCATCATAACCGGTTTTCTCATGGGATTCTTTTTCAAGGGCAAGGGGTCCCACTAGAGGCGAGATATTTCCCGCGGCTTGAGGCGTCAAAATGCATATTTTCCAGCGGCTCCGACATTTGCTGACCCCAGCCAGGCGACACCCTCAGGAGATGGTCGACCTGCTGGTGATCTTTGAGCACTTCCAGGAGATTCTGGCGGATAACCAGAGAGCCATGGAAATCATCACCGATTTGGGAGAAAAGACCGGCGGCGAGTTCATCTTCGACCGGCAATATCTGGTGGATGCCGTGATGCGCCTCCGGGATGTGCTGCTGCATTTGGTCAAAGGTCTTAATCTGGTGGCTGCCAATCGCTATGGCGACCTCTATCAGACCTTGGACCGCATTTTTCTGCCTTTGGAGGCCGAGCTGCGGGGCCGCTTGAGTCTGACCGCCGAGACCCCCCTCGTATGCCGTCTCACTGACCTAGCCCTGGACCACCCGGAGATCGCCGGAGGCAAGGCCAATAACGTGGCGGAGGTCTTCCGGCGGCTGGATATTCCGGTCCCGGACGGGTTTGTCATCACCACCAATGCCTACCGCCGGTTTTTGGAGCACAACCACCTGGATGAACGCATCCATGCCTTACTGGAAAATTGGACCACCGGCAAGGCGGACGAGCGGCAGACCTCCCGCCAGATTCACTACAACATTCTGGCAGGGGCCGTCCCCCCGGATGTCTCTCGGGCCATTCGCACCCAGGTCGAAGCCGGGAAAAAAGAAACCCTGTGGGCGGTACGCAGCAGCGCCTATGGGGAAGACGGGGAACTGTCTTTCGCCGGCCTCCATAAGAGCCTGTTGCCGGTGGCCGGCAAGGACTTATTATCGTCCTATAAGAAGGTCTTGGCCAGCCTCTATAACCCCGAGGCCTTGGTCTATCGACAAAGGATGGGCATTCTGGGCGAAGAAGCAGCCATGGCCGTCTTGTGTCAGGTGATGGTCCCGGCGAGGGTCAGTGGGGTGAGCCACACCCTGGCGCTGGAGCTCTCAAGTCCCGACCAGGTAATGGTTTATGCCGCTATGGGTCTCGGACAGCGGGTGATGGAAGGGAGCACGCAGGTCCAACGGGTCCTGGTGGAGCGGGAGCCGCCCCATGCCGTCACCTGGTTGACCCGGGGGCCCCCAGCGGCCACTTCCGGACCGGGTGATCGCGACGTTGCCACCGGAGCCGGGGAGTCTGAGCCCCTGGTGGCGGACCTCCTGTCGGATGCCGCCCTCACCCAGCTGGCCACCTGGGCCTTGGCCATCGAACGCTATTTCAAGCGCGCCCAGGAGATTGAATGGACCCTGGACGCTCAGGGCAGGCTGTGGATCTTGCAGGCCCGCAGTTTACACCTGCCTCAGGTGGAGTTGCCGACTCTGGAAGAGGTCTGCGACAGCTGTGCGGCCCAGGCCATTATCGTGCAGGACGTCGGCAGCGTCGCCCATGCCGGAGTGGGTGCCGGGCCGGTCTTCAAGGTGCGTTCGGATGAAGATATGGAGCGTTTCCCCGAGGGCGCCATCCTGGTGACCCCCTTCACCGCCCCCTGGCTGGCCCGCATTGTTCCCAAGGCGGCGGCCATCATTGCCGAGCGGGGATCGGCCGCGGGTCACCTCGCCACCATCTCGCGGGAATTTCGGGTGCCGGCCCTGGTCGGGGTCCGGGAGGCCATGCAGCTCTTTCCCGACGGGGAAGAAATCACTCTCGACACCTACAACCGGTGCGTCTATCGGGGCCAGGTGCGGAAATTGCTGGATTACGAGTTAATGCAATCCCTGGTCTTTGAAGATTCGCCGGAATTCCGCCTGTTAAGGCGTCTGCTGAAACGGATTGCGCCCCTGGGGCTGACGGACCCCCAGGCCAGTACCTTCAGCCCGGCCGGCTGCGCCTCGGTGCATGATATGGTCCGCTTTATTCATGAAAAGGCCGTTCAGGAGCTGATGAATATCCCCCAATCGCTGTCCCGACCCCGGGGGGTCCAGGTCTGGAACCTGAGCTCGACCGTGCCCCTCGACTTGAAAATCCTGGATTTGGGTGGCGGTATCGTTCCTGAGGCCGCAGGCCCCCAGATCACCCTGGAACAGGTGCGCTCCGCCCCTCTCAAGGTGCTCTGGGAAGAACTTGCGAGTCCCGGAGTCTGGAGCACCGAACCGATCCCCGTTGATTTTCAAGGTATGATGTCCAGCCTGACGCGCACCATGGCGGCCGCTCCCGGGGCGGAAACCGGGCCCGGCATTGACCTGGCCGTCGTGAGCGACACCTATCTCAACCTGCATCTGCGGCTGGGGTATCATTTCAATCTCATTGACGCCCGCATGGAGGCCGACCCGATCCACAATCACATCTACTTCCGCTTCTTGGGAGGGGTGACGGATATCACCCGCCGCTCCCGGCGGGCCCAGCTGTTAGCCCGGATATTGTCGCGGTTTCATTTCAAGGTTGATGTCAAGGGCGATCTGGTCATCGCCCGGGTGCTCCATCTGGCCGTCGATGAAATTGAGGCGCGGCTGCGGCTGCTGGGACGGCTCATCGGTTTTACCCGTCAGTTGGATGTCCAGCTCCGCAGTGATGAGGATATGGACCATTTTGAACATACCTTTTTCCAGCAATCTCCCCCGGGGGGAGAAGACGAAGCCAAAGGAGGGCATCATGGATCAGCGGCGATTGAAGATAATGGTCCTGGACGATGAACCCATTGTCTGTAAGCGCTTAAAACCCAACCTGGAAAAGGTGGGGTTCGAGGTGGATATCTTCACCGACAGCACCGAGGCGCTGCACCATGTCCAAGAACATCCCTACGATATCGTCATCACCGACCTGAAGATGAAGGTCGTGGACGGGATGCGGTTCCTCAAAGAAGTGAAAAAGACCTCACCCCAGACTGAGGTGATCGTCATCACCGGTTTTGCCACCCTGGAAACCGCCAAGGAATCCTATAAGCAGGGCGTCTTCGACTTTATCGCCAAGCCCTTTAAATTGGGTGAAATTCAAAAGGTGGTGGAGCAGGCCGCGGCCAAGATACGCACCGCTGAAGGCAAGCTTTAAGACTTCGGGGGACGCCATCCCTGTCATCACCAAGCCTGAGTCGGCAAGGAGTCTGCACCATGATTCGCACTCTTGTTTCCATCGAAGTAGATTTGGCTTCCAGCATGGCCATCCGCTATGCCTGTCAGTTAGGGAATCTCATCCCCATGGAACTCCAACCGGTCTACGTAAAAGGCTACCCTTTCGAAGAACCCTTTACCGGGATCGGGTGGGTACGGCATACCTGGGAAAAGGAGCTGGTGAGAGAAGGCAAGGAAGAGATCAGCGAGATGATCGCCGCGGAGATGGAAACCTGCCCGGTCTTGCAGGAACCACGGGTGATCTTCGGCGACCGGGACAAAGAGCTGATCCAGCTTATGGGCACCGAGGCATTCGATTTGTACATAGAAGGCGCCCCCTATCCCTTCACCCCGACCACGGTCGCCAAACGCCTCCATCTCAAGTTCTACCAACAGCTGCATTGTCCCTTGATCTGGTTGCGCACCCTGCGCCCCCTTAAGCGGGTCCTGGCCCTGTGCCTGGAGCCCCCCGGGACTGCGGCCTTGAGCCAGGCCCTGGTAAAGATCTGGGCTGGCTGCCAGGTGCCGCTGCATTTGGGGATTGCCCCTACAGCGCCTTCGGCCGTATTGGAAGTAGTGTCAGCCATGCAGACCGCCCTGGATCAGGTCGGCTGTCTCACCACGATGCAGGAGGGCATGACCTTATCGCCTCATGGCCTATCCCCCGGGGGCCCGCCGGACTTGGGGCTGGTGGCCATAGCCTTGCCACGTTCCCTGAAGAAGGATCATCCCGGGTGGCTCGGGCTGAGTCAGCTCAAGATCCCCCTGTTGGTGATCCTGACATGACGGCCGCAGCCTTGATTTGATGTAAACCCCAGACAGAGCGACGCTAGCCGCCTTATTACGGCTGAGATAAAACCTCGTCGACAGAAAGGGCGCCATCATGAAAATCCTCTTTGCCGGAGATGAACAGCATTATAGCGAGTTCGCCTTGAACGAAGTCATCCGTCTGGCCATGAACACCTGGGCCGACATCACCCTGTTGGGCAGCCAGCCGGCGGTTCCCACCCGATCCGCCACGAACGCCGGTCCAGCGCTGCCTGACCAGCCCTTGAGCCTGGCCTTGAACCGCTATCGGGAAACCTTTCTCAAGGGCTGCGGCGATACCGATTCCCCCTATGCCCTGGGCAATCCGACCTTCGAGTGGGTGCCGCAGAAAAAGGGGGTCTACGAGGAGATGCTGGTCAGCCGGAGTGCCAAAAAAGAGTTGCGGGTCCGACTCCGCCTGGGTCAGCCGGTCCAGGAAATTCTCCAGGAGTGTCAGGAAGGGCAGTACGATCTCCTGGTGCTTGGCTGTTCCGGCGGCCAGGGGTGCGCCTGGGAAAGCGCCACGGAGGTCCCCCACCGGGTGGCCAGCGACGCCGACACCTCCGTGCTGCTGGTCAAGGAGGAACAGCCCATCACACGCATTCGGGCCTGCCTGGATCAGAGTTTCATCAGCCAGGACTCCTTGGAGATGATTACCCAGATGGCCACCATCCATGGGGCCCAGCTGGAGTTGATCGGCCTGACCCAGGAAGGCGCGCTGAAAAAGGACGTCTACCGTCGCCTGATTGAAATCGGCGATTATTATGAGGACCGGCAGATCAGTATCCGGACCCAACTCACCGAGGTCACTGCGTTCGAAAACTTCCTGGCCCAGACGAGTGAGCATGATTTACTGGCCCTCTTTATGGGTAAGAAGTCCCTTTTGGACCGCTTCTTCCCCCGGGACTGGATCGGACGCCTGGTCAGCAAATGCCAGACCTCCGTCCTGGTTATGCGGTAGTCTTTCGGTGCGCTCATATTGGCTGATAATAAGGAGAATCCAGATGAAGATACTGATCGGCATTGATAAAACGACAGAATCCCAGATAGCTTTGAAATATACCTGCCAGCTGCTGGAACATTTTGAGGCCCAGGTCGATGCCGTCTACGTTCAACCCGACGTGACGGAAATGCTTGCCGACGGGTCCCACGCCTTGTTTGTGAGTAAGTCGAACCTGGCCCAGGCCATTGATAAGGAAACCGATCAGGTGGAGGAAGATGTCCTGGAATCCTGCGAAATCTGCATCAGTGGGCAAGTTCCCTGCCAACCCATCGTGGTGGAGGGTGATCCCGCCGATGAGCTGCTTCACATGGCCGAAACGGGCCCATACGACCTGATCGTTCTGGGGGCCCATGACCGGTCCGCTTTCGGCGGCTTCTTGTTGGGGGCGGTGCATGCCAAGGTGCTGCATCACGCCCGTCTGCCAATATTACTGGTGCGCAACGTGCGTCCCATTCAGCGCATTCTGGTGGCGTACCGAGGATCCCAGTGCGACCAGGGGGCCCTGGAATTCATTGCCCCGTTATTTGCCAAGAAAAAGCCCGAGATCACCATCATGCATGTGCAGGAGACCAATCTGAAGGAGTCGGAGGAATTCGCTCAGGCCTGCGTCCTGACCGGCGAACAGACCCTCCGGGAGTTCGGCTATAATCCGGTGAAAAAGCTGGCCCAGGGTGATTTTGTGGAAGAGATCCTCAAGGATGTCGCCATTGAGCGTTACGATCTGTTGGTGCTGGGGGCTTATGGCCACAAGAAGCCGCGTTATTTAAAGGTCATCAGCGACGAGGCTCTGAATCTGGTGCGTCTGACCACCAGGCCGGTATTGGTCTACCGGTAAGCTGGGTCAAATTGGCTGAATAAAGTGTTTCACTATGGCCTGAGAGCCTTTCTCGGGGAAGACGGCCTGGGGGACAAGATCACTTTTTACACCGCGGTCTGGTGGAGCAAAAAGGGCACCATGTGACTTCGAGGTTCATTCGCGGGGGACTGAAAATGGTGGGAGGATCAGGGAAGGGTGGACGACGCCGCGATTATAGGGGGTCTCGAAAGAAGTTTCTTATCCACCCCTCATCCTAACCCTCTCTCCTCCACGGGAGAAGGTTAGGATGAGAAAGAAACTTTCGAGAATCACTATAACAGAGAAGAATGTTTCAACCGTCTGTTGGTCGATTTAATGGAAATGGTCCATAAAATTTTTCAGTTGGGCGGTCTCCATGTTCCGGCCCACCAGGGGGCCCTGGCGCAGGACCTCGAAATGTTCTTCAAAGGTGGGACGTTGGTTCCGATAGATCACCCCGACGGGGATTTGGGCTCCCCACTGCACTGCGGTCTGCATGGCCGCCTGCCAGTCGGTGGGGTCGTAGGACTCCGGTAGGGGTTGGCAGCGCTCTTTGTACCAGGCGAAGGTGTTCACCTTGTTGAATGAGACGCAGTTTTGCAGGATGTCCACCAGAGCGAAGCCCGGGTGGGCAATGGCCTGCTGGATGAGGCCCGCCAGGTGGTCGGTGAGGCCGCAAAAGCCCCGGGCCACGAACCCGGCGTGCATGGCCACGGCCACCGCCACCGGGTTGAACGGCTCGGAGTAGGCCCCATGCGGTTGGGTCTTGGTGACAAAGCCCTCGGGGGAGGTGGGGCTGGCCTGGCCCTTGGTGAGACCGTAGACCTGATTGTTGTGCACCAGCAGGGTGAGGTTGATATTGCGGCGGATGGCGGCCAGGAAGTGGTTGCCGCCTTCGCCGTAATTGCAACCGTCGCCGCTCTCCACCACGACCGTCATCTGCGGCTGGGCCAGCTTGATGCCCGTGGCCACCGGCAGGGAGCGGCCATGCAGGCCGTTGAAGACGTTGGCCCGCAGATAGTGGGGGGCCTTGGCCGCCTGTCCGATGCCTGAGACGAAGATCACCTCCTGGGGGGCCAGATTGCTGGCCACCAGGGCTTGCTTCACGGCCCGCAGGATTAAAAAATTGCCGCAACCGGGGCACCAGGCGGTCTCAAACTTGCCGTAGTCAGTGAGCTCAACCATAGTCGGTCCTTATTTTTGGGGACGTTCCAGTTGCCGCAGAATCTCCTGCGGGCTCAAGGGGAGGCCATCATACCGGGAGATCCGGCGATGGACCAGGAAACCGGACTCCCGCCGCAGGAGGCGGGCAAATTGCCCCTCGGCGTTGCCTTCCACCGCCACCACCTCTTTAGCTGCCTCGAGATAATGGGAAAACTGTTCGGGAACCAGGGGCCACACCTGGGAAAAACTCAACCCGGCCGCCTTGACGCCCCTGTCTCGGAGACGGGCGACCGCCTCCCGCACCGCCCCCTGACTGCTCCCCCAGGTAACCAGAAGGATATCGGGGGCCGACTCGCCCTCGTAGACCGGCGGCAGCACCGCCTCCCGCAGTCCCTGGAGTTTGCGCAGCCGTTTCTCCACCATCTGCCGGCGCACCCCCAGATCCTCGGTAAGGTGGCCGTCCGGGGTGTGTTCGTCGCTATCCACCACAACCAGGTGGGGGCTCGTCCCAGGGAGCAGGCGGGGCGAGACACCGCTCTCGGAGGGGGCATAGCGGGCGTAGGGGGTGGAGACATCGGCAGGATCAGCGCCAGGCCTCACCGCCGGAAGATCGTCCACGGCGAAAGGGACCACGGCCCGATAGGAGTCGGCCAAAAACTGATCGGTGAGCAGAAAGGTGGGCGTCTGGAACTGTTCCGCCAGCTCCAGGGCTCGCCGGGTCAAATGGAAGCACTCTTCCACGTTGCCGGGGGCAAAGATGGCCCGGGGGAACTCCCCGTGTCCGGCATGGAGGACGAACTCCAGATCTCCCTGTTCGGTGCGGGTGGGCAAGCCGGTGGCCGGTCCCGGACGCTGGGCCACCACGATGAAAACCGGAGTCTCGGTCATCCCGGCCAGACTGACCCCCTCCCCCATCAGAGCAAAGCCGCCCCCGGAGGTGGCCACCATGCTGGGGGCGCCGGCATACGAGGCCCCCAGAGCCATATTAATGGCGGCGATCTCATCTTCGGCCTGCTCCACCACCAGGCCCAAGAGATCAGCCGCGGCAATGAGATTCAGGGGAATGGAGGTGGAGGGTGTCATGGGGTAAAAGGCGCAAAATCTCAACCCGGCAGACAGCGCTCCCAGAGCGATGGCCTCATTGCCGTTGAGCATCAGCCGGCGGGCGGGAGCTGTCGCGGCCGGCAGCCGAGACTCGGTGGGAAGATTCTGGCCCGCCGCCCAGCCCAGGGATTTGTCCAGGGCCTCTTCGTTCAGGGCGGTGAGCTCGGGCTTCTTCTTACCAAAAAAGTCCTCCATGGTCCGGCGCAGGACCTCCCGGTCCAGACCCAGAACCGCCCCCGCCACCCCCAGGACGACAATATTGGTATGCTGACCCGTGGCCAGGCTTTGATACGGCACCCGTACGCAGTGCTTCGGGGTGATTTTCCAGGCGTCGTCAATGATGGTTATGGCGTCTACAGCCAACTCCCCTTGATGGATGGCCACCGTGCCGGGGTCCAGGGCCACCAAGAGATTGATCTCTTCCTGGGGTGCGACTAAATCTTCGGCGCTCACCCGAATGGTAAAGGTATTGTGGCCGCCGCGGATACGTGATTGGTAACCTTGGCTGACGACGATGAAATAGCCGGCCCGGACCAGGCTCTTGGCCAGAATCTGGGCCACCGTGAGGAGGCCCTGGCCGGCCTCGCCGCCGATCAGGATATTCAAACTGAGTTGTCCCTCCCCCATATCACTCCACCCTTCTGCTGGTCGGTTGGCTATTCCATCCCCCAGCCGGGCGCCGCTTTTCATCTTTGGCGGTTCCGGCGGGAGGTCGGTCTCTACCCGAGGATAAGAAATAATGAATCCCCAGGGCGACTTGGTGGCCCGCCCTGGGTGTGGGGACTTTAGCTGCAGCGGGGAGGTTTATGCCTTCCAAAGTCCATGCAAATTGCAGTACTCCCGAGCCGTGATCTGGGCGGCCTCGATGCAGAAAAAGGCCTCCGGGGCCTCCCCGGGGTTGAGGAACTGACGATAGGCCTTGCCGTCGGCGATCAGTTCGACCCATTCAATGTAGTGTTTCTCTTCCATGGGATGCGGGACGCTCCCCACCTTGATCTTGTACCCGCCCGCCACCTTTTCGATGACCGGCACATGTTTTTCCTTGGCCGCGTCCACGGTGTTTTCCAGCTGCGGTTGCATGGGTTGACCACAACACACCAATTCGCCGGCGCCGGCATGCAGCACCTCCACCATATTCCCGCATATTCCACATTTATAGACTTGCAGTTTCTCCGTCATGAAAAACCTCCTCAGGGATTTCGTTTCATATCTCCAGCAATCTGAATCCCGCCCGCAAACTTATTGCCAATATAAGTCTCCCCCTGAAGATTTCCAGGGCCACCGGGGCAATTATTTTCTCCGCATCCACCGGCCCCCGCCCTGAATAATTACCAGCCAAGGCCGGTGGCCCGGAGTCGTTGATCTTTTCCTCTGGTCCGTGGTGCATGTCAGTGGGCGGCAGGAAGACTGGCTACTAAACCCTTCCAGGTGCACCGACAGCAATGGGCTTCGGTATCGTCAACAATGGGGGGGCATTCCGCCTCACCTTCGCCACACGGCGTCACTTCCCCATTTTTAAATTCAAACTCGAAGGTATCGTAAGCATCGGCGGCTTCCCGCACGAAAAATTTGCGTGAGCCACATAGGGGGCATTTCCGATCGGTCATGGGCGGTCATCCTCTACGCGGACTGGGAGCACCCGATCCTTAATCCACCTTATAAAAGACCTTCTGGCTGCTGTTACAAACCGGGCAACGCTCCGGGGCCTCCGGTTCCACCGTGTAACCGCACACGGCGCAGACGTAATAATCGCCGCCGGCTAAATCCCCCATCTTCTCCAGGGCCTTTTCATACAGGGCGTGATGCACCTTTTCCACCTCATTGGCGTAGACGAAGGATTTTTCCGCCTCTTTGTTACCTTCCGCCTGGGCATCGGCAATCATGCCGGGATACATGCTCTTGAATTCATGGGCTTCGCCAGCGACGGCCTCTTTCAGGTTTTCCGCGGTGCTGCGAATGCCCTTCAGGGCCTTCAGATGGTTGTGGGCGTGGACCGTCTCGGCCTCGGCCGCCGCCCGAAACAGCTTGGCGATCTGGGGAAATCCTTCCCGGTCGGCCTGCTTGGCAAAGGCCAGATACTTACGGTTGGCTTGGGATTCCCCGGCAAAGGCCTCTTGCAGGTGTTGTTCAGTCTTGGACATCGCTTTCTCCTTCTGTAGGTTTGTAATTAATGTGTGTGGATTGTACGATCCATCAAGGGGAAATTAAGTCCCGGCCCGCATTCTGTCCAGGAGGCGCTCCACCAAAAACAGCAAGGACTCCAGATCCAAGTACGACATCACCTGGGCGTCGAAGAGGAAATGCGCCTGGGCCGGAAAGTCCTCCTCCGGTTCCGCATCGTGAAAGATCAGAAGCATGGGGACCATCGGCAAGGGATGAAAGACCATCTGGAGGTCGGCAGTCGCAGCCGTGGCGGCCGGTTCACCTCCGCATCGCCGGCTGCTGGCTTCCAACTCCTTAGTTTTTCCGGAAAAATGCTGGGCCAGGGTCGCAGCCAGACGCCTCAGGGTCTTGGTCTTGGAGACCGAGTTGGGTAGATTCTCAAAGGTGATCCATTGCCCGGTGAGGGGCCGGTTGCCCCCCGACGAAATATAGTTATAGAGCAGGATGGCATCCCAGGGGTTGGCCGCCAGACCGTCGGGATAGCGGACTTCGTCTTTAAAGACCCACAGGGCGGTGCCGAAATAATGCACCCGCAGATACCCTCGACCGCTCTCCTCGCCATACTCCGTCCCCAGGCCCGGGGCCAGGGCGGCGAAATCCAGCGGCGCCACCTTCTCCTGCAAATGCTTTAAGGCAATGGAGGGGAGTTCCCGCCGCCGACCGACGCCTTGCTGCTGTTGGGCGGCAATGTCAGCGGCCATGGCTCGAAGAGCTTCGGAGAGATAGGGGCAGCCGGTGACCTTCTCCCCTTCGACGATCACATGGGTGGCAAAGGCCATGCAGGTGGGTTTCCCACACTCCCCGCAATCGGTCCGGGGAAGCTGTTTGTAAAGTTCCAAAGCTGAGATTGCCATATCAGTTTCTTCTTAACCGTGAGGCCGGGCTTTTACCCGGTCTGGCAAGAGGGACTCCCCCAGGCTGCCGCCCCTTGCGGGCATGACACCAGGCCGGCTGATGCCCGCCTGCCAGTCGTTTCTTATGGGATAAAACGTATCCGTGAAAGTAGGCAAACGTGCGGGGAATTCCCCATGAACGCGACAGACTGACAGTCTAAGGAAGCGTGTGCGGTGGGATCAGGCTACCCGAGGGTATGGTTCACACCCGGGTTATTTAATTACCCTGGCTGGCCTCGGGGCGACAGTGGGAGCAGTAACCCAAAAATTCCAGGCGATGCCCGATAATGCAAAAATCATTGCACCCCAGGAGAAGCTTATTGATGCTATCCAATGGTTCCAGGGGGGCATCATAGACCCGACCGCAACTCAGACAGCGCAGGTGATAGTGATGGTCGGTGGTGGCGTCGTACCGTCTTTGGGTCCCGGCGGACTCCAACTTCAGAATCTGTCCGGATTCCGAAAGAATATCCAAATTCCGGTAAACAGTACCCAAACTAATCCGGGGCAGTCGCTGCCGCACCATTTCATAGATTTCCAGCGCTGTCGGGTGACTTTTCACCTTGCTGAGCTCTTCCATGATGACCTGTCGTTGGCGGCTCAGCCGAAGTTTTTGATTGTCACGCTTCATAATAATAATTCCTATTATGTTTATTTGAATAAAACTTTTCCCGCTATTTGTCAAGGGCGGGCAGAGAAATATTTTTGGCCCACACGGCCCGCCATATCAAAAAAATTTATCCGGCCATAAGGAAATAATGATGATATATATCTAATTAAACCGCAATATCTATAAGTTACGTCTCAAGCAGGCCAAGCTGTCGCAGGGCCCGGGGATCCTTGCGCCAATTCTTCCACACTTTCACCCAAAGTTCAAGAAATACCCTCGCGCCCAATAATAATTCAATGTCCCGTCGGGCCTCCTGGCCGATAATTTTTAACAAACGGCCCTGCTGCCCAATGATAATGCCTTTTTGAGACTCCCTCTCCACATACAGAACCGCCCGGATACGCACCAGGTCCGGTCGCTGCCGTTCATCGAACTCCTCGATGCTCACCGCGATGGCATAGGGAATTTCTTGGGAAGTATGGCGAAAAACCTTTTCCCGAATAATTTCTGCCACCAGAAACCTTTCCGTCTTGTCGGTGAGGTGTTCTTCGTCATAGAGGGGGGGGCCTTCTGGCAGAGCCGCGATAATCTCCCCCAGCAGCTCCGACAGACCGTCCCCCTGGAGAGCCGATATGGGAACCACCGGGGCCGCCGGATAGATTTCATGATAGCGGGCCATCAGGGGTAACAGTTCCGGCTTGGGTATCATGTCGATTTTATTGATGGCCACAATCACCGGCTTGGCCAGGTGAGTCATATGGTCCATGGCCATCCGGTGGTCCCGCTCCCGTTCCAGGGGACTGACCAGCCACACCACCACGTCGGCCTCGGTCAGGGCGCCGAGGGCTGCCTTCACCAGGGCTTCGTTGAGCATGTCCTTGGCCTCGATCAGTCCCGGGGTGTCCAGGAACAACACCTGCGCGCCTGGCCGGTTGATGACCCCTAAAAGGCGATGCCGGGTGGTCTGGGGCTTGGGCGAGACAATGGCCAGTTTCTCCGCCAGCAGGCGGTTCAACAGAGTGGATTTTCCCACGTTGGGCGCTCCCGCCAATGCCACATACCCGCATTTGAAGACGTCTGCCTTGGTCACGAGCGCCTCCTTTCCCGAGGTCGGATCATCCCAGTTTATCTCCGGCGTCGAGTCCAACCGCCCAACAGGCCCAGGATGGCGAGCCCCACACCCAGCCAGGCGAGCAGATCGCCATGACGGCTATAGAAGCTGCCGCCTTCCAGCAAGGGCAGCTCCAGGGCCCGGGCCCCGGGGACAAACAGCTCCGAGCGCCAGCTGAGCTGGCCGTTGGGCAGGATAAAGGCGCTGAAGCCGGTGTTGGCGGCCCGGGCCAGGGGCAACCGGTTCTCCACCGCCCGCAGCACCGCCATAGACAGGTGTTGGTAGGGGGCGCTGGTCCGCCCGAACCAGGCGTCGTTGGTCAGGTTGACCAGCAGCCGGGCCCCGTTGGTGGCCATGGCCCGGCTCAGGTCCGGGAAGATGGACTCGAAGCAGATGAGGTTCCCGACCCCGGCGGCGGGCGTGGACACCACCGCCCCGGGCGGCCCCTCCATAAAATCCCCCACCATGGGGACCATCTTTCCGATAAAGGAGAACCAGCGCCGCAGGGGGACGTATTCCCCATAGGGCACCAGATGGGCCTTGTCGTACTGACCCGCCACCTCGCCCTGGGGGGATAACAGGTAGGCCCGGTTGAAGAACCATTCCTCTCCCTGGCGGAATTCCACCGCCGGGCTGCCGAAGAGGAGGTAGACGCCGTTCTCCCGGGCCACCTCCACCACCAGGGGCGACAGCAGTTGGTTACGTAGGAATAAAAAGGGCGCCGCCGTCTCCGGCCAGATCACCAGGTGGGGATGGTCGCCCTGCAGCTCCCGGGTCAGGAACCGGTATTTCTCGATGGTGGCTTTCCGGTTTTCCGGGTCCCATTTCTGGCCCTGGTCGATGTTGCCCTGGACCACCCCGACTTTCAGGGTGGGGCTGGCGGCCATCCGCCGGTTGATGTCCTGGAGGCGGATATAGCCGTAGGTCAGGGCCGCGGCCACGATCAGCGCCGCCACCCCGGCCGTCCCCAGGGCGCTCCCGCGGCGCCCCTCCCCCCAGGTCTTCCCCGCCTGATACAGGGCCGCATTCACCAGCACGATGAGGCCCGAGAGTCCATAGACGCCCACCAGGTCGGCATTCTGCAGCAGATACGGCGAGGGCGTCAGACCATAGCCCAGCAGTTCCCAGGGGAAGCCCGTAAAGATGTAGGTCTGGCCGTATTCCAGCGCCACCCACAACGCCGGCGCCCACCACAGGGGATGGTAACCCCGGGACTCGCCCCAGGTATAGGCCAGGGCCCAGACGCCCCGGTAGAGACTGAGATAGCCCGCCAGGAGGACCAGCACCCCAACTCCCACCACCAAAGGCAGCTTGCCATAGACATGGGTGACGTAGACGATCCAGTAGAGCATGGTCAGGTTTTGGGCCAGCCCCTGGATCAGACCGACCCGAAAGGCCCGCCACCCCCCCATTCCCTCCAGGGACCAGAACAGGGGGACGAGTCCCCCCCAGAGCAGGTAGCTCTGCGAAAACTTGGGGAGGGCCAGAGTCACCAGCAGTCCCGAAAGCACCGCCGCTATTCCCCTCGTCCCCAGGAATATCCTGCCCGGAACGCCCCGGGACCGGGATGGGCGCACCGTCGATGTACGAGTCATTCTCGTTCCTTATAATTGAAGTCGTTATAACGACTGGTTCGCATTCCAATTTTTTTGAACCACCTGGCACCCCGACTCCCTCAGATTCCCTAAAAAATTCGTCCCAGGCACTTGATGGGACCGAAAGAGGGTGGGAGACATCAGCCCCTGGGCTTCCCCGGTCTTTTCCCCCGGCGTCTGCCGGATATCCAACAACACCCTGAGAATCTGCAGTTTTTCCACAGCCCGGATTATTCCACTGCGGCGCCGCATCAATTTATCCTATAAATATTATTTAAATAATTGTACGGAAAGAAGTTAAGAAAGGCAAACATTGTGTTTGATTTTGTGAACATCCATCCAGACAGAAATTTTTAACCACTCGATAATCCATTATTTTTTAAGTGGCCCGGTTTTTGAATAACATATTTATAACAATAGGAAAAGGAAGGCCGGGGTTCAGAAATGAAACATGTTCAGCCCGAGACAACGATAGACTGGGATAATTTTCCCCCCTCCCCCGGGTGGAGGGCCATGCCATGATGCAATTTATTGAGAAACGGCGGCACCGCCGTCTCCAGGCCGAATTGCCCCTTAAATATAACATGTTCCAGGCGGACACCGGAACGCCGCCATCTTTTTCGACTTTTACCCAGGACATCAGTTCCGGCGGGCTCAGTTTTCTTTGGCAGGCCGCAGGGCCACCATTGGCTTTGAACCAGATTCTGGACCTGGTGGTGAAAATCCCCGGCCGTCGTTATACCTTGGTTCAGATTCATGTGGTCAGGGCCCGGGCACAAGTCGTCCGCCTCGATCCCCCTGCCGCGACTGGGGAAATGTGCGTGGCCGTGAGATTTCTGGGCGCCCCCCAAATCTGGCGCCCCCAGCAAGACTCGGCGTCCCCGGCACAGCCCCAGGAAGACCGGCGGCAGGTCTCCCCGGCAGCCTCGGGGAGGGTTGCCTAACCCCCGGTTTACCTTCTGCCATTGCCGAGCCAAGCGAAAAACCGGTATCCTGCGCCTGATTTCCCCTACAGCCTGGGTGAAGGATAGACTGGCGGCCTATTTTCACTGGTACGACCGCCAAGGTCTGGTTCCGGCAGTTTTGGTGACCAAGCAGACTGATGTAGTCCTCTCCGACCAGAAAGATGGGCTCCGAAAGAAGGGAAGATAGCCGAATTTCTCGAGATCAAAGGTCGGTTGATGGCTTCGCAGTGATTAGGCAAGAGAATACACATCCAGAGGGTTGAAAACCGACTCCTTCGGGCGCGGAAAGAAAATGTGCGGATTTTCACGCAGACGGCAGCTCCCGGCTTGACAGCGGCGCCTGAGATTACGATAATGTAACCTGTGGCAGTGAAAGAGCTTGGATCCACGGAGTGGACTGAGACTCGCAGGAAAGAGTGGGTGATAACCTGTTGACCTCCAGCGATTCAGTCTGGGGTTTTTTTTTGCAGTGCGGTTTATGGAGATAATCACCGATATCGGGGAGATGCAGTCCCGGGGCCTGGGGTGGCGCCGGGAGGATCGTAAGACGGTGCTGGTCCCCACCATGGGGTATTTCCATCCCGGCCATGTAAGTCTGATGGAGTATGGTCGGGGGGCGGGCGACCCCCTGGTGGTGAGTCTGTTCGTCAACCCCGCTCAGTTCGGGCCGGCCGAAGACCTGGACCGCTACCCCCGGGACTTCGACCGGGATTGCCGGATGGCCCGGGAGGCGGGGGTGGACGTGATCTTTGCCCCCACACCGGAACAGGTGTATCCCCCCCATTATCAAACGTATGTGAACGTGGAAGACCTTACCCGGGGCTTGTGCGGGGCGTCGCGGCCCGGGCACTTCCGGGGGGTGGCCACCGTGGTGCTGAAGCTCTTCAACCTGGTGCAGCCGCAGGTGGCGATCTTCGGGGAGAAGGACTACCAGCAATTGGTCACCATCCAACGGATGGTCCAGGATCTGGATGTGCCGGTGGAAGTGGTGGGCCGGCCCATCGTGCGGGAGGCCGATGGTCTGGCCATGAGCTCCCGCAATACTTATCTTACTCCTACGGAGCGGCAGCACGCCCTCTGTCTGGTACAGGCTTTGAGGGCCGCCCAGACGGCCGCTGCGGCCGGAGAACGCCGGGGGGCCGCCATGGTGGCTGCGGCCCGGGCCATCCTGGACCGAACCCCCGGGGTCAAAATCGATTATTTGTCCCTGGTGGACCCCCGCACCCTGGATGCGGTGGAGTTTCTGAGGGGCGCCGCCCGGCTGGCGGTGGCCGTGTGGCTGGGTAAGACCCGCCTGATTGACAACGCCTTAATCGAGGAATGAATTCATGCAGCGCACCATGCTCAAGTCCAAGATTCACCGCGCCACCATTACGGAGGCCAACCTGCAGTACGAGGGTTCCCTGACCATCGATGCCACGCTGATGCAGATGGCGAACATCCTGCCGTATGAAATGGTCTACATCTATAATATTTCCAATGGAGAGCGCTTTGAGACGTATGCCATCGAGGGGGAGGCGGACAGTGGGGTGATGTGCCTCAACGGGGCGGCGGCCCGTAAGGGGGCGGTGGGTGACCTGATCATTGTCACGACCTTTGGCGGATTTGACGAAGCGGAGCTGCAGGCGCACGAACCCAAGATCGTGCATGTGGACGGCCGGAACCGGCCGCGACTGCCGCTGGCCAAAAAAGTCTTGTCTCTTTGATTGTTCCTTTGTTATATTATATTGATTTATAATGGCCGGAGTCGTCCGGCCAGGCTATTTTCGCAACTAAGGAGCGGCAGGCATGGCCATCACAGAGTTTCTGTTTTCTTCCGAATCCGTAACCGAAGGACACCCCGACAAGGTTTCCGACCAAATTTCCGATGCAATTCTTGACGCCATCATCGCCCAAGACAAATATTCCCGGGTGGCCTGCGAGACCCTGGTGACCACGGGGCTGGCCTTCATCGCCGGGGAGATCACCACCACCGCGGTGGTGGATTTTCCAGGCATCGTGCGTAACACTATTAAGGAGATCGGCTACAACGACTCGTCCATGGGTTTTGACTGGGAGACCTGTGCAGTGGTGACTTCCCTGGACAAACAGTCGCCGGATATTTCCATGGGGGTGGATGGCCGGGGGTTGGTTCCCGAGCAGGGGGCTGGCGACCAGGGGTTGATGTTTGGCTATGCCTGCGATGAGACGGAAGACTTGATGCCCATGCCCATCTGGTTCGCCCACCGGCTGGCGGAGCGGCTGGCCAAGGTGCGCAAGGAGGGCATCCTGCCCTTCCTGCGGCCCGACGGTAAGACCCAGGTGACGGTGCGCTATGAAAACGGTATTCCCCAAGCCATTCACACCGTGGTGGTCGCGGCCCAGCACAACCCTGAGGTAAGCCATTCCCAGGTGAAGGAGGCCGTCGTTGAAGAGGTCATCAAGAAGACCATCCCGGCCAATCTGCTGCATAAAGACACCCGCTTCCTGGTGAACACCACCGGACGGTTCGTGGTGGGCGGACCTCTGGGCGATTGCGGCATGACGGGTCGGAAGATCATCGTGGACACCTACGGCGGGGCCGGCTACCATGGCGGCGGCGCCTTTTCCGGGAAAGACCCCTCCAAAGTGGACCGCACCTCATCCTATATGATGCGCCACATCGCCAAGAATGTCGTGGCCGCGGGACTGGCCAAGCGCTGCGAGGTACAGGTGGCCTACACCATCGGCATGCCCGATCCCCTGTCCATCATGATCTACACCTACGGCACCGGAACTATTCCCGACGCCCAGATTCTGGAGATCATCAAGAGCACCTTCAACTTCAAACCCGCGGCCATGATCAGCTACCTCAACATGCTGCGCCCCATCTACCGGAAAACGGCGGCCTACGGTCATTTCGGGCGTCCCGATCCGGACTTCACCTGGGAGGCCACCGACCGGGTGGAGCTGTTGAAGGAAAAGGCTGGCCTGTAGCAGCCGCTGATGCCGACGGACGCGAGGGGAGGTCTGGAGATGATATTTTCCCCTTCAGTGCAAGACAGAAAGATCAAGAGGACGATGCTATGAACCCTGTGGTTCCTTTAACTGCAACGAAATCTAACCTGTTGTACGACGTCAAGGACCTGGGGCTGGCCGACAAGGGCAAGCTCCGGGTGGAGTGGGCCATGGTGGACATGCCGGTGCTCAAGGGCATCGCCGCCCGGTTTGAGCAGGAAAAGCCCCTCAAAGGGGTGCGGCTGGCTGCGTGCCTGCATGTCACCACGGAGACCGCGGTGCTCATGGAGACCCTGAAGGCGGGCGGGGCGGAGATCCGTCTGTGCGCCTCCAATCCCCTGAGCACCCAGGACGATGTGGCCGCCTACCTGGTGAAATATGCCGAAATCCCCACCTTTGCCATTAAGGGAGAGGACAACGACACGTATTATCAGCACATCATGGCGGCCTTGGACCTGCGGCCCATGGTCACCATGGACGACGGCGCCGACCTGGTCTTTTGCCTGCACAGCAAGCGGCAGGAGCTGCTGGGCGAGGTGTTGGGGGGCACGGAAGAAACCACCACCGGGGTGATTCGGCTCAAGGCCATGGCGGCCCAGGGGGTGTTGCGCTACCCGGTGATCGCGGTGAACGATTCCCAGACCAAGTATCTGTTTGACAACCGTTACGGCACCGGACAGAGCACGGTGGACGGTATTGTCCGGGCCACCAACCGGCTGCTGGCCGGGAGTGTGGTGGTGGTGGCGGGCTACGGCTGGTGCGGCCGGGGTTTTGCCATGCGGGCCCGGGGGCTGGGCGGCCGGGTAATCATCACCGAGGTGGACCCCCTGAAGGCCCTGGAGGCGGTGATGGATGGATACCAGATCTTGCCCATGGCGGAAGCCGCGCCCCTGGGGGATATCTTCTGCACCCTCACCGGCGACATCAACGTTATCCGGCAGGAGCACTTCCTGGCCATGAAAGACGGTGCGGTCACCTGTAACTCCGGCCATTTCAATGTGGAGCTGGACCTGCCGGGCCTGGAAGCGGTGACCACCAGCAAACGCCAGATCCGGGATTTCGTGGATGAACACACCATGACCAATGGGAAGCGGGTCGTGGTGTTGGGCGAAGGCCGCCTGGTGAACCTGGCTGCAGCCGAAGGCCACCCCTCGGCGGTGATGGACATGAGCTTCGCCAACCAGTCATTGGCGGCGGAATTCATCATCAAGAATCATGCCCAGTTCGAAAAGAAAGTCTACATGCTGCCGGCCGACGTGGACCAAGAGATCGCTCGCCTGAAACTGGAGGCCATGGGGGTGGGAATTGACACCCTGACGGAAGAGCAGATCAAGTACCTGGCTTCCTTCGACATGGGGACCTGATTATCTAGAGAAGGGCCGGGGGGGACCAGTCCCCCCGCTCTCGCTGAACCCCTCCTGCGCCCCTGAAAGGGCTTAAGGAGGGGCATGGGGAGGGGGCAGGGGCCGTCGGCCCCCGGCCCCCTCTGACGTTTAGAAAGGACACGTCATGACCGAGATCAAGTTCGGAACTTCCGGATGGCGGGGAATCATCGCCGAGGATTTCACCTTTGCCAATGCCCGCTTGGTCTGCCAGGGCATTGCCAAATATCTGCAGGCCGAGGGCTTGATCAGCCGGGGGGTGGTGATCGGCTATGACACCCGGTTTCTATCGGAGGAGTTTGCGGCGGCGGCGGCGGAGGTCCTGGCGGGCAACGGCCTGAGCAGCTTCCTGTCGGTGCGGGAGATGCCCACGCCGGTGGTGACCTTCGGCATCCTGGCGGGCCACAGGGACGGTGGCATCACGGTCACGGCGTCGCATAACCCGGCGCCGTATAACGGGCTCAAGTTTTCCCCCTCCCAGGGCGGGCCGGCCCCCACCCCGGTGACCAACGCCATCGAGGGTCTGATCAGGGGCTTAAGCCCGGATGACATCCGGAGATTACCCCTGGACCAGGCCCGGGCGCGCCACCTCGTCAGCGACCTGGATCTCGAGGACCAGTACCTGGCGGACCTGGCCACCAAGGTGGACGTCGGGGCGCTGAAGCAGGCGGGCCTCAAGGTGGTCGTAGACCCCTTGTACGGCACCGCCCGGGGCTATCTGGACCGGTTCCTGCGGGAGGCGGGGGTGCAGGTGGAGGCGCTCCATGACTGGCGGGACCCCTATTTCGGGGGGCAGCGGCCGGAACCGGCCGGCGAGGTCCTGACGGCCCTGGCAGACAAGGTCAAGGCCAGCGGGGCGGACCTGGGACTGAGCGTGGACGCCGACGCCGACCGCTTTGGGGTGGTGGACCACCGGGGCGAGTATCATGAAGCCAACGAGGTCTTGGCGCTGCTGTTGGATTACCTGGCCCAGACCCGGGGGTGGAAGGACGGGGTAGCCCGGAGCGTGGCCACCACCCACCTCATCGACCGGGTGGCGGCCGCCTACGGGATGCCGGTCTATGAAACCAAGGTGGGCTTTAAGTACCTGGGCGATTTTATCACCACGGGCAGGGTGGCGATGGTGGGCGAAGAGAGCGACGGTTTTTCCATGAAGGGGCACCTGCCGGAAAAGGACGGCATCCTGGCCTGTCTGATGGTGGCGGAGATGGTGGCCAAGACCGGCAAGACTCTCCCCGAGCTGCGGGAGGCCCTCTTTACCCGGGTGGGGCCGGTCCTGACCCGGCGCATCAACCTGAAGCTGGCCCCCGAGGTCAAGACCCGGGTACTGGAAAAACTGGCACACCCACCGGCCATGCTGGCCGGCCAGAAGGTGGTGAGCCACGTGACCACCGACGGCCACAAATACCTCCGGGAGGACGGCAGCTGGATCTGCATGCGGCCCTCGGGGACGGAGCCGGTGGTGCGCCTCTACCTGGAGGCCTTCACTGCCGCGGGCCTGGAGGAGTTGCGGGCGGCGGCGGAAAAGTTCGTCCAGGAGACTTAGTCCGCCATGCCCATTGAAAAAGTCATTATGTTGGTGGTGCTGTTCTTCTCGGTGATCGTCCACGAGGTGGCGCACGGGTATGTGGCGCTCCTCAACGGCGACCCCACCGCCAAGATCTCCGGGCGGCTGACCTTCAATCCCATCCCCCACATCGACCCGGTGGGGACCATCCTGGTGCCGGCGCTGCTGCTGCTCTCCCAAAGCGGCGTCCTATTCGGCTGGGCCCGACCGGTGCCGGTAAACCCCCTGAACTTCCGCAACCTGCGGCAGGGGGAGGTGGCCGTGAGCGCCTCCGGGCCCCTGTCCAACTTTTTGCTGGCGGCAGTCTTTGCCCAGATCCTGATGTGGTCGGGAAACAATCCGGGGTTGGAGGTGCTCTGCTACCAGGGCGTGGTGATTAACCTGTTCCTGATGCTCTTCAATCTGGTGCCCATCCCGCCGCTGGACGGCTCCCGGGTGCTGATGCCGCTCTTGCCCCGGACCTGGCAGTATTATTACGCCCAACTGGAGCCGGTGGGGTTCATTCTGATCCTGCTCCTCCTCTATAGCGGGATCTTGAATTTTTTGATCATGCCGCCCTTCCGGGCGCTGGCCCGGCTACTCCTGGGTTGACAGGCCCGATACAGGGATTACTTTAGAGAAAACCGCTGAACCCGATCAGAGATGAGGAGCCTCCCATGATTATCTGCAACCTCAAAGAAATCATGATCAAGAACAAGGAGTATGACCTGCACAAGCTGGCCAGGGAGCTGGAGATCTCCTATGACACGTTGCATCACCTGGCAGAGAATCAGTGGCACCAGCTCCGTCGGGAGCACCTGGACGCCCTGTGCAGGTACTTTGACTGTAAGGTTGGGGACTTGCTAGAGTTCCGATTCAGCCCGGGCAGTGAGCTGCCGGCGTGAGGGGGGAGAGCAGCGGTTTTGAAAATTTATACGCTTTGAGGTCCTCGATCAGGTCCTCCAAGGGGTCACATGCTTTGACCGCCCCTTACTTATAGGCTTCCAGAGCAGCCAGGATTGTGTCTTTCAAGGGGGGCGGCAGGGCCGCTCCCTTATCCACAACCGCCTTGGCCTGGAATATCACACCCCGCTCGTCCATTTTCCCTTCCCAAAGATCGCCTTCCTAAATTCCCACTTGTTTCCTGAATTCTTTCGGTTCGGTGCGCTGTCCACGCCGCAGCACTTTTACCAAACGCAGAAGGACTCATTAAGGCAGGTTATTTTCCGCCAGATATCCTAACTACCATAATCTGGAAACCGAGTTACGTTGCGTTTTCCGTAAGGTCCATAAGCTTCGTTACGATACCCGGAAACGGCGCATCATCAGGAAGAAGACCCCGGTCACCGCGGTGCTGACCACCGCGGTGAGGCCAAAGCTCAGGGGATATCCCAGGGCGGCCACCACCGGGCCCAAACCCCCGGCGGAGGCCATCATGCCCAGGTAGATGGCGCTGTTGTAGCCGCCCATGGCCAGCCCCCGGGACTCCGGGGGGACCACTTCGGAGATGAGGGCCCCCAGGGGGGTGAAGGCCAGGGCCAGGCCGATGCCGAGGCCCATGCTGAGGAGCAGGAACAAAGGAAAGCTGACCGCCAGGCCAAAGACGCCCAACAACAGGTTGAAGAGGAGGAAGCCCCCCACCACCAGGTAGGCCCGGTGGGTCACCCGGTCAGCCCAGCGGCCCAAGGGCAGGCGGCTGGCGGCATTGGCCACGGAGTGCACGGCGAAGATAAGACCGATCCTGGCGGCGCTGAGGCCCTGGGCGTGGGCGTACAGGGGCGTGAAGGTGACGAACATGCCCTGGGCGAAACAGCCGCCCAGGGTGACCAGCAGACAGGCCAGGAGGGGGCGATTGCCCAGGACCACCGCAGGGGCGGCTCGCAGACTGACGGGGGGAGGGGCTGCCCCGGGGGCCCGGGAGCGGGACGGCAGGATGGCCAGAACCACCGCGGCCAGGATCAGAATGAGCACCCCGGTGATCAAAAATACCTGGCGCAGGCCCACCGCATCGGCCAGCCAGCCCCCCGCCCCCGGGCCCAGGCTCATGCCGGTGTAGATGGCGGTGGTGTACCAACCGTAAGAGCGGCCCAGGTGGGTGGCGGGGGAGATGTCGGCCACGGCGGCCATCAGGGTGGGGCCCACCATGGCCAGGCCGGCGCCGAAAACGAGGTAGATCCAGACGAGTTCCCCCACGGTCTGGCTACGATAGAGGAGAAAGGACGTGGCGGCGGAGATCAGCAGGCCGGAGGCCACCAGCCGCTTGCGGCCCAGGCGGTCGGCCAGCAGACCCAGGGGCAGGGACAACAGCCCCATCATGAGCAGGAAGCTGGAGTTGATGAGGCCTACGGCGGAGGGACCGGCCCCCAGGGACACGGCAAAGAGGGGGAGGACCGGCAGGCGCATGGAGGAGGTAAAGTAACTGGCGAAGGCCAGGGTGCAGATAAGGGTGAGGTGCCGGGTGTAATGACGCTCAGGGAAGTTGCACATGCGCCGGGAGCTCATCCTTCATGATCGGAAAGAGGGTGGCAAGGCGACTCGGCGGGAGTTGGGCAGAAGCCAGCGTTTCCACGCCGTTGCAGGGGATCGGGAATTCGGGCAACCAGGGGCATCAGGAGGTCTCGGCAGTGGTCTCCATGCCGGGGTAATCCCGCAGGATCTGGAAGAGTTCCTTTTCCTTGTCCCAGAAGAAGTGGTCGGCGCCGGGCAGGACGACCAGTTCCACGGGCTCCTTGGCCTTGGCCAGCCGCACCTTGAGATCGCCCAAGGGGCAGAGGTCGTCCCGGTCCCCGGCCACCACCAGCCTCAGGCGGGGGGTGTCGGGGAGGAAGTCCATGCTCATGAAGGCGATGGGGGGGGAGACGAGCACGGCGCCGTGGGCCCAGAGGCCGGCCAGCAGGGCCCGGGCGGCCACCGCGGCCCCGAAGGAATAGCCCACCAGCCAATATGGGGGGGAGGCGTGCTCCTTCAGGAAGGCCAGGGCGGCCTGGATGTCGGCCACTTCGGCCAGGCCGTCGCCGTAGTCTCCGGTGGAGAAGCCCACACCCCGGAAATTGAAGCGCAGGGTGGCCAGCCCCCGGGCCTGGCAGGCCCGGGCCGCGGTCCAGACCACGTTGTTGTCCATGGTGCCCCCGTACAGGGGGTGGGGGTGGGTGATGATGACGGCCCCGGGATTGGCCCCCGGGGTGTAACGTCCTTCCAGGACGGCGTCGGCGGCGTTGAGCCGGACGGATTCTTCCATGTCTGCACCTCAGGCGCGTAGAGCAGGGTGGTGACGATGGGAATCACTGTATCACATCCGGAAGAATTTTCCAGGGTGAAGAGAGGCCGCATCCCCCCTCGACCTTCTGTTAAAGTTTTTAAACACCAAGAGTGTCCGGAAAATTTCCTTATCCTTGCCAGGCTTTTCTGTTTATAATTTTAAACAGAAGGCTTTCGCGCCATTTTCGGATGGGGGTCAGAACTTGACGCACAGGCGCTCCCACCGGACATTTCACCAGGTGGGGGTTGGCTTTTTTATTGCAAATTTTAAAGTAGGGAAAAGGCTTGTCGATGCAAATCACGATGAATGAAGTTGCCGCCGTGGTCCTGGCTGCGGGCAAAGGCACCCGGATGAAGTCCAGCCAGGCCAAGGTGTTGCACCCCATCATGGGTCGGCCCATGCTGGCCTATCCCCTGGAGACGCTCTCGTCCCTAAGCCTGGGCCGCATCGTGGTGGTGGTGGGCTACCAAGCCGAGGTTGTGCAGGCGGCCATGGCCCCCTATGGGGTAGGCTTTGTCACCCAGGAGCCTCAGTTGGGGACCGGCCACGCCGTCCAGGTGGCGATTCCGGCCCTGGAGGGAGAAAAGCACCTTTTGGTATTGTGCGGCGACGTGCCGCTGCTGGCCGCCGACACCCTGGCCGAGCTGCACCGGGCGCATGTCGCCTCCGGGGCTGCAGCCACCGTCCTCACCGCAATACTGGACAACCCCGGCAGTTACGGCCGCATCGTGCGGGACGGCGGGGGCCGGATTCTCAAAATCGTCGAGGCCCGGGACGCCACGCCCGAGGAATTATCAGTCCGGGAAATCAACACCGGCATCTATTGCTTCGCGGCCGGCTTCCTGAGGGAGGCCCTGGGCCGCCTGACCCCGGACAACGACCAGGGGGAGCTGTATCTCACCGATGTCATCGCCCAGGCCACCCTGGCCGGCCTCACCGTCGCGGGGGTGGTCTGTCCCGACGCCACCAGCTTCCAGGGCATCAACACCCGGGTGGACCTGGCTGAGGTCAGCCGCCGGGTGCGCCAGCAGATTAATGAGCGCCATATGCTGGCCGGAGTGACCCTCATCGACCCGGAGGCCACCTATATCGAGGCCGGAGTGGAGATCGGACGGGACACCGTGATCCACCCCAACTGCCACCTCATGGGAAAGACGAGCCTCGGCCCGGGCTGCCTGATCGAACCCAACGTCAAGATCGACCGCAGCTCCCTAGGGGCGGGCGTCACGGTGAAGATGCACACCGTGATCGCCGAGAGCCGCATCGAGGACGATGTCCAGTTGGGGCCCTTCGCCCATCTGCGCCCCGGCAGCGTCATCCGCGACCGGGCCAAGGTGGGGAACTTCGTGGAGGTGAAAAAGTCGGTCCTGCATCCCGGGGCCAAGGCCAACCACCTCACCTATCTGGGCGACGCCGAGATCGGGGAAGGGGTCAATGTGGGGGCCGGCACCATCACCTGTAACTACGACGGCAAGAATAAATTCAAGACCATCATCGAGCCGGGGGCCTTCATCGGCAGCAACACCGCCCTGGTGGCCCCCGTGACGGTGGGGGCTGAGGCCGTGGTGGGAGCCGGCTCCACCATCACCGACGACGTGCCGCCGGGGAAGCTGGCCATTGCCCGGGGGCGGCAGGTGATCAAAGACAAGAAAATGGTTTAAGGAGCGCCTATGTGCGGAATTATCGGCTATGTGGGGCATCAGGCGGTGATGCCCATCCTGCTGGAGGGCTTAAAGCGGCTGGAGTATCGGGGTTACGACTCCGCCGGGATGGCGGTGATGGGAACCAACGGCCTGGATATCCGCCGCAGCGTGGGAAAGCTGCGGGAGTTGGAGAAGCAGCTGCAGGAGTCCCCCCTGGAGGGGACGGTGGGGATCGGGCACACCCGCTGGGCCACGCATGGCCGGCCGTCGGAGAGCAACGCCCATCCGCACCAGGTGGGGCACATCGCCGTGGTCCACAACGGCATCATCGAAAACTACCTGGAGCTCAAAAAGCAGTTGATCGCCGCGGGGCACACCTTCACTTCGGAAACCGACACCGAGATCATCGCCCAGCTCATCTATAAATACAGCCGCCAGGGGGCCGCCTTTGTGGACGCGGTGCGCCAGGCCCTGGGAGAAGTGCGGGGTTCCTATGCCGTGGTGGTGATCAACAGCCATGAGCCCCGGACCCTGGTGGCGGCCCGCAAGGAAAGCCCCCTGATCCTGGGCCTGGGAGAGGGGGAGACCTTCCTGGCGTCGGACATCCCCGCCATCCTGCCCTATACCCGGCGCATGATCTTCCTGGAGGACGGCGATCTGGTCATCCTGAATGACGAGGGGGCGGCCCTCGAGACCCTGGCGGGCCAGCCCCTCACCCGGGCGGTGACCACCATCACCTGGAGCCCGGCCATGGCCGAAAAGGCGGGCTACAAGCACTTCATGCTCAAGGAGATCTTCGAGCAGCCTCGGGCCCTGATCGATACCTTCCGGCAACGCATCAACCCCGATAGCGGCGAGGTGATCCTGGAGGAGTTCCACATGACCCCGGAGGAAGTCCGGGGCCTCAAGAAGGTGACCTTGGTGGCCTGCGGCACCTCCTTCCATGCCGCCCTGGTGGGAAAATTCCTCATGGAAAGCCTGTGCCGCCTGCCGGTGGAGGTGGACCTGGGCTCCGAGTTTCGCTACCGCGACCCCTTCGTGGACCCCTCCACCCTCCTGGTGCCCATCTCCCAGTCCGGGGAGACCGCCGACACCCTGGCGGGGCTGCGGGAAGGGAAGGCCAAGGGCGCCCGAACCCTGGCCATCTGCAACGTGGTGGGCTCCACCATCGCCCGGGAGTCGGAGAGCGTCTTTTATACCCATGCCGGTCCGGAGATCGGGGTGGCCTCCACCAAGGCCTTCACCACCCAACTGGTGGCCCTATACTTGATCTCCCTGCACCTGGCGGCCTTGCAGGGGCGCCTCAGCCCGGTGCAGCTCCAGGGTCGCCTGCAGGCCCTGCTGAAGCTCCCCACCCTGGTTCAGGAGGTCCTGGACGCCGATATGACCATTCGTCAGATCGGGCAGCACTATATGCACGCCCAGAACTTTCTCTACCTGGGCCGCAGCCTGCACTATCCCATTGCCCTGGAGGGGGCCCTGAAACTGAAGGAAATCTCCTATATCCATGCTGAGGGCTATCCCGCCGGGGAGATGAAGCATGGCCCCATCGCCCTCATCGATGAAAATATGCCGGTGGTGGTCCTGGCCACTCAAGGCCCGGTGTTTGAGAAGATGATGAGCAACGTGGAAGAGGTCATCGCCCGACGGGGCCGGGTCATCGCGGTGAGCGAGGCCGACAATTACATCGTCAAGGAGAAGGTGGAGACGGTCATCCCAGTGCCGGAGACCACCCTGGAACTCTCCCCCATCCTGCTGGTGGTGCCGCTGCAAATGCTGGCCTATCACATCGCCGACCTGCGGGGCACCGACGTGGACCAACCCCGCAACCTGGCCAAGAGCGTGACGGTGGAGTAGAAGAAGATTGGGGGGGGAAGGGCCCCGGGCCCTTCCCCCCTCCCCCAATCCCTGAAGCAATAAAGAGAGGGGCGAGGCGGGTCATCAGACCCGCCCCGCCCCTCTCTTCGCTAAGACTGAGGGTGTAGCCCCCTTTACAATGCCATGCAGGGGGTTGGGAGGGGTGTTTGCGGGGAGGGCGAGGGAGCCGCGCTCCCCCGGCCCTCCCCGCAAGAAGGCTATCCTTCTCTACTCCCCTCCCCCCGGCGGGCCCGGATGGCGGCCATGTGGGCCGCCAGGCGGAGGGCGGCGGTGAGGCTGCCGGGGTCGGCCCGGCCGGTGCCGGCCAGGTCGTAGGCGGTGCCGTGGTCCACCGAGGTGCGGATGATGGGGAGTCCCAGGGTGACGTTGACGGCATGGCCGAAGTGCAGGAGTTTCAAGGGGATAAGGCCCTGATCATGGTACATGACGATGACGGCGTCGAAGTCGCCCCGGGTCTGGCGCACGAAGATGGTGTCGGCGGGGAAGGGGCCCTGGGCGTCAATGCCCTGGTCCCGGGCCAGGCGCACTGCCGGGGCGATGATCTGGGACTCCTCCTGGCCGAAGAGGCCGCCTTCGCTGGCGTGGGGGTTGAGGGCGGCCACCCCCAGGCGGGGGCGGTCCAGTCCGAAGTCCCGCCGCAGGGCGGCGTCGGTGAGGGTGAGCAGGCGCAAGAGCTCCGGGATGGAGAGGCGGTCGGGGACCTGGCGCAGGGCGCAGTGGATGGTGGCCAGGACGACCCGGAAGTCGCCGCCGGCCAGCATCATGGCGAAGTCCCCGGCGCCGGTGCGCTCCGCCAGGAGCTCGGTATGGCCGGGATAGTCATAGCCGCCCAGGTGCATGGCGGCCTTACTGATGGGGGCGGTGACGATGCCGGTGGCCACCCCGGAGAGGCAGAGTTCGATGGCCCGGAGGATGTAGGCCACCATCTTGGCACCGGTGGCGAGAGTGGGGTGGCCGTAGACCAGGTTGGCGGGCTCAAAGCGGGACAAAACCAAGATGTCCAGGACGCCGGGCCGGTAGTCGCCGGCCGCCGGGACCTCCACCGAATGCAGCGTGAGGGCGGGGCCGCAGAGGTCCCGGGCCCGTTCCAGGGCGGTGAGGTCACCCAGAATGAGGGGACGGCAGAGGGAGTAAATCTCCGGGTCACTCAGGGCCTTTACAATGATTTCAGGGCCGACGCCGGTGACGTCTCCCATGGTGAGGGCCAGGAGGGGGCGGGAATCGGGGTCAGTCATGGGCGGAACCTTTCGTCAGATGGTCCAGGAGCGCCTCCAGGGCGGGTGCATCGAAGCCCACCACCAGGCGTCCGGCCGCGGCGGTGACCGGGACCTCCCGGGTCGGGGTGAGGCGGCGCATGCGGCGCAGGTTGGCGAAGTCCCCCTCGACGTTGAGTTCGACGAACGGCACCCGGCGGCGGTGCAGGAATTCCTTAACGGCCTGACAGCGGGGGCAAGCGGGGACGGTGAACAGGGTGACGGTCACAGCGGCGCTCCGGGAGTTTGGGCATATCTTATCACGGGGAGCGGGAAAAGCAATGTCTCCGGGGGGCGGCCGGTCAGGGGGTGAGGCCGGATTTCTGCAGGAGGCGGGTGAGGTCGGCGGCCTCCCGGGTCTGGCGCAGGGCGGCGTAGAGGGCCAGGAGGCGGCGGCCGTAGTCGGCGGCGGCCTCGCGGTCACCGGCGGCCAGGGCGGTGCGGGTGAGACCGTCCAGGGTCTGAATGACCCCGCGCACGTCTTCGGTGCGCCGGAACTCCTCCAGAGCGGCCTGGAAGAGAGTTTCAGACTGGCCATAGTCCCCCAGGGCCAGGGCGAGTTTCCCCTGGCGGGCCCGGCGCCGGGCGGCCCCGGCCCGGTCCTTCCGGGCCAGGTCCAGGTCCAGGGCCTGCTGGTAGAGCATCGCCGCCGCATCATAGTCCTGGCGGGCCCGGGCCAGATCGCCCTGATGCATGAGGCACAGGGGCAGGAGCGGCCCCGGTGGCAGGTTGCGGGCCAGGGCCTCGGCCTCGTCGAAGGCCAGGGCGGCAGATGCAAGATCGTGCCGGGCCAGGTGGAGGCGACCCTGATTGTTGAGGCTCTTGATGATTTCGGGGACGTCCCCGGCCTCCCGCTGCAGGTCCAGGGCCTCGGCATAGTGGCGGGCGGCGACATCCAGATCGCCGCGCTCCTGGGCAATGGCCCCCAGGTTGTTGAGATTGGCGGCGATGCCGGAACGGCGGTCGATGAGGCGGTTGAGGCGCAGGGCCTGAGCAAATTTCTCCCGGGCCAGGTCCAGGTCGCCCCGGGCGTAGTGGTGGTAGCCCTGGTCGTTGGCGGTGACGGCGTCGGCGGCCAGGCCGGGGCCGGGTTGGGGAGGGCTGCCGGCGCAGGCGGACAGTATAAAGACAAGGACTACCCAGCCTGTTTGCCATCCCCCCGTTTCCCCCCGGCGGGTAAGACCATGGCCGCGCCCCGGGACGGGCCAGGACGTCCTATTTATCGATGACAATGGTGGTCTCCTTGGCGGGGGTGACGTAGCGCCGGAGCAGCCATGACTTCTGGGCCGCCTCGGCCACTTTATCGGCATTGGTAATGAAGCCCCGGGAATCGGTCACCAGCTCGGGGAGGCCCAGGCCGGCCTGGTTGAGCTGGTCCAGGAAGGCGTCGGTTTTGTCGGCAATGCCCGGAAGACGGGTGGAGGCCGCCTGAATCCGGGCGGCGGCCAGGCGGACGTATTCCAGAGAGGCCTGCAGGTCCCGCAGGGAGGTTTGGGCTTGGCTCTTGAGACTGCCGTCGTGAAGCAGGGCGCCCAGAAGGCCGTCCCGGGAATTGAGGCCGGCGACGAAGCGGTCGATGCCGGCGATGGTCTGGGTGACGCTCTCAAAGAGCTTGGGGTCCTGGAGGATGCGGCCCAGGGTACCTTTGCCCTGATTGAGGCGGGTGACGATCTCCTTGATTTCCTTCAGGCCCAGGTTGACGTCGCTGGTGGGGTCGGCCAGACGGTCGGAGACCGTGACCAGGTTGGCCAGGATCTTTTGGGCGTCGGCCAGGGCCGGGGTGGCCCGTTCCAGGAAACTGGAGAGTTCCAGGGGTTCGGTGGTGGGCAAGGTGCCGCCGGGGGGCAGGACGGGAACCTGGGAAGAACCAGAGGTGATGTTGAGGGACATGTCGCCCAACAGACCGATGGAGCCCACGGTGGCCCGGGAATCCTCCCGGAGGCGGTCCCGGTACTGCTCCAGGACCTCGAATCTGACCACGATATTCCCCTTGGGATCGAAGGAGATGTGGGTGACGCTGCCGACGGTGACTCCGGAGAGGCGGACTTCGGAGCCCTCTTTGAGGCCGCTGATGTTCTTGAAGACGGCCTGGTAGGAGAGGCGCTTGTCCCACAGCCGCTGCTGCTGAGCCACCACCAGGACCATGGCTAACAGAATGAGCAGGGTGACGATGACAAAAACGCCCACTACGGTTTCGTGTCTTTTGGAAGTCATACCGCCATGTACTCCAGGGCTGTGCCGGCGATGAAGCTGCGAATTTCGGGATGGGTAGACTTTACCACGTCCAGGAGCGCTCCCTGGAAGATTATTTTGCCATCGCAGAGCATGGCCAGGCGATCGGCGACCTGGCGGGTGAGGCGCAGGTCGTGGGTGACGACGATGGAGGTGACCCCCAGGGAGGTCTGAAGCTCCCGGATGAGGTGGGCGATGCCGTCGGAGGTGATGGGATCCAGACCGCTGGTGGGCTCGTCGTAGATGATGATCTTGGGGTCGGTGGCCAGAGTGCGGGCCAGGGCGACCCGGCGCTGCATGCCGCCGGAGAGGTCGGCGGGCTCCAAATCTTCCACCCCTTCCAGCCCCACTTGGGACAGCAGGTGCCTGACTTTGGCTTCGACCTCCGGCAGCGGCAGGAGGTGGTGCTGGATCAGGGGAAAGGCGACATTGTCGCCCACACTCATGTAATCATACAGGGCGGAACCCTGGAAGAGATACCCCATGTTTAGACGGATGGGGTTCCATCGGGATTCCTGGGTGAGTTCTGTAAGTTCCACCCCGGCAAGCTTCAGGGAGCCGGAGTCCGGGGTGTGGAGGCCCACCAGCATGCTGGTCAGGACGGACTTGCCGCTCCCGGAGCGTCCCAGCAAGGCCAGGGTTTCGCCGCAGAGGATATCCAGGTCGACGCCGTCCAGAACGACATTATCGTTGAAGGCCTTGGTGACGCCCCGGTAGGAGATGAGGGGTTGACCCGGCGGAGGGAACTTCAAAACAGCTTCGCCGTTGATTTTCGGTTTGCGGTTTGCGGTTTTCAGTAAAGGCATCAATACCTGCGCCATCTAAAGAGAGACCTCATGTATGCAATACTGACCCCGGCCTTTCAGGGCCAGATCCACAAGGAGATCCGAGTGAGAAAGACGTCGGCGATGAGGACCAACAGGGAACCGGAGACGACCGCCGCCTTGGTGGATTGACCGACGCCAAAGGTGCCGTGCCGGGTGGTGTAGCCGTGAAAGCACCCCACCGTGCCGATGATGGCGCCGAAAACGACGGTCTTCAGGACGCCGGGGATGATGTCCTTGAAGCCGATGTATTTCAAGGTGAGCTGGTAGTAATAGCGGGAACTGAGTCCCACCTGGGTGACGCCGATGACCCAGCCGCCCAAGATCCCCAAAATGTCGGCAACTCCGGTGAGCAGCGGCATGAGGATCATGCAGGCCAACAGGCGGGTGCTGACCAGGTATTTCATGGGGTCCACGGCGCTGACCCGCAGGGCGTCGATCTGGTTGGTGACCCGCATGGAGCCCAGTTCTGCGCCCATCCCGGAACCGGCCCGACCCGCCACCATGAGGGCGGTGAGGACGGGCCCCAGTTCCCGCACCATGGATAGGCCGACAATGGTGGCAATGTAATTGGCGGCTCCGAACCAGGTGAGGACGCCCACGGTCTGCATGGCCAGCACCAGCCCCACCGAGAAGGCGGCCACGGCCACCAGGGGGAGGGACTTGACCCCCAAATGGAACATCTGGGCCACGACCTCGGAAAAGTACAGGGGCCGCCGGAAAAGACAACCGAAGGCCTCCGCGCCGAACAGGGTAAGCTGACCCATGTAATCCACGAAGCGGAGGGCCTGGTGTCCGGCCTGATAAAAGAGCTGGATCGGCATTATGCATCCTTGCCTGAGCCGCGGCGCAAACCGGAAAAGGGGCACGGAGAAACAATGAATTATAACATGTGGAAAACCTACAAAAACAGGACGAAGCTGTCAAGATGAAAGGAGGATGAGAGCAAACGGGAATGGCACCATGGATAAGGGGGACGTCCTGAAAGTTAGAAATGTCTTTAATCATGCCAAGATTGTGTTTACTTTTTAAAACATAAAATGTTAGATGATATCAACAAATTAACTCCTTTCCACAAAATTATGTTCAAGAAATTAAACGTCGGCCCCGAACCTATGTAGAAATTATCGAGATTTTCCAATCACTTGTCTTTGGCATGGATTTTGAATTAGATGTGATTATTGTTTGTGGTCGAATCATACCGCTGCCGGCTAATGGGACTGATGCCGGAAACATGCAATTCTCAGGGAGAGAGGGAGGTCCGAATGCCAACCAAAATGATGAAAGTCCTGGTGGGATTAATCCTGGCCATAGTCATGTGTGTGCCGACGGCCAACGCGTCCCCGATAGGTATTGTGGGCAACACCGGCAACTCCACGGAGGGTTTGGCTGATTTCACTGGGTATCTGGATTATGACTCCACCCTGTATCAGCTGACGGTGTCTTTGACCAACACCACTTCTGCTACATGTGGGGGCGCCCTCACGGCCTTTGTGTTCAACAACCCGGACAATAAGATTGCGGCTGTGACACTGACGGAAGATTCGTCATTCCCCAATTTTGACACTGTGCTCGGCGGATCGTCTTTCCAGAATACCGTAAACGGGGGTCCCTATGGGCAGTTTGATATCGGGCTGAGCACCGGGGCCAACTTTGAAGGCGGGACCCCATCCGATGGCATTCCCGTCGGCAAGACCGCCAAATTTGTGTTCACGTTCACCGGGACAGACCTGGGGAGCCTGACCACCCAGAGCTTTATTGATGCTTACTCGGTGCCGCCGGGCGACGGTCAAGGCGTGCAATTCTTCGTGGCCCGTTTCCAGAGTCTCACGTGTGGTGCGGGCAGCGACAAGGTGCCGGCGGTGGTGCCCATTCCGGGCACTCTTATGTTGCTGGGCTCCGGGGCATTGGGCCTGGTGGGCCTGCGCCGGAGACGCAAATAATTAACCATTGATTAAATCGAAGCTTTGAGGCAGGGGGCCGCCCCTGCCTTTTTTTTGCCCTGACTTTTTCCCCCCAGCGGGGTGAAATTCCGGGGCAATGGTGTTATCTTGACTGAGTGAGATGAGCCGGAGGCGGCCCCTAAGGCCGCCCCCAATACGAGACAAGGAGAGAGCCATGCAGGTACCAGAGTATATCACGGTGGCGGAGGTGCAGCGGGTCTGTCGGGAGTTGGGATTTCGGGATTGGACGCAATTGGGCGACGCCCCGGTGCTGCCGGAGGAGGCCCAGAAGATCCTGGAGATCGTCAATACCGAGAAGATGCCCATTCCGCTGGAGGATTTCGTGGTGGGCCTGGAGGTGGAGCTGGAGCACGGGGTGCGGTTCAAAGATGCCAACGTGACCAACAACCATCCCATTCTGACGGCGAAGATCGTGCTGGCCCACCTGAAGGAGACCATGGACTATTACAAACGTCTGGACGTGGCGGAGCTGGAGGGTGACCTGCTGCACGCCATCGCCGCGGGCAACCTGGCCAAGATCCAAAAGAAATATGCGTCTCTTACCCAGGCCCGGGCGGCCCTGGCCCAGGCCGAGGCGGCGGAATTGCCGAAAAAGTGAGGTCGTACGGTAAGGAGCTGGCGGGACCGCGGGCCCATGCCGTTTCGACCGACGCCCACCATCCTTCCGGGGCCAGTTTGATGAGGGCTTGGTCGGTGTCCGCTGGTAAGTATTACGACAACCAGTGACAAAGGGCACCGGATGCAGAGGCCGGCCCCCGGATAATAACCAGAGATGTTTTCACGCGATGATTAACAGTACGTCGATGGGGGAAAAATGTCTGGCCCTGATGGCCCTGTTGTGCAGCCTGGCCGCGCTGGAGGGGTGCGAGGCCTCCCGCCCCCGGGCCGGTGCGGAGGTGCAACCGGCCCACCATACCGGGGCCGGGTTTCGGAACCTGCACATCCCCCTGCGGGGGCGGCGAGGGGATTTTTTCCGCTGGCGCCTGGGGCTGGGGCCCCAGGAAGCCCCGGCTCTGACACCTGCCGAGGTGGCCGGGGCCGGGGGGCCGGAGGTGTCGCCCCCGGACTTCAACAGCCTCAAGCATGCCCAGCCGGAAGAGATCCAGGTGACCTGGATCGGGCACTCGACCTTTCTGATCCAGACTGCGGGGTTGAACATCCTGACCGACCCCCAGTTCAGCGAGCGGGCCTCGCCGGTGGGGTTTGCCGGCCCCCGGCGCCTGCTGCCCCCAGGCATTTCCCTAACAGACCTGCCGCCCATTGATCTGGTATTGGTGAGTCACAATCACTACGACCACCTGGATCGCCCGACGGTGCTGGAGCTGCAGCGGCGCTTCCGGCCTCGATTCGTGGCGCCCCTGGGCCTAAAGAGCTGGTTCGCGGCCGAGGGGATCGGGGCTGCGATTGAGCTGGACTGGTGGAACACGGCGGACTTAGGGACCGTGCGGGTGACGTGCGTGCCGGCGCAGCATTTTTCCATCCGCACCCCCTTTGACGCCAACCGCACCCTGTGGGGCGGGTTTGTGGTGGACACCCCGGCGGGAAGGATCCTTTTCGCCGGGGACACCGGCTACTCCCCCGACTTCCGGGTGATCGGGGAGCGGCTGGGACCCATGCGGCTGGCCCTGATCCCCATCGGGGGCTACATGCCCCGGTGGTTCATGCAGCCCATGCACGTCAATCCCCCGGAGGCGGTGCAGATTCATCGGGACGTGAGGGCGCGGCAGTCCATCGGCATGCATTGGGGCACCTTCCCGCTGACGGAGGAGCCACTGGGAGAGCCACCGGTTTACCTGCGCAAGGCCCGGGCCGCGGCGGGGCTGGCCCGGGAAGCCTTCATCACTGTGAATATCGGGGAAACTCGAGTGTTGGAGAGATAATTGTTTGGGAGCGGGGGTAGAGGCCCCTGGCCGCTCTCCCCGCATCCTTAAACGTAATCAACCCGAGACGGCAGATAGAGGAGGAGACATGATGAGGCACCAAGGGCTAATTCGGAGCGGGGTGGGTATGCTGTTCCTGTTGATCCTGACGGGAAGCGCGGGAGCCCAATGGACCACCGGAGCCGGGGGGGCCGGGGCGTCGCTGATCAATCTGGACAGCCGGGTGGTGGCAGTGAAGGGGTATGACCCGGTGGCCTATTTCCTCGAAGGCCGGGCTCGCAAGGGGAGCAGGCACATCCTGGAGCGGGTGGGAAACGCCACGTATCATTTCGCTTCCCGGGCCAACAAGATTACCTTCCTGCGGGATGCGCCGCGTTTTCAGCCTCAGTTCGGCGGGTTCTGCGCCGCCTCCATGGCCCGGGGCTACGTGGAGGACATCAATCCCCAGATCTTTGCCATCTATGACAATCGGCTCTATCTCTTCAAGGACGAAGCCGGGCGGGAATGGTTCTGGCGCAATCCTGCAGACACCGTGCACCGGGCCACGGAGAACTATTTGGAGAAACAAAAGCAGCACCGGCGGGATTGATCGCCGCAGCCGGAGGTGGGCATCAGCGGCTGACAAAATAGATCAGATAAAATCCCAGTGCCCCGCAAAGACTGCATAATAACGGGATCTTTTGCGCCTTCAGGAATCCTGGAGGCGGAGATGGCTCTTGATCGGCGTCTTCCCCGGCGGTGTCGTCCTGGGGGGCCGCCCGGGGCAGGAACAGCTTAATTACCCAAATTCCGCCCAGTATCAGGGCAACTACCAGCACTTGACCGATGAGTGCCCACGGGGAGTCGTTCATGGTGGCGCCTCCTGCTATCCCGCCGGTTCCGGGGCCCCCCCCCGGGCCTTGGAGTGCCGCCAGAGGTGCAACGGACCCGACGGAGACATTTCTTCCTTCCCTTACAACAGGTTACTTCGGCAGGAAGGGCGGCCAACATAAATCCGGGATGAAGGCGGGAAGATGCAGGGGGATGGGGCCGCCAGCCGCCTTCCCCCATGTACCTTCAGGTGGTCTTCACGGGAGCTTGCTCCTGTGGCGGGGGCAGAGGGAGCCCAGGGGACAGGAGCCCTTTCCCGGCTTCCGGCAGAAGTCCCGGCCCAGACGCACCAAGGCCGCCTCCAGGTCGGCAAAGGTGTGGGGCGGCAGGGGACGTTGGTTCCAGGCGGCCTCCAGAGCCTGTAAGGCCTGCCGGCCATCCTGCCCCGTTGGCAGGAGACCCAGGTGCACCGCCGCCTCTTGGGCCAGGGAGGCCAGGGGCGGTCGGGCCTGAGTCCAGATCCCCCGCAGCTCCCGGAGAAAGATATTGACCGTCACCGGCCCGATTCCCGGGGCCAGCCCCATGATGCGGGCCTCCAGATCAGCGGGATCGGCGGCCGCCCGGTGCAGGCTTTCCAGGTCATCCTGGTAGCGGTCTCGCAGGGCGGCCATGACCTGGAGAAGTTTGGTGGCGGTCTTGAAATCATAGCGGGCATAGCCACCGGCGTCCAGGAGTTCCACCAGCCGGTCCCAACCGGCCTCCCGGATGGCGGCGGGGGCATAGACGCCCTGCGCCTGGAAGACCTTGAAGGTCCGGACCGCCAGGGCCCCGGAAATGCGGGCGCCGAAGAGGATGGCGGCCAGGAACCATTGCTGCCGGGGGTCGGGACCGCTGGCGAGATCCAGCCCCAGCTCCCGGCTGAAGCGCCCGGGAAAGTGGGCCAGGACCGAGTGCAAGGCGTCCATGGATCACCTCCGATAAGGGCGGCGGGGCCTATCTCCCGGCGCGCCCCGGAAAGAGGGTAAGGTAGGCCAGGCCCAAGTATTCGTGGATTACGCCGTGCATGTTGGTGAGAGCCTCCCCGTTGGGCAGCCAGGCGGCCGGGGGCAGATGGGTGGCGTGGCGCAGATCGGCCGGGGCCGGCCGGGGATGCATGCCCAAATGCGCAAAGATGCGTAGGGCCCGGGGGAGATGGATGCCCGAGGTGACCAGGAGAAAATCTGCATCCCCCACCAGGGCCCGCACCCCGGCGGCGTTCCCGTGAGTATCCCGGGAGTCGGTCTCGGTGAGGATCTTGTGGGGCGGCACCCCCAGATCCAGGGCCAGAGAGGCCATGAACCGGGCCTCCTGGCGCCCCGCGGGGCCGCCGCCGCTCATCACCAGGAGCGGACGGTCCCCCAACAGCCGGAAGAGGCGCACCCCCTCCGCCACCCGTAAGGCGCTGGGGGCCATGAGGCGGCTGGCGGCGGGGACCTCGTTGGTGAAGCGCACTCCGCCTCCCAGGACGACGATGTAAGTGACCGATTCCAGGCCCCGGGCGGTGTTCACCGGAGGATGGCGGCCCTCCAGCCAACCCGTCAGCAGGTTGGAAAAGGGCCCGGTGGCACAGAGGAGATAGAGCCCTCCGGCCCCCGCCAGCCAGGCCAGGCCGCGACGTCGGTCGGACCCGGCCCGGAAAAGGGCCAGGAGGGCGCCGAGCCCCAGCAGCAGCACCACCAAGGCCGGGTTGGTCAGCAGGTCCACGAATTTTTTCACCGCCCCCATAAGGGCAGAATATAGCGGTCCCGCAGGTCTGTCAAGGCGGCGGCGCAGGGAGTGGCGGGTGGCTTTTTTCCGCCATTCCGTTTATGATGAGGCTATTCGGACAGAATGACCTGCCCGACAACGTGACACGGACGGACTGATGGTGGCGAAACTGCTGGCGCCGTTGGGTACCATGGTATTGCAGAGCCTGACGGAACTGGGGGGCATGGCCCTGCTGTTGGGGCGGAGCTGCCGCTGGCTGGTGCGGCGGCCCTACCGGCTCCACCAGCTGTTCCGGCAGTTGGAATTCATCGGGGTACGCTCGGTGTTCATCGTCGTCCTCACCGGGATCTTTACCGGGATGGTGTTGGCCTTGCAGGCCTACTACGGCTTTCGGAAGTTCGGCGGGGAAAGCCTGCTGGGGGGGGCGGTGGCCCTGTCCATGACCCGGGAGATCGGTCCGGTGCTCACGGCGTTGATGGTGGCGGCCCGGGCCGGGTCAGCCATGGCGGCGGAGCTGGGCACCATGAAGGTGACCGAGCAGGTGGACGCCCTGTGGGCCATGGCGGTGCACCCGGTCCACTATCTGGTGGTGCCGCGGCTGGTGGCGGGGGTGGTGATGACGCCGCTCCTCACCGTGGTGGACGTGTTCGTGGGCATTGTGGGGGGGTATTTCGTCGGGGTCCTCCTGCTGGGGGTCAATCCCGGCACCTACGTGCAAAAGATGCTGGAGATGGTGGAGGTCTCGGACCTGTATAACGGGTTGTTCAAATCCGTCATCTTCGGTCTGCTGCTGACCCTGATCAGCTGCTACCAGGGCCTGCAGGCCCGGGGCGGGGCCGAAGGCGTGGGCCTGGTCACCACCCGGGCGGTGGTCTACTCTGCGGTGGCCATTCTGATCGGCGACTACATCCTGACGGCGCTGTTATTTTGAGGGGCAGCGGGGATGAATCGGTGGACTCGCGGCCCTCTACCCGCAGACCGGGAATGATCAAGCTCATCGACGTACATAAGGCCTTCAACGGCCAGCAGGTGCTCCGGGGGGTTAACCTGGAGGCGGTGGGGGGAAAGATCACCGTCATCCTGGGCCGTAGCGGCGAAGGCAAAAGCGTGCTGTTGAAGCACATCATCGGCCTGTTGCGGCCGGATCGGGGCCGGGTGCTGGTGGGCGGCCAGGACCTGACGCAGCTCTCGGAGGAGGGTTTGTTTGCCGTGCGCCGACGCTTCGGCTACCTCTTCCAGCACGGCGCCCTGTTCGACTCCCTGACGGTGGGGGAGAACGTGGCCTTCCCCCTCACCGAGCACACGGACTGGCCCCGCCCCCGGATTGCCGCCACAGTAGCCGAAAAGCTGTCCCAAGTGGGGCTGGCCGGGGTGGAGGCCAAGATGCCGGCCGAGATGTCCGGCGGCATGCTGAAGCGGGCGGCGTTGGCCCGGGCCCTGGCCCTGGACCCGGAGTTTCTGCTCTTCGATGAGCCCACCACGGGCCTGGACCCCATCATGACCGCCACCATCCGGCGGCTCATCGACGACGTGGTGCGGCGCCTCAAGCTCACCGCGGTGGTCATCAGTCACGATGTGGAGATGGCTCTGCAGCTGGCCGACTCAGTGGCCTTCCTCCAGGGGGGGCAGATCCTGGTGCAGGCGGCCCCGACGGAGTTTCAACGCTCCACCCTCCCCCAGGTGCAGCAGTTTCTGCGGGGGGAGCCCGATGCGGGACCGGGGGAGCCGGCCCGGGCAGCAAAGGAGATCTGAGATGGAAAAGCGCTCTCAATGGGGGCCGGAGGTCAAGGTGGGGGTGTTTGTGCTCCTGGCCTTGGTGATCCTGGCCTACATGAGCCTCAAGGTGGGACAGGTGTCCCTCATGGGCTGGCGGGCCGGGGCCACAGTATCGGCCCGCTTCGACTCGGCTGCAGGTCTGACTCCCAACGGACGCGTGGAGATCGCCGGGGTGGAGGTGGGGCGCATCAAGGACATCACCCTGACGGACCATAAGGCGCTCGTCGAGATGATCCTGAAGCCCGGCATCGCCCTGCGCCAGGACGCCCGGGCCTCGGTGCGCACCAAGGGCATGTTGGGCGAGAAGTACGTGGAACTGACCCCGGGAAGTCCGGGGGCTCCGCCGCTGCCGTCCGGCGGCCTGATCACCGACACCAAATCGGCCCTGGAATTCGACCAGGTGCTGGACAAGGTGCCGCAACTGGTGGACGACCTGCGGCCCATCCTCAATGACGTGCGCCAGGTGAGCCGCAGCCTGCAGCAGGTCATCGGCACCGCCGAAGGCGAGAACTCCCTGAAGGAGATGCTGGCCAACTTCAACCAGGCCAGCAAGTCCCTGAGCAGCCTGGCCCGGGGGCTGGAAAAGGGCGAAGGCACCCTGGGGAAACTCCTCAAGGATGACCGCCTGTATCGGGACGTGCAGGGAACCGTGACCCAGATTCAGACCGCGGCTCGCCACCTGACCGATTTCACCTCCGGTCTGTCCCGGGGGGAAGGCACCCTGGGAAAGCTGGCCAAGGATGACACCCTCTACCGGCAGGCCAAGGACGCGGTGGCATCCCTCAACCGCATCGCCACCAAGATCGACCAGGCCGAAGGCACCCTGGGGAAGCTGGTGAACGACAAGAGCCTCTATGACGACGCCAAGAAGGCGATGAAGAACGTCAACCAGGCCATGGAGGGCGTCAAGGAACAGACCCCCATCACCGTGATGGGCACCATCGGATCCACCATCCTGCGGTGAGGGACGAGGGGCGGCGGCAGAGACGGACGTTCCCTGGCTGGGGGATTCTCCTGCTGATGGCGGCAGTGGTCGGCCTGGCGGGGTGCGTGGCCGGGCCCACCGGCGGGACCCGCCTGAATCTGGCCCCCCTGGTGGTCTACGAAGAGGAGCCGCGCACCGAATCGACCCGGCTGGAGCTCTTCGGGCCCCTGTTCCGGTGGGAGCGGGCCGGAGCAGAGATGGGTTTTACCCTGGCGCCCCTGTGGGATTGGCGCCAGGGCCCGGATCGCCGGGAAGCCTATTTCCTCTATCCCCTGGGGCGCTACCTGCAGACCGAGGCTGCCACCCGGTTCAATCTGGCCCCCTGGGGGACCGTCCGGGAGGAGTTGCCCGCCGGCGCGCAAGCCTTTCAGTTCTTTCCGGTGTTCTGGGGCCGGACCGCGGCAGGGGAGCCCTATGGCGGGGTTTTTCCCCTCTACGGCGTCTTCAAGGAACGCTTCGGGAGGGAGGAGATCCGCTTTGTCCTGTGGCCGCTGTTCTCCACCTCCCGCGGGGAGGGCAGCCGGCACTATAAGGTCTTATGGCCGTTCTTTTCTTACTCCACCGGCCGGGAGGAGGCCTTTACCGTCTGGCCGTTTTACGGCCGGATCATCAAAGCGGGGGAGTATGAAAAATACTACGCCCTGTGGCCCTTCATCCATCGCCAGCGCCTGAATTTGGATACGGACACGCCCCGCACCCTGGAGGCCTACCTGCCGTTCTATCTGGAGGACGCCAAGCCGGGGAGGCGCCTGGTGGGTTACGGCTACCCTTTCTTCAGCCATTATACCCAGGAGGAAGGGCACTACGAGCAATGGGACACGCCCTGGCCACTGGTGGTGCGGGGGGAGGGCGAGAACTTCCGGGTGCGGGCCTATCGGCCTTTCTACTACCGGCGGGAAAAGGGAACGGAACAGGAGACGCACATCCTGTGGCCCCTGTACGCCCACCTGCGGGAGGAGGAGGCCGGGTCTTTGGAGATCTTCCGGCGCTACCTGGCGCTGAGCATGTACCATTTGCGGGTCCAGGCATCGGGGGATTGGGAGGAAAAGCACCGGATGTGGCCGCTGTTTTATTACACCGGCGCGCCGGGGGTGCGGCAGGCGCACCTACCGGAGGTGCTGCCCCTGGATGACCCGGGGTGGGCCCGGCTGTTCGGGCCCTGGGTATATCTGTGGAGCCGGGAGGAGAGCGGGGGCTGCGTCCGGGGCCGGGCCCTCTGGGGGCTCTACCGCTGGGAGGCGGGGCCCGAGTATAGCCTGTGGGAGTTGGGGTTTCTGGCCTCCCGGCACGCCACCGCCACCTCCAGCACCTTCCGGTTGCTCTCCGGACTGGTGACCCTGGAACGCCAGGGGAGCAACCGGCGCCTGCGCCTGCTCTACCTGCCCTGGGAAGTGACGTGGGAGGCCACCGGGCGGGGGGAGGTTCCCCCGGAGTCCGGGAACAATGCCGCGCAGAACGCGGCAACAGGGGAGACAGCCGATGAGCACGGAATTCCGTGACCCGGAACTGGACCGCCGCCTTGCCCAGCGACTCATGGGCGACACCGGCACACCGGCATACACCGGCACTATGACCGAGGCCTGGCGGGTGGTGGAGAAAATGATCCGCCAGCACCATATGGAACTGAAGCTGGACGTCTTTTTGGGGGTGTCGGGGGAAAACTGGCGGGCTTCCTTCTACAGCCCCAATCTATGCCAACGCTGGGAGGCCCGGGGCAAGACCGCGCCCATGGCCATCTGCCTGGCGGCCTGGGAGGCCTTCCAGGGACAGGTGAGCTGAGGACCAACCCCACGGATCAGGGTGAGGCGGGATAGTGTCTCAGGATGATCAGCTCCCCCGGCCAGGGATACTCCAGGGGCGTCCGGAGTTGCGGCTTCCACCCCCCACGGCCAAGTTGGGATAAGAGCGCCCCGATGCTCTCCCACCAGAAGCTCTCGTACTGGCCGGCCTTGCGCCCCTCGGCGCGGCCGGCCTGGACCTCCAGGATCAGGACCCCTGCGGGGGCCAGCACCCGGCCCACCTCTCCCAGAAATCTCTCCAGATCGAAGATGTGGTCCAGGGAGTTGCAGAAGGCGGCGTCGAAGGCGGCGTCCCGGAAGGGGAGATAGTGGAAGTCGGCGGATAGGACCAGGGGGTTCCCCTCCCCGGGGTTGAGATCGACCCCCCAGGCCCAGGCGCCCCGGTCGCGGAAGGCCCTGACTTCGGTGCCCAGGCGGGCCGCCAGACAGAGAACCCGGGCCCCGGGCCACTTCACCGGCAGGGGCGCCAGCCGCCCCCCCAGGACCTCCCGGTAGCGCACATCGTAGTCGGCCAGCCCCTCCCGCTCCCGCTCCACCAGTTGGATGGCGTCCAACTTTACCCGCTGATGCTCCAGGTAGTCCCCGTAGCTGGTATAGCGACGCCGCTCCAGACCCCCGGCCTCCTCCCAGGACTTCCCCACCCGGAAATTGATCTTAAGGACATCCCGATAACGGCGGTCTTTCAGGGCCTGGCGCAGGGCCGGGTCCTTGAGGTGCCGCCGCAGTTCCTTGTAGATGTAGGACAGCCTGGAGATGAAACCCACGAACGCTCCTTTTATTATTCAGAGCATTAAGAAGATTAACTTGAGGGGAGGACCGGGAGGCCTGCGGCCCCCCGCCCTCCCCTCAAGCTCCCCTCCCACC
>Ga0228536_1000196_pt1 | contig 150883 bp, 128 predicted proteins | sample SJ1Smetagenome_FD_168611 | JGI IMG/M metagenome (GOLD analysis project Ga0228536, IMG submission 168611) | Enriched culture of PCE-dechlorinating microbial communities from Ithaca, New York, USA - SJ1.S | ecosystem: Engineered > Modeled > Simulated communities (microbial... > Unclassified... | reverse complement strand
ACTCGGTTTGAATTACCATATAAAACAATATAGTGTCGATGAATTTATCGAAGCGTTGAAGCGGGTGACGGATGAAGACGGCTTACCATGAAGAACTGCGTAAATTGATGTTTGAACCTGATAATATGCCGTCTCTGAATGAAGTTATTAATACCATAACATTGCTACAGAATCCGTTGAAACGGTTTGACGAGAGATATAGGATATAACACACTTATTTGGATAGTGTCTCCCCAAATTAGCAGTCTTTTTATTTGTATAAATTTAATAATTCTTCTTCGTCAATTAGTAAACCTGCTTTTACCAATTTTTCTTTCTGTTTAGTAAACATTTTTCTGATTTTTTGAGATTTCGAGTTCCATTCTCCGCAATGAACTTCTCGATGACAATTTGGACAGAGACAAACTATATTTTCCACACAATCTATATTTTTATGGTATTTATCCATAAACAGTTCGCTGTTTGAAACTGTGCAAGGAATAAGGTGATGCCCTTCCATATATGGGGTCCCATTTGTTGTAATAAATGTTTTATGTGATTGATTTATAACGCAGGTGTATTTTGCCTCAATTAAGGCGGATTTTGAGATTCTGTTATTCTTTGCTATAATCTTACCTTGATTACTATCTACAATATTTAGTGGCTTTTCTGGCGAATATTGAATTTCAGTTTGGGTTGCAGGCTCAGACCTCTGAATTTCTTCTTGCTCATCACTATTATCATTGTCAAGAAACTCTCTATTTTCAATAACACTCTCAATATATGCAATAATTTTTTTGTCTAGCTCTGGATATTTCCCTCCATAAAACCTTTGGCTTCGAAACATTCGATTATTATATTCATTAATATTTATTTCGAATTTGTTATATTTGTTTTTTAGGTATTCTAAATTATTACTTTTAATCGAATATGTAGCGACACTTTCTTCTCCGTCTTTATCTTTAACATTACGACATAGCTTATCATCAAATTGTCCTTTCCTAAATACTCTTGCGTTTAGGCAGAAAGCTATTATTTCTCGATTATTACTATCTTTCTTTTTGGTCACATAAACGACTAAAATATCATCAACGAATTCATCCGTTCGATTTGCGCCAAATACACTTATATTGATTCCATCGTGTGGTGGACAATAACCATAGAAATAACCATCCACGGGATTTCTATCCAAATTATACAGTTCGTGTCCTATTCTTTCTTTGTTGTAGCTTCCTGCATATAAATCCACTACGACCATTTTTCTTACATCGAGCTTGTTCATTTTTTGTAAATTTTTCTAATATTTTTTCGTACTATTTTTCAAACGCAATGATCTCTTTTACCGGTTTTTGGCCCGGTGGCTCCCCGGTGCAGCGGATTCTTTTCTCTTTCAAAAACCGCCTGTTCTCCTGGGTGAGATATATCTTGTCCACCTGAACCGGTTCCGGGTATTTACAGGTCAGTTTTCTAAATCGTTCAACCTATGCCTGAAGATCCTGTCCCTCGTTGAAGGCATCCCGGTCAAAATGGTCCACCCTGGCATATCCATCCAACAAGCTAAACCGAGTCAACTTTCTTTGGGGATAAGAACTACAAGCAGTCAACCTAAACCAGGAAAAGACAGTCATCTTGATCCTCGTTTATGTTTACTCTTTGGCAACATAAACAATTCAAAGTGGGGATAATCTTTTACATCCGGATGGGGTTAGTATGACGGAGCGGCAGCAGACGGACATTCCGGCATGTTTTGATATACCTGACCATTTATCAATTTGCCGTTTGCTTTCTTATTACGTTTCACACCATCACTTCCCCAGGTTCCCCACTGTTTAAAGAAAAACGCCACTCCATTGATATCGGCCTGTTCTTGAATGGATAATACCCAATCCACATCCATTGGACGTGCTTTTGCTCCACTTTCACCACCAACGATAATCCAATCAATTCCAGTCAAATCCAATACACCTAAATCCTCTATAAGAGGCTCACAAGATAAAAATTTAATCGACGCATTAAGATGCCGTAATTGATCAATTCGCTTTTTTGTAGATTTTTCTTCAACTGTTACTCCCAACCATACATTATTGGGAATTCTTCTCTTTGCAAAAAAATGATTCATGCGCTCAGCCCTCTTTGTCAATAATTGATATTTGTGTTGAGGCGTATTTTCAATCGTTGTCAATACTTTTTCTATGAACGATTCAGGAACTCTTTCATGAAACAAGTCACTCATTGAGCACACGAATATTATGTGAGATTTTTTCCATCTTAAAGGCTCCTCCAATGTATCCTCGTGTAATCTTAAACTGAATCCATCTTTATATTTCGGTACACCCATAGCCTGCAATCGGTGAGCCATAGTCTTAGCATAACAATTCATGCAACCGGATGACACCTGCGTACATCCTGTTATTGGATTCCATGTTTTATCTGTCCATTCTATTTTCGTCGTTTTCATTTTGATACCCTAATTTTATAAACATCCTGATCTTTAATTGAATGTATTGATGTCCTTTTTCTGTTGAAAGTACCTTCGATACTTATTTTTCTATTAGATAGCAATTCCTTGACTGCCTCAACATATACATCACCCAAACATCCCCGTTGAAGTGCATATTTTAATCCTGTTTTATTATCAGTAATACGTCCTCTTAAAATTTGTTGTTGTATATCTTCTTTTACTATGCGTTTTTTCTGGGGTGGTTCAACACCTGCAAATAATGTGTTTTTCCCCCAATCATTATTAATTAATTCATCTGATTCGCCCGCATATTCGTCTTTTCTCCAACAAACATTTAAAAACTTCTCCATTCCATATGTATGGCCTGTGCCGAAAATTAAACCATATCTATTCGGACCCTTTAAAATACTGAAATGGTGAATGTAATACTCTTTATCTTGTGGAACAAGACTTCTGTAGTGGTCGGCAATCTGTCGATGAGATAATTTCGGATTATCCACATCAAACTCTATCCTGGAACTATTGATATGTCGTTTCACTGATTCATGTTCCTTAAATCGACGAATCGTCGACGATGATATAAAAAAGATAAAATCCATGGCAGGAAATTCTATCAATTTTTCAAACACATCCTCTCCGACTTGTTTAAAACCATATTGATCTAAAACAAGAAATTTTCCATACTTTTTATTCGACGCAATATTAATAAATTCTTCACTATTAAAAATAACACCAAACTTATCGGAAGTGATTTTCACTTTATCAGCGAAATAACAACCGTGAAGATTACAATTCTGTTCGCACCTTCCAATAAAAGAATCAACATTCATGTTAAGTTCTTTGGCTTTAGAGGGCTCTGCCTCGTTAAACCAGAATCGAATATCTCTCCCTCTCTCTTTTGCCGTTGAACAAAAAGATGATTCGGGCCCCCTAACCTCATCCAGTAAAATAAGAGGAGAGCCAAGATTCCTTTCTGGGTCAGTTCCGCTACCTGCAAACATGTCCATAATGTATATCCTTTCAATGAAAATGTTATTTAAAAAAACAGGGAACCACTCTCGAAAACATTCTCTAAAAATATCAAGTTTTAATAATGTTTTCTCATCAAATGCTTTTTTGTTGATATCAGCTGGCATATTAAGATCAGATATTGTTACGATTCAAAATTAAGCAATTACTTCTTAAAACACAAACTTAATTAGAACAAACAATAAAACACTGCACTTTGATTTACCGGAATTACTGCATTCTTAGTTACCGTTAAGAGTAATTTTGTCAAAATGATAATTTAACAAGTGGGTGCATATCACCGGAAACGCTGGGTGCATATCATCGGAATATCTAGTGGCGGAAGAGTTTCAGATGTTACTCAATACCTCTATCGAAAATAAAACGTTAAGCCGTACCCGTGATATGTTTGTGTTTTCGAGTTTTACAGGCTTATCGTATGCGGACATGAAACAATTATCTGAAAAGCACCTTATACGGGAAAAAGACGGTACGCTTTGGATTAAGATAGAACGACAGAAGACCAAAACGGAATGTAATATACGACTGCTTAATATTGCCGTCCAAATCATTGAGAAGTATAAAACCGAACGGAAAAGCGATAAGATATTCAATATGATAACCTTGTCAAATACCGAACGCAACCTGAAAAAGATTGCAACTCTCTGTGGTATAGCGTCTAATCTGACCTATCACATGAGCCGTCACACGTATGCCACTACTATATGTTTGTGAATTATCCCACTGATAAACAATGGATTACAATATCTCATTTTGAAAAGGGTAATGGTTTAGCAACGTGCTATTTACTTTATTATTCTTAAGATTGCATCATTCTAATAACTGATTGTAAAGGTAGGCATTTATTCTGATTTTACAAAATTCCCGGAAATTTCTATTTATAGCACCCATTTTAGCTGATTAAATGCGTCTAACATTTTGTTTCCACAGGCAGGATCTATAGACCGAATAAACATAATACGCCCTTTTAGCCAATCCTTATAAAAACCTTTATCAGGATATCTATATTGGCAATGAGCGTAAGGCGTGAATTTTTTACAACAATATAATTCCTTCCACACTTCTTTTCTATACTTTTTAGGCACAAAAACCCCATGTGTAACAGTTAATCCTGTGACCATTTGGCAATTCCCTCTTAATCTAAATTTTGTTTTTTGGCGATTAACAAGAAAACCATTCTGGATAATGATTTTTTCCAATTCATTGATTGATGGAGTTTCGTCTATATATATACCAGAAAATGTTAAATCATCTGCATAACGGGTATAACACCAGTGATTTTTAGCACATAAACATTCTAGCTCTTTATCCATCTCTCGAGCTATTAAATTTGATAATGTTGGACTAGTTGGGGCTCCTTGAGGGAGTCGATAATGAAGAGTGCAGAGTTTAGCTAACAATTCACATATATCTTCTGTGTATCCAATAGATAAAAAATATTTTTTTACTCTTTCTTGTTTGATCGTATTGAAAAAATCTTTTAAATCCATATTAATCAGCCACTTGCATTTTTCATGTGCTTGAGCATTAGAGAGAATAGTTCTTTTGGAATCAAATTGATCTTTAGGAATAAATCCATGCACATGTTCTGAGATAGTAATATCCTTCAAAAGTATATTATGATAAATCCAACGTTGTATATATTTCAATACTTGATGAGGTGCACATAAATGGCGGGTTCCACCACTTTTTTTCCTTATATCATATTCCGCATAATATCTAGGAGGGCACTCAATAATTGACTTTATCAAATCAATGTCCAAATTCCAATATTCAGATAGATGATTAATATCAAATATTACTGGTAAGTTTTTCTCATGCAAATGAAAAGCATACTGCATGCACTCATTAATATATTCATCAGAGTGCTTTTTTTTAACTGCTTGTTTTTTAAAGAGAGACTCCCAAGTTTCTTCCATAACTGATTACGTTTGTGAACGAAGTGAACAACTGGAACCGCTGTAGCCTGCGGAGGCGCGTTTCAGTTATTCAGTATAAAGTTGTTTTAATAAAAGTAAGTCCAAAAGACCAACCCGTATATTTCTATACTGATAGCTAATCAATTATGTCAATCCCTTGAAAGTCTCTGGTATATACATGATTTCTTTATCTTTTACAATTTCAGAAATTGCTTTTTGCAACACTGTTGATTTGTATCTAGCTTTCTTTTTTGCATCATCATACAGATCTCTACACCAATCTGTTATTTGATATTCCATATTCCAAAATCCAGCAATTATTCCCTCATCTCGTAACTTTTGCAGATCATCAAAAGTAATACCCATTTCATTGACGATGATGGATTCAGGTGTACGATTTTCCAATAATCTCAACAGGTAAACAAGGTTATAATTCTTTGTTGTGAACAATTCTTTTAGTTCTAATTGTACTCCACCTTGATCAAATGCGCTTTGCAATCTACAAATCCATCGATTGTTATCCGTACGGCTTTTAAATGATCTATTCGATTTTAGTTCATATTTCCTAGGAATAAGAGGATACCAGTTCTTTTTATCTACTTTTACATAATTATCACTCCAAATAATAGGTAAAGTATTATTTGGTACTGCATGTGCAAAAACAATTAGTGCTTGTGAATTTTTATATCCCAATGGTCCTCCCTTGTATATTTTAGCACCATAGCTATAACAAAAATCTCTAACTCTTTTTGCCCGAACATACCCGCCATATGGTGATTTTCCTTTTTCAAATGCTTTATTTCTTATTTCTCCGAAAATACGCATCGTTGGATATTTTCTATTCAAGAAACGTAGTCCAAAGTCCATAATTATTACACATAAAAGACTCGTGTGAAAGATTGTGTTACCCAAAAATTTTGCAATATTCTTTTGCGAATCATTTTTAAATTTCTCCACATTTTGGTCGAATGAATTACCTGAACCTATAATATCATCTAAAAAAATAACATAATCCTCATTATTCAATGTACTAATATCAATTTCACCAGCCCACCGATAGAATTTTATCAATTTTGGTTTGATGAAAGAATTGCCTTTCAAAATCTTTTGCATAATATAAGACATTGCATCCCCACTTTTTCCTGCATCACCCAAAGGAAGAATATATAAATTTACTTGGCTCAAGTCTTTTGGAAGTAATTTAGTCAAACTATTTTGCAGGTTGTTTATAATATCTTCTTCACGATAATATTCAAGGCGGCTTAATACATTAATAGCTATATCCATTTCATCATCTTTGAAATTCTCCAACCATTTATATACATCATAGATATCTAGATGGTCGTAAAAACGATCATGAATAACACTATCTATTTGCTCTTGTTGTTTTTTTGTCGGCAACTTCATAACTGAAACAGCATTTGCACAAGGCGATTCTTAACTTCTTGTATCATTTCTAATAACTTCAATCGCATTTGGGATTAACCATATGTGCAAATATAAAAAAATATTATTAATTATAGAGATATTGGAAGTCTTTTAAACAAGTATAATATTACAATCTGCGTTTTTTCTTCTTTTTCTTATTGGATTTAGGTATTTTTTCCTCTGGCGTTGTCTGATATAGTTATAGTATTCCCTTGACTGGCTATGTTTCCGCAAAGGGGAAGGACGTAAGGATAAGTCCGGCATCAAGGAAATGGTTGAAACGATTACCTATACCCATACTTGTAAAGTGATGGGCAAAACTATTTATCAAGCTCCGTTCTTATGTGATTTAATATACCAAACCACCATTTGAGAACTTTCTCTTCACTATCAATTTTATGAATATTAGTTTCCGAGTTAGACCAATTCCCATTCATTGCAAAATGGATTTTCTTAACATCAAAAACTCGTTGTTTTTCATTTTCTAGTAAATCGACAAAGTCTTTTTTGTCAAAACCTATTGCATAAGAAACAAACGTTTTTTCAAGGGCTTGACTGGATGTTATATGCCAATGTGGTTGAGAATGTATTTCATCGGGATTGCAGAAATCGTCCCATTCTGCTCTAAACAATTGATACTTATCTTCGTCCGAGGTCTCCCCTTGAAATACGCACAAAGAAATATTTATATGATTTTCTAATTTTTTTATAGTTTCATTTATATTACTAATACCTCTGAGTTCTAAAAAAATCCAATAGTCATCAAACCATTTTAACACTTTAACTTTTTCTTGTGGTGTATCAAATCTATTCAATGCTAATGATGTGCCCTCATTTCTGTAAGTTATCATCCTTGATGTCTTCCTTACTTCCTTAATATTAAAGAAATCATCAAAGTAAATTCCGCTTTTACTATTCAATTCTGCTGTAAGTTTATCTAAATCAATCATTTCTAACTTCTGGGTAAAATTTAACTAATTGATTTTTAGATAGTGTTTTAACAAACGTATTGCCATTTGAAAGCTCCTTGCCAATTTCAACTAGCTTAAAGTATGCTTCGGATTTATTAATGAAAGAAGAATGAACATCAGGTATAGGAATCTTTTTTATGAAATTATTGCCTAAGTCATACCATTTACCTCCAGCTAATTGCTTAGAAAAGATAGATAATAAATAATCAAAATAATCACTAGAAAATACTGCCAAATAAAACAATAAATCTTCCTCTGACATTTCCTTTTTAGGAAAAAAAGCGTTCCCCTCTATTATTACTGCATCCCCAATGTTATCATATCCAAACGAATTTGAGTTTCCAAATCTAGTTGAATATAAACGTTTCTTTTTTGTAAATTGCCAATTTCTTGGTCTTGTTAAAGCCCACCATTCTTCACGATTTTCACTTCTTTGTTGTAGCTTAAGTTTATTCGGAAGCAAATTGTTTTGAGCAAAAGTAATCTGATTTAATTCCGTCTCATCCTGAATCATTAATCCATTTTGATCATAGGGATACCAGACATATTCTGTAATATTGATACTCCCTTTGCTTATTGCGGAATTATTTAATAATGGTCGGAAATATATTTTTTCTTCATCAGAATAATCTAAATATTCATATTTTGATATGGTAAAAACATTTTTAGTTCCTAATAATGCTCCTTGATAAACCGTAAATATTTCTTGAAGTTTTACTAATTTTCTTGCGCCAATGTAAACATTAAGGTCAGTAATAAACTTGTTTTCATTCAACGAAATAATCCTCCAACTGTTCTCTAAAATCGGGAATTTTTCGGGAGTATAAATACTGTAAGAATTCTTTGATACAGCTATCTCATTATTTGCTTGCAACTTTCTTAACTCCCTTAATGCTTCTTGTACTATTCCTTTCTCATTTTTTGTCCAAATTAATTTAGGCGAAAAACTTATTCGATTCTTTGTTCCAACAACAATACTTACATCAGTAAGGGCATCTTCAAAAACATAGTTTCCTAATTTTCCAATTATTTTGAAATTTGAAATTTCAGAAATGTGATTTCTTAATGAATTATATATGTCTAATGTAAAGATTGAGCTTGGTAAAACACAACCGAAGACAGCATTCTCAGATAAAGAATTAATTGCTTTTAAGAAAAAAGCACTAGCCTGATTTGGTCTCCCACTTTTTACAAAATCGCTTAATACGGATTTAATTGTTGCTTTTATCTCTTTATCTTTAATGAGTTCGAAAGAGGTAAATGGGGGATTCATTAGCAAAACATTATTTATACCCCAATCCTCTGTCAATGAATCTTCAACCACCCTCAAATCAATTTTAAGAGAATTATTCCATTGAGTTCTATTTTCATAATTTAATAGAAACCGAGACGTTTCTATAGCATTTTTGGAGTTGTCAAATCCTTTAATATTAATGTTTCCGGTATAATTTATATTTTTTAACTGTTTAAGTATTTCAATTAAGAACTCGGAAGAACCACATGAAGGATCTAGAATTGAAATCTCATTTAATGTGGTTAATCCCAGATTGTTTAGACAATTTTCTACTATTGTTCTTGCAAGGTATTGTGGAGTATAATGAATGCTCGTATATGCAATAGATTCCGTAATTAATTTACTGGATACCCCTCCGAATAAATCTCTCTGGGGATTAAAGGATATCACATTTCTATTGGCTTCTTGGAACAATCTACCAGACGAATGTCTTAATATTAGGTCTAAATTAGGCTTTGCCGTTTTTACCCCCTCCCTGATTCTTTCAACGAAATAATCAAACGAATGGGGTAAGTTTACATTTCTAATTCCCCAAATTGCTTTATCTATATTATTATAATCCTCTTCTATTGAAACTAAAAGTGTAAACAATAAATTTAATGCTTCAAGAGGCTCTGAACTTTCTTGTGTGATATTTCTTAATTGATTAAATAAATCAATTACAAAAGGTACTATGTCACTCTCTGTTTTGTATGATTTATTAAAAATGTAATTATAAAACTGATTGAAATTAGATATGACCTTATCTTTTTTTACTATTTCCGTTTTATTCTCATACCAATTTCTAATAACAACATCGTCAGTTATAATTTTCAAATAGTTTTTCACATTTGAAGACCATGCGATTTTATCTAATTCAGAATCAGAATCATCAAATGACTGCAAACAAAAGTCAGAGTAGCCACCATTTAGCATAAGATAGCGTTCTTCTGCTAAAATAGGATTCAACTTAATTGGTAAAACTCCAAATTGTTTAGTCCACGTTTCGTTGTTTGTGATATCCATCATCTTCTATCTTTCAAATTGTAAAATTACTATTTTATTACACTCCACACAAATCGTCGATAACTTAAATGTTTGCCATTATGTCTGTAATACATAGGCCTAACACTCATCTGTCCAATTTGCCAATAAAGTTAGCAAATATTTGATAAACAGCAATAATAACCTGCGAATTCCGCAGGATCAACGCATGAAAAAACTTAAAAAATACGAGCTGTTAACAATGTATAATATTGTATGCTAATAACTTAACTTGGATATTGTTGCAATAAAATCATATCTTTGACTAAAAAAATATGGCAACACAAACTATCTCATTACATACATTTTTTGAATGTATCCCCGACCATCGTATCAACAGGAATAAAAAACATCTTCCTTCCGATATCATTATTTTACCTATTCTCGCTGTTATTTGCGGTGCAGAATCGTGGGCATTGAGGACTTCAAGAAACTCCTACTCTTTCGCTTTTTTAAAATCTTCAAACTTCTCCCTTCCAATTTTTAATAACTCCTCAAATAATTTTACTGCCTGTAAAATAGTACCTACTCAAGTGATTAGAAAGAGAGAGACTGTAATCTTATTTCCTCTCCTTCAACAAGTTTTCTAAAAGAGCGTTTTTTTCTTTCTCCAGTTCGAGCATCCGTTCGTAGAGGGCGATTTTTTCATTAGATAATTCTATAAACCGGTCAATAGGATCGGGGTTATTATTGATATCTCCATCATTATAATAAACGCCAGCCATACAACCTTTTTCAAATGTATTGTTCTCAATGATAAAAGTTACCGGGTCTTCTTCCAGTTCCTTGATCAATTCAGGGGCTATATTTAATGCTTTGGCAAAACGCTCGATCACATCGTCGTTCTCTTTCCTCTAATAATGGAGCACTAATATGCTCCTGAATTTTGATTTGGTTTTGAAATAAAGTTTCTATCATATTGCAGTTACGTCTATTAGAGGACGGCTGCAATTTACTCAATCATTATGTTGTGAAGGTCATCAATGCGTATTTAACTACTAAGGGTTTATGCTACGATGCCAACATAATTGTATGGCCAACATAAGGAAGAAAAAATTATTTATTCTGTGGCAATGACGCTTCCGCATACAGGGCTTCCATCGTGTACTCCCTGATTGGCACATACAATGCTGCCGGTATTGAGCCCCGGAAGTGGCTGGAAGATATACTTAAGAAAATCCCATATTATCTTCGTGCCGGTCGGGATATGACAGAACTACTTCCACGAACTTGGGCCGACTTGGCTTCTACTCACAACGAATAGTGCCAACTTGCACCTACTAGCTCCGAATATGAAATTACTTGATCCTGCTCGGGGCTAGTTATATCAATTTGTGACAAATTGAAAAGACGTACTTCACCGGAGGCCTACACAAAGATCAAGAGGTGACAGGAATAAATCTTGGCGTGGGATCCAATCCAATTGTAAACAGCATTTAGAAGTGCAGCAGTTTCAGCAAATAAGAATACAACATTTTGGCAACGGGGTGTCTTACTCTTCAAAAATATTCGTCCGGTGTTGCATCCTGTAACTTTTTCCCGAGTTATGGAAAGATTTCCATAACTCGGGACCCAACTTAAGAAAAAAAATATAATTTTGTCAAATTCTTTCGTTCTTTGAGATAAGACCATCAAGAGGGGGTCAACATCACCGGAATATCCACTATACAGAGCAACGCTAATTGGTGCGGATCTGGTTGGTGTTGAAATGTATGACTTTAAGCATTGTGATTACAACTTTATTGGGAGTGTGAAGTAGTATAATTTTATGGAAGACTTATTCAATCGATTAGCAGATAGCAGATATCCAGAAGCAATAACTGTTGCTTGTATTCCATTTATTGTGGGGATTCTAGCAATAGCATTTCCTATATTGTCTGGTCAGAGAAATATTATAAACACAAAATATTCATCAGATGAAATTGCTAATTTGTTTGATAAAGAATTTCGTTATAGAACATTTAAATATGCTCTTCCCACATCACTTATAGTTCTATTCATTTATTTGTTACAAATTCCGAGGATTGACACAAGTATTGATTTCATTAACAGTATATTAGATTATTCGGCTTTTTCCCTTTTGTTTTTATCGACTATCTCTCTTGTATGCTCATTATTTGGAATAAAAGATATAATTGAAACATACGACTCTCCATTGAAGCTGCTAAACCATTACAAGAAGAAGTACAAAAAAAAGAAAGACGACAAATGGACTGTGGCTATTTCTCATATTTTCTATTATTCTATAAAACAAAATGAAGAACGCCTACAACTTGAAGCACTAGAGTTTATCACTAATTTATTTTACGAAAATATTAATAGAGACGAAGAGTATAAGGTAGAATATCCAGAGATACATTATGCCATTATAAGTAAAGCTAATAACCTGCTCATAACGAGACAAAAAGAGTATCCATTCCCGAGGCTAGGGGGAGCTTTAATATTAGAATTATTAATTGCCAACAATCAGAATGTCTATTTTAGTGAAAAGACCTATGGTGTGATTTGGACTGAATTAAGAAAAGCCATCTTTTATGACAACGATCATATGATTTTCTCGTATTGGAAATACGCTCATCAATACATGACTTATCAGCTATCTGATCATAGAAATGATTACTTTGATTCTGAAAATGAAATTGATGAAAGCTTAATCAAAATCCATAAAGAAAGATTTAAAGAATTTCATTATATGCTCGGCGCACTTTTACTTTACTGTAAAAAATATGCTTTACTTGATAAAGTTATGTATTTTACTCAATCAATGCCCGCGTCTTACAAATTAGTGCCAAACACTATGATAGAACTAATGTCTGACTATTTATCTATTAAGGGCGATAAGTCTTCTCCGATGCATTACATTCAGAGATATTCTTTTCCCGACAACTCGGGTATTAGTGCTAATGGTATTATGGCTATGTGGTTAAAAAAATATTTTGCTTTATTATTTTTAAGGCAATACGATATTTACTCAACTTTTAAAACAAATTATTACAGCATACAATCATCTGATTTGCCGAAGTTGCCAGAAACGGTAAGAGAAGCCAATTTTATGAGAGAAAGAATAGAACGGTTAAAGGGATTCACCGAAAACTATTTTTCCAAAGAGTATAAAGTAATCAAATTTTTGCAATTTGACAGTTTTTTGAAAGAGGAAATTTATATTGAAAGAAAACAAGAAGAGCCAACTAAATTGTTAAGTGATTATATTGATAGCATAAAACAAAAAATACCAGTTATTGAAAAGGAACGCGAAATTGACCCTGCCCATTTAACACAATTCAAAGAATCTACGCTGAGAATACTAAGGAAGACTATAGGGCGAATCCATCCCTTACTAAGTTCTGGTATTGTTGAAGAAACAAACTTCCCTTATTCTAACTATATTGGACATATGGATTTTATGATTATGGATAAGGGATCTTGGACTGATGATGTATCGCATCTCAACTACGACACCATCTTAGCTGGCAGAGTCGCTCAGGAAATGGAATATTTATTTTCTATGTCTTTTGCCACACTTGGAAAGAGCAGAATATATAAAATTTCTAGTATTGATATTTTTGAGGCAATAAAGAGGTTGGGTATAGAAGATAAAGAAAGCTACATTATTGCTTCAATGGGGTTTAATTTAGATTTTTACATGGGAATGGATAAGCATAAGAATGAGTTTGTTCATAAAGGAAACAATGTCTATACTTTCATAGGAATTAATGTGATAAACATTGGTTATCTGGGATTACCTTATGTTGGACAATCTCTATTTATACTAAGGAAATCAAATTGTCCAGAATTAAGAATACATGAGATATCCCAAGAAACAAAAGAAAAATATGCTCTTGAGCCAATAGGTAACTCTGAAGAGAAAATTAGCATAAGTGTTGTTGATTTATTTAGAAATGACAACTTGAAGCAAACAATAGCCTCTAATTATAATAGCACTGATGATTTAGACAAGTCTGTTGCTGTTTATATCGCATTAAGTTATGAACTTCGATGGAGTAAAAATGCGAATTGTATTCAAATAACTTCGCAAACAGAAACTGATAGTTTGGATGATGTAAGACCTATTGAAAATCAAGCATAAGTGTCTTGCACACTCTCTCTTGGATTTGATGATTTGTGGAGTGATTTTTCTACACTCCACAAATAGTTCATTCTTTAGCCTTGCTAGCTCCAGATGATACGCCTGTCAGATTGGCAGTTAAAATGACAGAGTTTGGTTTTTTAGTATTTTATATATGATTAGCCTAACGAAATTCACTTTTCTTAATTCCTTGGCACTAAGATTGTATGGAGTAATGTATGTATCAAACAATAATTAAAAATAATACATGGAAGAACCAAAAAAGTTTAAAATACTCAGTATAGACGGTGGGGGGATTAAGGGGCTCTACTCAGCGCAGTTACTAGCAAAATTTGAGGAAGTTTTTAAAGTGAAAATCTCAGATTGTTTCGATATGCTATGTGGAACTTCTACTGGTGGGATCATAGCTTTAGCTGCTTCACTTAAAATTCCAATGAAGGATGTTGTTGCCTTCTATGAACAAAAGGGACCTGCAATTTTTAACGAGAAATTAAAGAAACTCCCTCATGGAGACAAATTTCTGATTGCAAGACAAGCTGCATTTGGAGGAAAATACTCAGCTACACCTTTGCGTCTAGCACTCGAAAAAGTATTTGGTTCGAGAAAACTTGAAGAAAGCAATAATTTCCTTTGTATTCCTTCATATAATACCAATACTGCTATTCCTCGTATATTCAAGAAGGATTATTCAAACTTTACTGAGGATGATGAAAAAAGCTATGTAGATGTTGCTTTGGCAACAGCTGCCGCTCCAACTTATTTTCCAATGATGGAAATAGAAGATGATCAGTTTGTAGACGGAGGCTTGTGGGCTAACAATCCCATTTTGGTTGGTTTAACTGAATTTCTCTACAAATTCGCCGACGATGATCGTATAAATGGACTTGAAATCTTATCTATAAGTAGTTGTGAAAAAGAAAAGGGCGAAGTACACAAAAAAGTGAATCGTGATTTTCTTAATTGGAAAAATGCTCTTTTTGATGCATATTCCATAGGACAGTCAAAATCTGCAATGTGCCTTTTGAAGCATCTAAAAGGGAGATTAAATTTCCCTTTTAATTTTGAACGTATTACTAATCTTCCTCTTTCAGCAGAAGAAGCTTCTCTTATAGATATGGACAACGCTAGCCCGGCTTCGCTGAAATTACTACGTAAAAAAGCTGATAATACAGCAATAAACGCAAAAATGAAACCAGAGATAAAATACTTTTTTACAACTACAAAATCTATAAATCCAAACGAATATGGCAAATAATCAAGAACAATTCAATGCGTTTCATGATACCATAAACGCAACAAAGAAAAGACGATCTACATTAAAAACTAACCGTGATGCGCTGCGTGACCGTGTTCGGAAGTACTTCAAAAATAATCATGCAGACTACATTCAACCAAATTTTTATTGGCAAGGTTCATATGCCATGCACACAATACTTACTCCTATCAAGGATGAGAACGGGCTAGGAGCCTATGATCTTGATGATGGCATCTACTTCGTTGGTAAATCAGAGGATGAACGTAAAGATTTAGAGTGGTATCATAAGGAAGTGCTAAAAGCGGTTGAAAATCATACAACAAGAGGAGCAGAAGACAATGCTCCTTGTGTGACGGTACTTTATGCTGACGGACATCACATAGACCTGCCCATTTACTTTATGGTGGATGGAGATGAGCATCCACGATTAGCACATCGTAAAGATCCTTGGATGGATTCAGATCCACGTGAATTAATAGACTGGTTCTGCGAAGAATGTGGGGAAAAGCCGATGCTACGTAGATTAGTACGCTATCTGAAAGCTTGGTGTGAATACATCAACAATGAAAAAGACTTTAAGATGCCTACAGGTTGTATTATGACAATGCTTGCGGCTGAATATTATAATGATAATGTAGATTCACGCGAAGACATTGCTATGCGAGATCTTTTAACAGCAATGCATGATGCTTTGAGTGAAGATAATGGATTTCATTGTTGGCGCCCAACACATCCCTATGAAGACCTGTTTGAATATTACAAGAAAACTCGGAAAGATAAGTTTCTTGCGGAACTGAAATCCTTTAAGGACGATGCAACTCGAGCTATTGAAAGTAAGAATCCTCATGAAGCCTGTATAAAATGGCAGAAACATTTTGGAAACAGATTTTCCTGTAGTACAGCCAAGGACGAGGACGAAGATGCACAGACAAAATCATTTTCAGGAACCTTAAAGACCAACAGTCGCTTTGCATGACCTATCAGACATATTAAATTCATGCTTTGAACATCTCTATAAAATAGAAAATGTAAAGTATGCGGACGAAATACCAAATATTCGAAAGGATTATTATGCTGAACAATGGAAAGTCATAACAGATATAGATGTAAATGGTCAAGTCAAGGAAATAGAACTGTATTTTGGATTTCGAAAATCGTTTCCTTATACATTACCGGATGTATACTTCCCAAGTAAAACATTCGGATATTTACCCCATATAGAAAGTGTTGGGGGTAAGTTATGCTTGATGCCAGATGGTGCGAGTTACCCTATAGATAATCCTTATGAGATTATTCGATATTGTTTGAAACAGTCGAAAGAACTAATTGGACAGGGCATAAAAAATGAAAATGTAAGCGACTTCAGTGCGGAGATAAATAGTTATTGGAGGCGAAAATATGATGGAGAGCCAAAAACTTCTGATTATTGGTTGATTTATGAAAACTTTCCTGTTGAAACTTGTGTTTTGAGAGCTCTGCGTTACAATCAAAATATTTTAGGAGCCAAAAAGCCAAAGACAATAACTAGAGCCTTGCTACTTCCTAAAGATGATGAAGAATCAAATATTGAACGTTATTTGAAATATCATCATAAAGCAATGGAAACGGAAGTTTTATTCGTAAAGAGTGTCACAGTTCCAGATAAGGCTCCATACAGTCTAACACTACAAAAACTTTTAGAATGTGCTTCGTCTACTGAAGACCATAAGGCGATTAAGTCTTTTATCAATACCGGTCATGGTGGAATTATAGTTTTCCAGTTATCAGAAACATCAATGGGTGGTATTTACATAGACAAAGTGAATACAAAAAAGAAAGGATTCCGCAATAATAAACTTACTGCATGCGATTTGTTATTGCGATTTGAAAAGAAGAACCAATTGTTAGAACGACAATATGGTTCGTTGTATTCTTCTCGTCGTATAGCTATGCGCACAGCAGGAATAGAGATGCCAAAACAATCGTTCATCATAACCGGGCTCGGTAGTATAGGCTCTAATTTAACATACTTTCTTAGTGGTTGGAATAATGCCAATTTTACGTTGATAGATGAGGAAACTCTTCAGCCTGAAAATATAGGGAGGCATTTGTTAGGTTTTCATTACATTTACCAAAGCAAGGTGGATGCAATAGCTGATTATCTGTATTCAGTTCGTCCAGAAAGAGACGTAAAGACATATAATGATACATTTCAAAGCGTTGTCACAAATGATAACGAAAGTGTTAATACTCATACGGCTCTCTTTCTTTGTACAGGTGATGTCATGACTGAGAAATTTGTCGTAGACGCTTTATGCGAAGAACGTATTAAATTACCGACATTTATACTCTGGCTCGAACCTTTCGGTATTGCGGGGCATCTAGTGTACATTAATCCGGAACAGATGCCTGAAAACTTCAATCTTTACAATAATGAAGAAAGGATGCTTTATAAATATAATCTACTTGAACCAACTGAATATTTAGCTTATGCAGATCGTTTTATAAAAAGAGATGCTGGATGCAACGGGGAGTATTCTCTTTATTCGGGCAATGATGTGACCCTTTTGTTGTCAGCTCTTTACCCATATATAAACCAACTTATACAACAACCTCAACAATCAAAATGTTACCGATGGGTAGGAAATATAGATATAGCAATAGAAAAAAACATCAAACTGACAGTCGATCCTGCATTAATCAACTTGGGAGAAGTCCAAGAGTTGAATCTATAAGCATGGTTGACTATACAATTGAAGTGACGATAGAAGCTGTAGACGCGTTGAACTCAATGCGTCAGATATCAGGTAATGAGAATGGCGGTATACTATTGGGATCAGAAATTAATGAAAAATATTACCGTATCAACCGAGCATCTGAGCCATGTATACTAATAGACCGTTCCTCTAAATGTGGTTGCACACGCAATGCCAATAAAGCAAACGAGATAATTAAACGTGAATTTGAATCTTCTAATCGAACAAGATTTTATTTAGGAGAATGGCATACTCACCCAGAAGATAATCCTACCCCATCTACTGTTGACATATCATCTATCCATGATGTGTTTTATAAATCAGAGATTGTCATTGATGGAGTTTTCCTTGCAATTGTTGGTCGCAAGTCCATTTTTTGGGGATTTTATGAAGGTACGCAGATGCATAATATTGATGTGATAATGATTTGAACTGACTATGTTACTCGTTCTATACTGACGTTTTTATCCTGTTCGCAAAATCATTCATAAAAGGTTCAATATTTTTTTTGATATAATTTTCAATCCTTCCTTTGTTACAAAATCCACTAAATATTTCAGCGGGCGTTCTTGTCAACCGTGTTGTTAAATCTCTATCTATGTTGTTTTTCAATGTCATTTACTTTGTCTTTTTTTGTTGGATTGTCCAGTTTTAATAACACTTAGTTTCCCATATTTCTCTTATATCTTCTACAACCTTAGTATCTTTACCTAATTCATCTACTTGGACACTATGTCCAACTCCTTGTCCAAGTTCAGCATTAAAAGCATCTTTTACACCTACAGCTTGGACACTATGTCCAACTTCTTGTCCAACCTATCGATCTCACTCTTTCACAACATATTTGTATTTAGGAGAATTAGCATCTTCTCCATTATCACGTACTAAACTAAGTTCTTTCATAGCAGCAAGATGTCTTTGGGCTGTTTTATACCCAATATCAAAATGAACTGAATATTCCCTTGTGCTTGCTTCTCCAATTGTTTTAAGCCATTCGTAACCTCTTAATTGAGCATCTGTAAGTTTTGCTACGTTTGGCTTGTCAGCTACTTTTTTAGCGGCTTCAATGTTCCTTGGAAATGTCAGTACCATATACGGGGCTTCATAAGAAACTAAGGGCAAAGGCAAATTATGCTTTGTGGGCAGGTCTTTAATGGTTTGAAAACCTAAGCCTCTTTGCTCCACTAAGTCCATTTGGTCAAACACATACATTATTTTGGGATTACGACTTAATGAAGGAGCATTGAACCGCTTAATTTGTTCCAATGTAATTGGCTTAACAGGTCCACCTGGGCTTTTAATAATTATCGCATCATCGTTAATCTCAAAATAAATAGGAGCACCATCAATATCGTAGTCTCTGTGCACAATGGCATTAATGATAGCTTCTCGAAAAACTACTAATGGGTAATCATAAGTAATTTTTCGTTCGGTAGATGAACGGTTTATCTGTTTGCCAATATGGCTTTCATACCATTGTTGAATTTTATCAGCCTGTGAAATAAGTGATCCTTCAATGGTGTCAATATCTTCTCCTCTGCCTTTGGTTTTGTATGTGGCTCTTATCAAGGCATTCTGATAAATTAATTGTGGCCGTTCACCAAACAAAAGCAAGCCCAAACCTGTGGGTAAAAACTTCTCACCTTTCAATTCTAAAATGCCCAATTGTGTGAGTATTTTATAAAACTCAGGCGTATTCCATTCTACATCCAGTTTTGCTTTTTTGATGAAAGCATCTAAATGTGTTTTCGATAAATCATTCAGTTCGGCTCGAGGTTCGGTTCTTTCCTTCTCAGATAATACAATGGATAACTTTTTATCATTTGCCATTTTAGCCCTTTCTTCTGCTTCTTTAATAAATCGTTTGTTGGCATCGCGAATTTGCTTTTGAAGGTCGACATCAAACATTTCTACTTCCACACCATTATCCAAAAGGTATTTAATGCCTTTTCGGTCAACGGTTGGGTCGGGGTCTTCTATGCCAATCCAAACTTTCTTTATGCGGGCATTTACAATTCGTTCAGCACAACCCAATTTAGGATATTTCCTCGCTTCGGGAGCACAAGGTTCCAGTGTTGCAAATAATATGGAGCCATCTAAAAGATTACTGCGGTTTTTTCTTTCAAGCAAAGTGAATTCTGCGTGGTCACCGTGACGGAGTTCTCCTCTAAACGCTGTTTCTTCTGTGCCATCAGGTTTAATTAAAACTGCACCCACCTTAGGACTTACTTTGTCCTGCCTCGGTTCTTGAATGGACTTATTCATTACCTGAATAGCCATCTCCATATATTTCCTTGCGCTGAATGCTTCTTCTTTCTTCTTTGCCATTGTTTATTTGCAATTCAAATTATAGTCGGTAAAATTAAAAGAAATATTTCTTTTATAGTTATACTTCAAGAGTTTGTGTTAGTCTGTTAATTATTGCACGGTCTTCAAATACGCTTGCCCGTGTTAGTGGCTGGGCTTCTCATTTTTCTTCTATTTTTTTCATCAGTTCGTGAAATTTTCGCCAATGTCTTTTCAGTTGTCCACCAATTTTATTGTCAATGATTGTTTTTTCTGCAAGTCTAGCATAGGTTATGAAATTGCCCCAATCATATTTATGCGATAAAATGAATAAGTCTGATTTGCTAGGATGTCTTTGATAAATTCTTCTCCTTTCAGCACCTGCAAATGTGAACTTCTTGTAAAGTCTTGTCTTAAAAACTTGACCCTTTGTTGCTGTCCTGTTGTGAAAAGTATAAAACCGACTTCTTGCAAAAGTCCGTTTCATTTTGCGGTAGTAGTTTGAGATACTAGAATTTTTAATGAGCGTATAGTATCCGTCAAATTGAAAGCCTAAATATTCAAAAAGGGTGTTGTCTTGAAGTCTGTTAGTGTTTATGTTTTTTTCAAAGCAATAATGCCTTTCTATTTTGTTATCATATATGAAATGGAATACTTGAGTTTTGCTTTTTTGTATTTCAAGTTTATATGTTAGGATTGAAGATGAAAAATGGTTAATGATTTCTTGTTCAAATTCTATTGGGCAAATAGCAACCATGTCATCTGAATATCTTTGATAAATCCCACCGATTTTTTTAAGAATGTCGTGTGCTTGTTTGTCAAAGTCTAGTAAATAAACGTTAGCTAAGGTGGCACTTATAGGAGAACCTTGTGGAATTCCTTTTGTTCTTAATTTTAAGTCTTCATTTTCCTTAATTCGCTTATTAGATTTTATTAGACCTAAGTTTCGGATTTCTTCTATATTGTCTTTTGAGCAATAAGCGACAGCCCTTTTATTTCGCAAATAGTTTTTCTTCTTGATTTTTATTTCCTTAAAAGATTTTGGCTTACGTTCTACAATTATTTGATTTTTGAAATTATCAAAAAGGTCGTTTTCTTCAATATATGAGAACTTTGTTATGTTACGGAAAACGTTGTAATGATCTTCCGGCAAGTCCGCACCTGATTTAATAATTCTTTTCCAATATTTTTTCAGTAACTTATGGTCAAGATTGTCGAAAAAACTTTTTATGTCGAATGTAATTGCAACTAGGTCTTTCTCTTTGTTGGCTTTTATAAACTGAAAAATATCGTGTGCAAAATCAACGTTGCATTTGTTCCTGCTCTTCTCCTTTTCTGAGTTTAGTTTTATTTTACGATAAGCTGTAATACTACTGCTTATACCTAAATCCCTTATTTCACTTTCGTATGCAGTGGATAGTATTTCTGAGTAATAGCTAAACACATTAGAGTCTAGGTGATTTGAGAAATATATCTCACGTTCTTTTGTTGATGGTTTTCTCAGTTTTGAACGAGTTCCGTCATGGCATATCTCTTTACGAAACTTGCGCACTTTCAACTGTCTATGAATAAATGGATAAAATGCATGTTTTGAAATTGCATCTTTATCTTTCAAGTAAGGCTCTATCCACGCTCTGTCCTTTGGCTCTAGCTGCAATCCAACATGGGGATAGCGTTTTAGTCTGAACCAATCTTTCTGTTTTTTGCCTTTGTTGATAGTTGTCGCCATAAGAGAAATGAGGGGTAAGTGGTTAAACGGGGCAAGCCTTTACATCAATTTTCATTAACGGAATAGTACATGCATTATACGACACTCTATTGAATGTCGCCCCGATTTCCCTTTCGGGAAGAATTCTATTCGTAACTTTGTCCATAATAATAAATACTATGAAGTCAATCAGAACAGTACAGATAATTCTCAACATGCTTGAACTTTCTTTCGATTGTCCTTGCATAATTGGAATTCCTGCTCCGTAAGCAACGTATGTCTTGCTTAGCTGTGGAAGATAAAACGTACTATTCAGCGAACCACTTACCTTTCTCATTTCATATCTTTAGTTATTTAGTTTCATTTTTCTAGCTTGTCGGTCTCTTAGCCTTGCCACTAACGTTTTATTTACGCAATAAAAATGGAACATTCGTAAATGCGAAATTCATAGTATGCGTAAATCTTATTTTTATTATTTGATCCAAATTCTTCATTATTAGATATATGTTTTTTGTTTATTCCCCCCTCAGCGTCTTTTGCATTTGCGCAAATAATTGCATATTGACGGGTACGATAAACCTCAATATCCAAAGATACTAATTTTATTGAAATCTTTTATTACATGTGATTTATAAATATTATGGTCATACATATTTTTATACTTTTCCTGATAACTCCTTTGTCTCAATGTCAAATGATTGATAATACAAAGGTATATTGTATGTTTTTCTGATATGTGCAAAATATATTTTGACTGCCTCTGCATCAGGCGTCGGTTGAGTCACGACAATAAGTTCTTTGGCTTTGTTCTTTTCAGTCCACATAGAATATTCCAAAAGTTGTCCTATAGCTACCCTTATGGAAGTCTTTAATGAAGGATACGTTTTTATCTCATAAAAAATATCTCCATCAGGTACTTGCTCTACTAAATCTATTCTGTTATTTCCATAGCCGGCATCAACCTCTTTTTTTACTTTTCTGCTTTCACTCTTCAATTTAGCCAAAAGCCCATCGCTTATGGCTTGATGTAAATATTCAATTTCAACTGTTTTAGGTTGCCTTTCGTACTCTTTTGTCTTAATGATGCCTCCGGTAGCAGGAGGGATGGTGTCTTTTGCTGCAGCAAAATTATATGTATCGACTTTATCAACATTTTCGGTTAAGCCATACTCTTCTTTATAATGAATAAGTGAATAACGATTAAGATTGTGAATGGGATTGTGTGGTGGTATAGGTGTATCTAGAGATTCAGATTGTTTTATATCGGATATTTTAAAGCGTATATTAAATAAATTCAACCCCTTCCAGTTCGAAAAACCATCTGGATTTATATTTTTATCAATAATCTGCTGCTCCATTTCAAAAAGCCATCCTGTTTTTTCATAATATGAATATACTTCTTCTGCCTGGTCTTTTGTCAGAACTTTAACATTGGCAATTTCTCCAACAAAATAACGTTGCCTTGTTTCACTATTTATGGTATATAGAACTATATCAAAAGTCTTGTCTTCGTATGCCTGATATTGTTTCCTTATGGGTTCTAAAAACGCATAATGATAACCTTTATAGGTTTTAGCTAAGTCAAATAGCCATTCCTCATGTCCATAGCCATAGTTAAACTCGTGTGAATTTTTACTTTTACTTTTTCCGTATTTTCCCGATGGCTCTATCCAGCCTGCTGTGTTATATGTTATTCGGGCTATTCTTTTCTGATTAAGATTAAATACCTTTTTTATAACTTCATCATATAATGGAGTGTATTTAATGATAAAATCAACGGTTTCTTTAACAAGTCTCTCCCAAGTATATTCATGCAATTTATCTATCGGAATGGATATCCGTGTGTTATTCGTCTTTTTTATAAGAGATTCACATATAGCCTTTTGATTTGTTCTTAATTTAATACTTGTATTGTCAATATGCTGGTAATCAAATTGATAATTTAACCCTTGTTGTCCTGCTCCTACGGTAAAGTAAATACCTTTTTGCTCATCTCCCTGTTTGAATATCTGAGCCCAGGTATAACGCATGAAGCTTCCACTATTTTGCCATCTTCGTATAGATCTTGTTTTTACATAATTGTATTTCCTTAGTTGACTAATTACCAGATCTTTCCAGTATAAAGTTTTCTCCCATACTTCATTTTTCAGTTGCCTACCTTTTTTTTGATGTATAGGATTATTTTTTTCATACTTTCTACCTCCAACTTCCATCAGCAGGGTTATATCCTCAATATCGAAAAAAGGCACTTTGTGTTTTGTATCCATAATAGCATGATTTTAGTTTATTCCTCTTTTAGCCATCCTCTGTTTAGGATGAAGTTAAGGCAACATACAGTGCTCTATTTAAAAATCTCAGGTTTAGCTTTGTTGTCGTCTGTTTTATTAACAGTTAAAAGCGTTGTTCTTCAAATATATCAATTATTAATTTTGTTTACCGTCTTTCGCTTTTTTTTAAATCTTCAAACTTTTCCCTTCCAATCTTTAATAACTCTTCAGATAGTTTTACTGCCTGTAAAATAGTATCTACCCTAGTGGTTGGGAAGGGAGAGCCCCGTACCTTATTTCCTCTCCTTCAGCAAGTTTTCCAGAAGAGTGTTTTTTTCTTTTTCCAGTTGGACTATCCGTTCATACAATTGGTCTTTTTCGGAATAAAGCTCCACTAACTTATCCAAAGGATTAAAATTTAAGATTTGAGAACTGTAATCCCTGTTTTGGAAACTATTGTCATAGAAATAATTACAGCCTTCCAATATAGAATCATCAACCATATTCCGGATAAAGTATTCGTCTATCCCCACAATTTTGGCATACACTTTTATTACCTCATCATCAAGCTCCTGACGTTTTTCCAATTGCGATACAGCTTGTTGGGTAATATCTAATTCAATGGCAATTGCTTCCTGCTTAATGCCTTTGGCTTCCCTGAATCGCTTTGCATTTTTGCCTTGATGAGGAATCTTTTTATTGTTTTCCGTATCATTCATAACTGACTCAAATTAAATTTATAATAAAGATAATACAAAATCGAAGATGAAAATAATTTTATAAGAAGTTATACAACTTGTATCCTTCTTTGTACAACACGTTTTACAATTGTAAGTTTTTTGAATACGCTTGTGCGAAACATTTCAATATGACGCAGTGTCTCAATGTTTTTGTTTTTATTTGCATTTTAAACTATGACTATCTGCTAAGCAGGCCGATTTCAAAGTTAGAGAAGTAAAGGTACAAAAAATATCTAAAACTTAAACAAAACGCGTATGAAAACATAGAAATTAAAAAGAATTAGTACTTTTGTGCTGTTAAATACGGTACAACTTACATAGCGCTTTTTTGGTCTTGTTGTCGAATCCGCAAAATTCAAATCAGAAGACCAGAGAATGGAAGCGCCCTTAGCAATAAGGGCGTGGACATTGTTCTATTCTTCTGATAAGGCCCTTGCGGAGCCTGACAACAGGAATAATGGCAATCGTCCGCGCCTCTTTTTTTATATTCCCGCATATACTTAGAGCCACATCGAATAAGATGTTGGATACCTGATTATCCTCTTGCCCGTACGATTGACCGCTACCGCACCGGGTTTCAGTTACCTGAAAACTTTTACCTCTTTGAGCCGGCGTTAGCCGGAAATATCCGTTTAATTTTTCAATAAACACCGACACATCTACCGTTTGTAACGGACCAAATTTATAGTCGGCTTGTAAACATTAACATATACTATGATGCAAAAAATAAATTTTGTTATTCTGGATGTTACCTGATTAAATGAGTTAATTCTCTATACACACAACAAGTTAAACATATACTATGATGGAAAAAAACAAATCTTATTGTCCCCAATTTTACCGGTTGTTATCCGTCTTACGGGATACACGCGCACGGTACCGATTGCTATTCCTGCTGTTGGCGGGAACCTTCATCCTTATAAACTCTGCTTATACGCAAACGGTCACCGTCACCGGACGGGTTACCGAACTCTCCGGTAACCCGTTGCCGGGCGTGAGTATCGTAATTAAAGGAACCTCATCCACCGGTACGACCACCGGAGAAGAGGGGCAGTATACATTACCCGGCGTACCGGCCGATGCGGTGCTCTCCTTCTCCTTTGTCGGTTTTAAAACGCAGGAGATCCCGCTGAACGGCAGGACCCGGCTGAATGTACAATTACAGGAAGACATCACCGCGCTGTCCGAAGTGGTGGTGAATGCCGGATACTATACCGTGAAAGACGCGGTACGTACCGGCAGCATTGCCCGCGTGACCGCCAAGGAGATTCAAAACCAGCCGGTAAGCAATGCGCTTTCCGCCGTTCAGGGGCGCATGGCGGGGGTGAACATTACCCAAAGCGGTGGTACCGGCGGGGGTGGTTATGATATACAGATCCGTGGCACGAACAGTTTGAGAAGGGCGGGAAATTACCCGATGTATATCATCGACGGGGTGCCTGTGAGTTCGGAAACTGCTTCAAACAGCCTTTCTGCAACCATACTTCCCTATACGGAAATCAACCCGCTGAACGCCATCAATCCGAATGATATCGAGAGCATCGAAATTTTGAAAGATGCGGACGCCACCGCCATTTACGGTTCCCGCGGCGCCAACGGCGTGATACTGGTCACCACAAAAAAAGGCCGGGCTGCTAAAAAGACCGCTCTCAGCGTGAACACCAGCTACGGTCTTAGCCGGGTGGTAAACAAGTTGAAGATGATGGATACCCCGCAATACCTGGAGATGCGCAGGCAGGCGTATGCCAGTGACGGCATCACGAAATATCCGGCCAATGCGTACGATATCAACGGCACCTGGGATGAAAACCGTTACACGGACTGGCAGAACGAACTGATCGGAAAAACCGCCATTAATTCGAATATTCAGCTCTCTTTAAGCGGGGGCAGTGAAAATACGAATTTTCTGGTCAGCGCCGGCCATAACGAACAAACGACGGTATTCGCCAAAGATTTCAACTACAAGACAAACAACCTCTCCATGAACCTGAACCACCGGTCCGATGACAACAGGTTCACGTTAAAGGCTTCCGGGCTGTTCTCCGAACAAACAAATAATTTGATCCGGTCAGATGTTACCAAACAGTCTCTTCTGCTTAGCCCCAATGCCCCGGTACTCTACAAGGAGGACGGCAGCCTGAACTGGGAAAACAACACCTTCGCCAATCCGGTAGCTCCCTATGGAAACACCTACGACAACAAAAATAGGGTACTCAACCTGAATATTAACTTGGGGTACGAACTATTCCGTTCTTTTTATCTGAAATTGAACGGGGGCATCGATCAACAGATTTTTGAAGAAACAATATTATCGCCAAATACGACACGTAATCCCGCTTTCGGGAGTACACCTGCAAGCTCCTCCACTACCAAAGCGAACCAACACCGATTCACGTATTTGTTGGAACCCCAGGTAAACTACAAACATGCGCTTAACGGGCACGAAACGGATATATTGATTGGGGGCACTTTCCAGCACCGGCAATCTTCGGCTTTGGGCCTTTTCGGGATGGGGTTCGAAAGCAATGCTCTGATCACAAACATGGCAGCGGCGGCGAATGCCTGGGTCGATTACGATACGGAAACCGGATACAAGTATGCCGCCCTGTTCGGAAGAATCAATTACCAATACAAAAACAGGTATATACTCAACCTTACCGGGCGGCGCGACGGGTCGAGCCGTTTCGGGACGAACAACCGGTTTGCCAACTTCGGGGCTGTCGGTGCGGCATGGCTGTTCGCCGAAGAAGAGTTTTTCAATGATATCCGGTGGCTGAGCTTCGGAAAACTGCGTACAAGCTACGGACTGACCGGAAGCGACGCCATCGGCGATTACCAGTACCTGGATACCTATACCGTGAGCAGCAAAAGTTACGGGGGAATCAAGGCATTGTACCCTTCCCGGTTGTACAACCCTTATTTCAGTTGGGAAAAGACGACGAAACTGGAGGCTGCCCTGGAACTGGGCTTTATCAACGACCGGATACGGTTGAACACCGCCTGGTACCGTAACCGTTCCGGGAACCAGCTGGTGGGTATCCCGTTACCGGCTACTACCGGTTTCAGCCGTATCCAGGCCAACCTGCCGGCCACGGTGGAAAACAGGGGACTGGAGTTCGAACTGAATACCAATCCCGTGAGGACAGGCTCGTTCAACTGGAACAGCGATTTCAACATCACTTTTCCCCGGAACAAGCTGGTGTCGTTCCCGGGACTGGAAGGTTCCACCTATGCCAACCAATATGTGGTAGGCTATCCGACCTCCATCGTGAAAGTGTATAATTACGAAGGGATCGACCCGGAAACCGGTCTCTATATTTTTACGGACTACAACAACGATGGCAACATCTCTTCACCGGACGATAACCGGGTGATCAAAGAAACAGGACCGAGGTATTACGGGGGGTGGTCGAACCAGTTATCGTACAAACAATGGGAATTCTCCTTCTTATTCCAATTTGTGAACCAGGTACAGAAAAATTACAACAGTATGATGTCCCGGCCGGGCAGTCTGAACAACCAACCGGTGGAGGTATTGGACGTATGGTCGAAAGATAATCCCGGCGGGCAGTACATGCCTTACTCCTCCGGTACAGATGCGCAAAAGAATCAATCGCATGCGCTTTTTATGAATAGTACGGCGGCTGTCGGCGATGCCTCGTTTATCCGTTTAAAGAACATCCAGCTAAGCTACCGGCTTCCGGTAAACAGACACGTACGGGATATCCGGTTCTATGCGCAGGGGCAGAATGTGTTGACATTTACCAATTATTTCGGTTTGGATCCGGAGTTTATTTTAACCGGCTTTTTACCGCCGCTGAAGACCTGGTCGTTCGGCATTCAATTTAATTTTTAAAGATCTAAAAATATGAAACGAATATCATATCTGTTTATTTATGTGGGGTTGTTATTGTTCACAGCCTGTGAAGATCTGATCGACGTGGGCTATCCCTCGAACCAGCTGGGCACACCCCAGGCGTTTGAAGATGTGCAAACCGCCAATGCCGCGCTGGCAAACCTATATACCCAAGTGCGGGACCGGTCTGTCCTGACAGGAGGAAGTTACATCGGAACAGGTTCTCTTTGCGGGGCTTATGCCGATGAGTTGGACTGTTATTATTATGACCAGAACCAATATATGGATATTTACCAAAACCAGCAACAGGAAACGAATATTGCCATAGCAAGCGTCTGGAGTGCCTCGTATCAGCAAATTTATTATGCCAATGCCGTTATTTACGGCGTGGAACAATCGACCACCTTGTCCGACGACGATAGAAACCGGATCAAGGGGGAAGCGTTGCTGGTACGGTCGTTGCTCTATTTTTACCTGCAACAGCTTTTTGGCGACATTCCTTATACGACCAGCCTGGACTACGAATACAACCGGACGATCGGCAAAACGGAAGCTTCTGTATTATTGACACAGTTGGAGAAGGATATGATGGAAGCAGTTACCTTGTTAGAAGACGATTACCGCGACGCGGAACGGATCTATCCCAACCGGAAAGCTGCGCAACTGCTCCTGGCCCGTATTTGCCTGCTCCGGGAAGACTGGCTGCTGGCGGAACAGACAGCGAAAAATATTCTTCAGTCTCCCCTCTACCAATATGAGGCGGATATTAATGAGGTATTCCATAAATCGGGCAAGCATATCCTTTGGCAACTGAAACCGCAGAACAATGGGGATGCAACAAGCGAAGCTGCTTTCTACTTTTTCACAGGTTCTGCTCCCAATAATTATATACTGACCGCAAACTTGGTGGGCTCTTTTGCCGATAACGACCTCCGCAAACAGGTATGGATAGCTGAAGTAACTGTGAACGGCCAGTCGTGGTACCGGCCTTATAAATACAAAAACAGGGAGAACAACGCAAATGAATACTCCATTGTCTTTCGGCTGGAAGAGGCTTACTTTATCATGGCCGAGGCGCTTGCCCGGCAAAACAAGGTGGACGAAGCTTTACCCTACCTGAATGCCTCACGCGAAAGGGCAGGGTTAATCCCGTTGACATCATTGTCCCAAGAGGCTTTTATCGACGAACTCCTGGCCGAAAAACGGCGGGAATTCTTTACCGAGTCCGGTCACCGCTTCCTTGATCTGAAACGGTGGGGGAGGCTGAATGAGTTAAGCGCCCTGAAACCGGACTGGAAGGACTACAAACAGGTATGGCCGATCCCCCGGAACGAACTTTTGCTGAATCCTAATCTATACCCCCAAAATACCGGATATTGATCATGAGAAATCTATTTCTATTATTTTCCTTATGCCTGCTGCTATTCTCAGACCTGAAACTGGACGCGCAAAACAGTAAGGATGAGCTGCAACGGCTTGCGGACAGGCACTATAAAATGTTGAGTTTGAAAATGAGCGAAGATGGAAGATGGTTTATTTTCTGCAAATGGTATGACCTGAACCGTGACACGATCCTGATCCTTGATAAACGGCATCCCGGAAAGGTAATAGGCCACAGAGCAATCATAGGTGAACCCTTTTTCCCTGATAATAACCATTTATTGACGCGCAACCGGGAATCGGCGGAATTAAGGAACCTGCAAAAGCAGACCGGCATCTGTTACGAGTATGTAAAGGATATGAAAGCACTCAGAAAAAATGGGTTATTTGTGTTGCACTACAATGAAAAGGCGGATAACAGGGTCGGGTTGTATGACACTTCGGGTAAGTTGCTGCAATCTGTCGATCACGCGACCCGATTTATTGTTACTGAAGATGACCGGGTATATGTGATTACCAAAGAGGAAAATGGAGATTCTTACCTTGTGCGGCTGGACGATAAAGGCAAGGAACAGTTATATTGTTCTCCCTGGGAAATCAAGTTCCTGGACATATATCCCGCGCGGCAAGGTGTCATGATCCATGAACAGGCCCCGGAAAGTATGGCCATGGATGTTGTCTATCTCGATCTCAATACTAAGGCGGCGTATCCTTTACAGGATGTGTTGCCCGTAAGCCTTCAACAGGTATTTACGGAAACCACCGGAGAGGAGAATAGTTATTTTCTCAAAGTAGTGGCCGACTACGAGAAACAGGATACGTCGGTAGTCGATATCTGGCACGGGAATGATTACCGGTTGGAGAAAAAATTCTACCCACACCCTGTGTACGCTTTTTATATCTGGAAACCCGTGGCAAAACAGATCGAGCAGGTAGGCGCGGATTCTGCCCTGGAACAAGCGAGCCTGGGCGACGGACGTTATTTCGTGAGTGTTGACCGTTCTCTTTTGCAGGATTATATCACCGCTTCTCCCAAAATGATCATTGATATCTACGACCACCTGAAAGATTCTTACACCCTGATGGATACCATAAAATCGTTGTATGCCTCACCCGGCGGGGAATATATCTTATATGGCAAGGACAAAAACTGGTACGCGTATCATGTTGCAAAAGACACGAAAAAGGTTATTGCCGGAAATGGGTTGGGCAATCCTTATTTTACACCAGACGGGAAAAGTGTCCTTTTTGACGGGGATGGCGGTTTATGGAGCTATATTTCGGAGGAAAACAGGTTGTCGAAGCTCATCGACTTTGAAGGCTGCCGGGTGACAATCCTCAACGGGACTTCGAAAAATATCACCGAAAGGATTGACCAGAAAACCATCGATCCGAAAAAACCGGTGCTGCTCAGGCTGTATGACCCCAATGAAAATAAAAGCGCCTATATCTTATACAAAAACGGTAAGAATAAGACACTCGTGCCATTTACCGATATGAATATACAAGAGCTGAGGTACGACGAGGATTACGCGCATTTTTATTATAGTGAAGAAAACTATAACCTTCCCCCACGGCTTGTATATAAGGAACCGGGAAAAGACCCGACCGTGCTGTTTCAAAGCAACGAAACCGACAGTGCCATCTTATCCCTCAAACAGGAAACGATCTCTTATACCAACAGCGACGGCATTCCCCTGAAAGGTATTCTTTATTATCCGTTAAACTATGACCCTTCCGGTAAATATCCGATGGTGTTGAATATTTATAAGATACAAAGCCGGAAACCCAATAAATATCCGATAGCAGCATTCAGCACGGCAAACAGCGATGGGTTCAATCTCAGGTTGCTGTTGGAAAAGGGATATTTTGTCTATTTCCCCGATATCGTTTATGGAGAAAAGGGTCCCGGATTATCCGCTTTGGACTGTGTGCACCATGCCCTGGATGCGTTGGAAGACAACCCTCGTATTGATAAAAGTCGGATCGGCCTTTTCGGGTTCTCGCACGGAGGGTACGAGACCAATTTCATCGCCACCCACTCCAACCGCTTCGCAACCTATGTTGCCGGGGCCGGCAACAGTGACATTGTCCGTTCCTATTTTTCTTATAACAACAATTTCTGGAGACCTTTTTACTGGCAATTTGAGACCGGACAATATGAAATGAAAAGGAGTTTCAGTGAAGACAAGCAGCTTTACTTTCAAAATAATCCCATCCATTATGTGGATCGGGTGAACGCCCCCATCTTATTATGGACAGGCAAGAAGGATCAGAATATCTATTGGGAGCAGACCATGGAGTTCTACATCGGGCTGAAACGGAATCGGAAAAAGGTGGTTGCCCTGTTTTATCCCGGAGAAGGACATGCTTTTAATTCTCAGGAGGCATGTAACGATTTATCTTTACGGATATTGGATTGGTTCGATTATTACCTGAAAGGGAAGAAAGGCGTGGAGTGGATTGAACAGTAAGCAAGGCGCCCAAAGAGCTCGTCCGCTCTTTGGGCACCTTCTTTCAAAGACCTATTGTTCAGGTTCAAACAACAATCGGACACAACTGGTTCCACTTAGCTCGTAGAGGTCGTGAGATGTTTTGTTGTTATCCACCCATGTGCAGGCTATGATACCCGTATGGCTACAGTCACTCCTTTTCATTTCACATTGATCCGTGGTATTATCAAAATAATACCCGTCTTCCGAACTACTGTCACTCACTTTTGCTGCATTGGTTGCAAAAGCGGCGCCGGCTCCCATCAGTACGACTACTGCCGGCAAAATGAATTTTTTAAACTTTTTCATCTTAAAAAAAGAATTAGATGATTGATTACTCTGCGGGGGTTTTTGTTTCCCCTGTTATAATGAAATGGCGTGTTACCGGCTGCGCAAAACGGTAACGCACGATTTCATTGCCGGACAGGACAAACAGATGCCTGTCGGTGACGATCATCCGGGCCATCTTATGGCTTCCGCGGTTGTGCACATAAAAACTGCCCAGATACTCCTGCCTGTCGGTCCTGTACATGTCGACGATGGCTGCCCGGCTCCACATCTCCCGGGATTCGAATTTTCCCATGAGGTTGGATTCGTTGAACAGCACCCGGTCATGCACGACCGACCTCTTATTGACCTGCAACGGGGGCGCGCCCATCTTGTGTTGTCCGCCGGAAAGTGAACGCACCTGCACCTGCGCCCTGGATATGGTGTCGATGGTGTGCAGCCTCCGGGAAAGGTGCAGGCTGCTGTCCATCACTAAAAATTCGTTCCGGTAAAAATAGATGTAAACCGGTTCGCCGGTCACATCGTCCCGGAGCAGCTGCCCGTCCGTATCGAACACCCCGTCCACCTGCTTTTCCAGCAGTTCGTGATTGAGCGTTACTTTCGGCTCCCGGTCCAGCGCGAGTTTCCCCAATACCTGCGCCTTTGTTTCGGCACTCTGTGTCCTGAAGGCGAAATTTACGGAGTCCATGGGCTCCAGCTGGGAAAAATAGGCGTCTTCAAAACTGACGGTACGGGCCAGCGAATCGCTCAACTGCCCCCGGTAAATGACCGGCACACTCCCGTCATACAGGTAGAAACAGGGAGGTTCCACCTTCATTTGCAGGGAGCGGAACGGATGCGAGGTGTCGTCCAGCCGGATCTTCACGGCCTTTTTCGTTGTCAAGGCGGTGTCCACGGTGGTGAGCACCAACGGTGCGGTCACGTTCCCCAGATAGACCTGTCCGTCGGCAATGCCGGCAAAGTAATAGGAGTTGGCGCCCAGGTCGAACGCCTTCTCGTCCCTTATGAGATGTTGCCCGAACCTCCGGGTGAAGTTGTTCTCTTTTTTCATGATGTGCTCGGACGACAGGAACAATGCCACCACCACACCCGCAGCCGCAAGGGAAGGCAGCACGCTTTTCAGGACAACGGCGACGGCAGGCGTGCCTTTTTCCTTTTCCGTGAATACGATGGCGGCCAGTGCCAGGACGGCAAAGCCGATATTGAAGACCAGGTGCTCCGTCCAGCCCAGTTTTTCGATGATCCCCCCGCAGGAACAGGGGATAAAATCGCTGTAATTGAGTATCAGGTAAATGTACGCCGTAAAGGCGACCATCAGGAAGAGGGAGGCATACAGGCCGGTGAGCCGGGTGCCCTTGAAGCATAGCAGCAATGCGATAAGCAGTTCGGCGATGATGACGGACGGGGCTATCAATCCGGCATAGGCGCTCAACAGGGGGGACTGGGCCAACTGTATCCCGAAGTTTTCAAAATCCAGCAGTTTACTAATGGCCGCATAAACAAAAAGGAGCACATACAAATAGCCGATTATTTGTACAATTACGTCGCGGTTCCTTGACAGAATCTTTTTCACATCAACACCCTTCGGTCACTCTTACACAAAAATAAAATAATACTTCACATCCGATAGAAACATATATTGTTTCTTAATTGCAGAAATCAACGCCGGCAGAATCTAAATTCTATAGTATTAAATAAAATTAATACAACACATTACGGGCAAATATAGGGTATAATAATTCAATTACCAAACCTTTTTATGAAAAATTAGCATAACGTAGAGTCAACCAGTAAGTGCGAATTTACGCTAATTGTTTGTAAAACTCAATTTTTGGCGAATTAAATCCTAATTTTTCTCTAGGCCTTCGATTTAGCCTGTACCGAATTTTTTTGATATCCTCACCTTAATAATCTTTAAATAAAGCCCTTTTCGGGATATATTGCCTGATTAGCTTGTTCCCGTTTTCAATTGCTCCTTTTTGCCATGAACAATAAGGGTCCGTAAAGTAAACCGGCACCTCTAACCCTTCAGTTATTAACTCGTGGGCTGCGAACTCTGAACCGTTATCCGTTGTGATGGTTTTAAGTATATCCTTGAAAGGCAGTAATGTTTTAAAGACCTCCTTTGCAATCTCCCCGGAATTCCTCCCCTCCGGTAATTTCCTTATCAGGAGATAATTCGTTTTCCGCTCTGTAATTGTCAGTATGGCCTCTGAGTAATTTGGCCCGATTATAGTGTCCATCTCAAAATCTCCAAACCTACTCCCGTCAGCGTCTTCAGGTCTTTCACGTATACTTGTACGGTTGGGTATGTTTGTAGTCGAATCCACAGGCCTTTTACGGTGCTTCAGTTTATGGCGGCAATGCTTATACAACTCCCCGCCGTCCTGTTTGTCCTTGCGAATCCATTTGTAAATGGTTTCATGTGAGATATCTATATTCTCATGTTTCTTTAAATGTCCACTAACCTGTTTGGGAGACCAGTCATCCCGGATTAAATCCAGCGCTTTGCGCTTGATCCATTCTGGCGTTGACCTGTTCCCCGGCAACCGTTCTTTGCGCTCCCGGGCCATTTCATCCGCCAGCCGCCAGGAATACCTGCCTCTCTTATTTTTATTGCGTTCCAGCTCCCGATACACGGTTGAGGGATGGACTCCTATGAGTGATGCAATATCTTTTTTACTTGCCCCTTTTTATAACTCTAAATTACTTGCGTACCTTTGTTCCGAAGTTAACTGTTTGTATTTCATAAGCAACATAATAGTTAATTTTAGAGAGACTCCGGTCTCCTTTTTTGTTAAACTATGTTGCTGGTTGACACTCTTTGAGGGTTTCGCACCCCCAACCGCTTGGCAAGCCCCCGCGGTGTTTTTCATTGTTTTATTAAAAAAAACCTAAATGAGAATTACCGGGAAGGTTGCACTTCTTAGTTGAACATAATTAACAATTTGGTGATGAATTCTATAGATTTAAAAAAGAGTGTGAGATTGCGATACTAACTATTTCATTGAAGTGGATAAAGGCAGCATATAAACTTATTTGTTAAAATTTTGGGTATTGTGATAGTTTATCCGTTTAAATACTATTTTTGTAATTATTTATGATTTGTATTGTCCCTTCGGGGAGCGAAGGCGATTCAAATAGTCTAAATTTATGGGACACACATATGTTCTGATACTGTCTAAACAAAAGTGATGAGTCATTTGGAAGATTACGAAAATAACGGAATTGAGTCAGACCTCCTTCTGCGCATCGGTGAGGGGGATAAAGTCGCTTTCTCGTACCTGTTTGACATGTACCATAATAAAATGTTTCGTTTTCTTCTTAAAGTGACCCATTCGGAGTCAACATCGCAAGACCTTGTTCAAGATATTTTTCTCAAGCTGTGGCAAAACAGAGAACGTATTTCTGAAATTGATAATATAAACGCATATCTATTTCGGATGGCACAAAACCATGCGCTCAATGAAATGGAACGGTTTACGAAAAGAACTCTTTCCCTTTCGGAATCACATCTTGAAGATTACGTCACCTATTCAACGCCCCTTGAAACTCTTATTTCCAATGAAGTCAAAGAAAAACTAGCGGAAGCTATAAAAAAATTATCTCCGCAGCAACAACGGGTCTTTGTTCTTCATAAGGAAGAAGGATATTCTTACGCAGAAATTGCTGATCGGCTAAACCTCTCGGTTTCCACTATTCATAATCATATGCATCAGGCATTAATTAAATTACGCCATTATATGGCTAATACCTATACGAATCTTTTACTGATTTCTATAACAATCCTATCCTGTTGTTGATATTTTTTAAAAAAATACAGACTAAGCACTAGGCTTTTTTTCGCCGTGGTGTGTCATAGGAATATATGCATCAAATAAAATGCAATATATTCACGGATGATGTTATAGTATGGCTGTAATTTATTTATGATTTTAATATTATTAATAGGATAGCAATGAATACCGATCGCCTACATGTCTTAATGCAACGCTATTTTTCCCGGAAAATGACGGATGAGGAAAAAGAAGAGCTTGCATTAATGCTGAATTCAATGCAGGAAAAAAAGCTCCTTCAGGAAGAATTCATGCTGCTTTGGAATGAAAGTGCCTCCGATAAGGAACCCAAATTATCTGAAAACGCTAAACAACAGATATTGTCGTCTATCTTTGCTGCCAATCACCGGAACGCTGCTTTACCTAAAAAAAGATTGCACCGGATATATATGCGTGTTGCGACGGTTGCAGCTTCCTTGTTATTTTTAATTTCGTTAGGTGCGGTTTTCAGCTATTTTTCGGGAGAAAAACGATCCTCTTCGGTATTTATAGCCAAAACCATTCCGGTAGCATCCACCACTCCAACTTCATATACTCGAAACGTTATTTTGCCGGATGGAAGCACTGTTGTCCTAAAAGCAGGCAGTACGCTTGAGTATCCTCCAATATTTTCCGGTACAACACGCGAAGTTTCCTTACAAGGAGAAGCCTACTTTGATATAGCACCGGATAAGGCAAAACCATTTATTATTCATACGGATGAAGTAAAAACCACGGTTCTTGGTACCGCATTCAATATCAAAGCTTGGCCCGATCAGCATAAAGTGACCGTTTCGGTAACCAGGGGTAAGGTAAAGGTAGAAAACAAAGAAAGGATACTGGCTGTCTTGACTATTAATGAAGAAGTACAGTATGATTTAGCAGATGCCACAAATGTAAAAAAAGCAGCGGTTGATGGAGACATTGTGACAGATTGGACAAAGCAGGATATGGTTTTTCAAAACATGACATTTTCGGAAATAGCCAAGGCACTTAGTAAACGATATGGTGTCAATATTGAAATCCGAAGTAAAGAACTTGCCGGTACAGAGATGGTTTCATCTTTTAGTGGAACCGAATCATTAGATGTGGTTCTTACTATTTTGTGTGGTATTTATCCTGATACACATTTCAGTATAAATAATAAAGATGTGGTGATTTCATCACTCAAGAGTATTAACTAAATCATAAAATATATGGAAGAAAAAAAGAGTATAAGCATCACTTAAAAAACGGATAGAAAATTAAAAATCCCTCCGCGCCTTGGGAAGCATTGAGGGATTAGAGGTTGTAATAAATTAAATCAATTAAAACCCAATTACAAAGATATGAAAAAGAAAACAATATTATTTCATTCCTTGTGGAAATTTATAAAGTATGAAAATTTATTCTCTCCTAATCGGAGAGTCCCGTATTGGCAGAGATTTGCCATAATTTTTATTGCCGGATCTTTTTTGATGGTAAATTCTTCCGTCATAAAAGCGCAACCTGTGGAGAAAAAGATAACGTTTGAACTCAAAAATCAGCCTTTGGAAAAAGGGTTACAGTTATTGGAACAACTTTCAGGTTTCAGGTTCACCTATTCTACTCAGCAGGTTGGGATCTATAAAGAGATTACCGTCGAGAAAGGAACAAGGACCATTGAATCCACGCTCGATTTACTTTTGAAATCGACAAATCTAACCTACAAGATTCAAGGCCGGTACGTTCAAATTATGCAAAAAAATGATGCAGAGAAGCCTGTTTCTCCATTTCAAACTGGCGGGCAGGGTGTTCTTTCTATATCCGGGGTTGTAACGGATAAAAATGATCAGACATTACCGGGTGTAAATATCCGGATAAAACATACTCAGAAAGGCACGGTTACTGATACCAATGGCCAGTATAGTCTGGATGTATCTTCAGGAGATGAACTGGTATTTTCATATATAGGTCATAAAACTATAGAAATTCCTGTTGTCGGCCGAACGATCATAAACATACAGTTAGAAGAAGACATCACTGCGCTGTCCGAAGTGATAGTGAATGCCGGATATTATACCGTGAAAGACCAGCTCCGTACCGGCAGCATTGCCCGGGTAACCGCCAAAGAGATCGAGAACCAGCCGGTTAGCAATGCGCTTGCCGCCGTCCAGGGACGTATGGCCGGGGTGAACATCACCCAGGGCGGCGGTGCTGCCGGGGGCGGTTACGATATACAGATCCGTGGCACGAACAGTTTGAGAAGGGCCGGGAATTACCCCATGTATATCATCGACGGGGTGCCTGTAAGGTCGGAAACCGCTTCAAACAGCCTTTCCGCGGCGATTCTTCCCTATACGGAAATAAACCCGCTGAACGCCATCAATCCGAATGATATTGAGAGCATTGAAATCCTGAAAGACGCGGACGCCACCGCCATTTACGGTTCCCGTGGCGCCAACGGCGTGATACTGGTTACCACGAAAAAAGGCCGGGCAGCGAGAAAGACCGCTCTTAGCGTGAATACCAGTTACGGCCTTAGCCGGGTGACCCGTAAAATGGAGATGATGGATACCCCGCAATACCTGGAGATGCGCCGACAGGCGTATGCCAACGACGGTGTCACGAAATATCCGGCCAACGCGTACGATGTCAACGGCGCCTGGGATGAAACCCGCTATACGGACTGGCAGGACAAACTGAACGGAAGAACCGCCGTTAACTCCAATGTCCAGGTCTCTTTAAGCGGAGGTAGCGAACAGACGGGTTTTCTGGTCAGCGCTGGCCATAACGAACAAACCACCGTCTTCGGCAGGGATTTCAGATACAAGACCAATAACCTCTCCATGAACCTGAATCATCGGTCCGATGATAACCGGCTCATGTTGAACGCATCGGGGACATTCTCCGACCAGGCCAATAACCTGATCCAGACGGATATCACCAACCGGTCTATTCTGCTTAGTCCCAATGCGCCGGCACTCTACAAGGAGGACGGCAGCCTGAACTGGGAAAACAACACTTTCACCAATCCCCTGGCATCGTATGAAAGCACCTACGACAACAAAAACAGGACGTTCAACCTTAATATCAACCTGAGTTATGAACTGTTCCGCTCCTTTTACGTAAAACTGAACAGCGGGATCAACCAGCAGGTCTTTGAAGAGAGAGTCTTGTTGCCCAGCACGATGTATAACCCGTCTTTCGGGATTACACCCGCCAACTCCGGTATTACCAAAGCGAACCAACACCAGTTTTCCTATTTACTGGAACCGCAGTTAAACTATAAACGCGGATTTGGCAAACAGGAAATCGATATATTGGTCGGGGGTACCTTCCAGCACCGGCAAACTTCGGCTTTGGGCCTGTTCGGGTACGGCTTCGAGAGCAATGCGCTGATTACAAACCTGGGCGCGGCAGCGAACGTGGCGGTCAACTACGACACGGAAACCGGATACAAGTACGCCGCGGCGTTCGCAAGGATCAATTACCAATACGAGGGCAGGTATATTCTCAATCTCACAGGGCGAAGGGACGGCTCAAGCCGCTTCGGGACGAACAACCGGTTCGCCAACTTTGGAGCCATCGGTGCCGCATGGCTGTTCGCCGAAGAAGAGTTTTTCAATGATATCCGGTGGCTAAGCTTCGGAAAACTGCGGTCAAGCTATGGGCTGACCGGAAGCGACGCCATCGGCGATTACCAGTACCTGGATACTTATACCGTGAGCAGCAAAAGTTACGGGGGGATCAAGGCGTTGTATCCTTCCCGATTGTACAACCCCTATTTCAGCTGGGAAAAGACGACAAAATTGGAGGTCGCACTGGAACTGGGGTTTATCAACGACCGGATACGGTTGAACACTGCCTGGTTCCGGAACCGTTCCGGGAACCAGCTGGTGGGTATCCCGTTGCCGGGAACTACCGGTTTCAGCAGTATCCAGGCCAACCTGTCGGCTACAGTCGAGAATAAAGGGCTGGAGCTGGAACTGAATACGAATCCCGTAAGGACAGGCACATTCAACTGGAGCAGCAATTTCAACATCAGTTTTCCAAGAAACAAACTGGTGTCATTTCCGGGAATTGAAGGATCGACGTATGCGAACCAATATGTGGTAGGCTATCCAACCTCTATCGTGAAGGTGTATAATTACGAAGGGATTGATCCGGAAACCGGCCTTTATACCTTTACGGATTATAACAAGGACGGGAATATTTCTTCACCGGACGACAACCGGGTGATCAAAAAAACAGGTCCCAGGTACTACGGCGGCTGGTCCAACCAATTATCGTACAAACAGTGGGAGTTCTCTTTCCTGTTCCAATTTGTGAACCAGGTACAGAAAAATTACAACAGTACAATGCCCCGGCCGGGCAGTATAAACAACCAACCGACGGAGGTGTTGAACGTATGGTCGGAAGATAATCCCGGTGGGCAGTACATGCCTTATACATCCGGTATAGATACTCGTAAGAACCAGTCGCATACGCGTTTTATGAGTAGTACGGCGGCCATTGGCGATGCCTCGTTTATCCGCTTAAAGAATATCCAGCTAAGCTACCGGCTTCCGGTCAACAGGCATATACGGGATATACGGCTGTACGCGCAAGGGCAGAATGTGTTGACATTTACCAATTATTTCGGCCAGGATCCGGAGTTTATTTTAACCGGTTTTTTACCACCGCTAAAGACCTGGTCATTCGGTATTCAAATTAATTTTTAAAAAAATCATGAAGAAAATATATCTGTTTTTTTGTATCGGAGCATTGCTCCTGACAGCCTGTGAAGACCTGATAGACGTGGGATATCCCTCGAACCAGTTAGGCACGCCGCAGGTGTTCGAAGATGTGCAAACCGCCGACGCCGCACTGGCGAATGTATACGCCCTGGTGCGTGACCGCTCCGTACTGACAGGGGGTAGCGGGATAGGCTCTTGTGGGGGATCGTATGCCGATGAGTTGGACTGTTACTATAATGACCAGAACGGACATATGGACATTTATCAGAATCAGTTACAGGAAACAAATACCTACATATCAACTATTTGGAGAGATTCCTATCAGCAAATTTATTATGCCAATGCCGTTATATACGGAGTGGAACAATCGGCCACCTTGTCCGGTGACGATAGAAACCGGATTAAAGGAGAAGCATTACTGCTTCGGTCGTTGCTCTATTTTTACCTGCAACAACTTTTTGGTGATATTCCTTATACGGCCAGCCTGGACTACGAATACAACCGGACGATCGGCAAAACAAAAGCGGCAATATTATTGGAACAATTGGAGACCGATGTGACGGAAGCAACCGTCCTGTTGGAGGACGATTACCGTGATGCAGAGCGGATCTATCCCAACCGGAAAGCGGCGCAACTGCTCCTGGCCCGTATTTATCTGACCCGGGAAGAATGGCTGCTGGCAGAACAGACAGCGAAGAAGATCATACAGTCGCCGTTGTATCACTATGAGGCCGATATTCATGAAGTATTCCATAAATCGGGCAAACACATCCTTTGGCAACTGAAACCGCAGAACAGCGGGGATGCGACAAGCGAAGTGACTCTCTATTATTTCGACAATTCAGCTCCCCACAATTATGCGCTGACACAGCATCTGGTAGATGCCTTTCCCGACGATGACCTCCGAAAACAGGCCTGGATCGCTGAAATAACCGTGAACGGCCAGTCGTGGTACCGGCCTGACAAATACAAAAACCGGTCGAACAATACCAATGAGTATTCCATTATGTTCCGACTGGAAGAAGTTTACTTTATCATGGCGGAAGCCCTTGCCCGACAAAACAAGGTGGATGAGGCTTTACCCTATCTCAATGCCTCACGGGAAAGGGCCGGGCTAGTCCCGTTCACATCCTTACCGGCAGAGGAATTCCATAAAGAACTGCGGGTGGAAAAACGACGGGAATTCTTTGCAGAATTCGCTCACCGCTTCCTTGACCTGAAGCGGTGGGGGGAGCTGGATGAGTTAAGTGCCCTGAAACCGAATTGGGAAGAATACAAACATGTTTGGCCGCTTCCTCAAAGTGAACTATTAATGAATCCCAATTTATATCCCCAAAACACCGGATATTGATTATGAGAAATCCATTTTTTTTATTATCCCTATGCCTGTTGATATTCTCAGGCCCGGAACTGGACGCGCAGAATAAAAAGGAAGAACTGCAACGGCTTGCGGACAGGTATTATCATATGATGATTTTGAAAATAAGTGAAGACGGCAGACGGGCTACCTTCCGCAAACTGTATGACCGGAACCGTGATACGATACTCATCCTCGACAACCACTATCCTGAAAAGCCAATCGGCCAGAGAGCCATCACAGGCGATCACTTTTTTCCCGATAACGACCATCTACTTACCCGGAACCGGCAGTCGGCGGAGTTATGGAACCTGAAGAAGCAAACCGGGATCTATTATGAGCATGTGAAAGATATGAATATCCTGAAAGGTAAAGGATTGTTTGTGTTACACCACAATGAGAAGGTGGACAACAGGGTAGGGGTGTATGATATTTCGGGCAGGTTGTTACAGTCTGTCGACCAGGCAACTCGGTTTATTGTTTCGGAGGATAGCCAGTTGTACGTTATTACCAGGGAGGATGAAGGGAAATACCAACTCTTCCGGCTGAGTGATAAAGGTAAGGAACAGCTATACAGCTCTCCCCGTGAAATCAAATTTTTGGACATACATCCCGGGCGACAAGGCATCATGATCCATGAACAGGATCCGGAAAGTATAACCATGAGCACCAGCTATCTTGATATGGTCACTAAAACGGTGTATCCTTTACAGGATGTATTGCCTGTCAATCCCCAACGGGTATTTACAGAGACTATCGAAAGAGGAGACAGTTATTTTCTCAGGGTAGTGGTCGATTACGAGAAACAGGATACGTCGGTAGTGGATATCTGGTATGGGAATGACTACCAGTTGGAGAAGAAATTCTATCCTCATCCTGTGTATGCCTATTATGTCTGGGAACCCACAGCAAAACAGATTGAAGAGATAGGGAGGAACCAATCGACGGAAATAGCGAACCTGGGTAATGCGCGTTATTTCCTGAACGTTGACCGTTTTCTTCTGCAGGATTATATCACGTATACGTCCAGGTTGAAGATTGATATTCATGATCGGGAGAAAGATATCTATTCCCTGATGGATACTGTAAACTCGGGAGGTGCAACAGCGTTGCATGTTTCACCCGGAGGAAAATATATTCTATATTCCAGGGATAATGAATGGTATGTGCATCATACTGTTACGGGTGACAAAAAGATTATCGGCCGGCACGGGTTGCAAAACCCTTATTTTACGCCGGACGGGGAAAGGGCTTTTTTTGACGGGGATGACGGATGGTGGGACTATAACCCGAAGGAGAACAAGTTGTCGAAACTGGGCGATTTTGAAGGATACCAGGTGATGATCGTCAACGGGACTTCGAAAATGATCATCCCGGGGATCAGATTATTTTGCAAATCAATCGATCCTGAAAAACCAATACTGCTTAGGCTGTACGATCCCAATGAAAATAAAACCGCTTATATCTTACACCAAAAAGGGCGGAATGAAACGCTCGTGCCACTCACAGGGATGAATATACGGGATTTGAAGTATAACGAGGAATACAAACATTTCTGGTATATCGAAGAAAACTTTAACTGTTCGCCCCGGGTTGTATATAAAGTGCCGGGAAAGGAAAAAAGTGAAGTGTTCCAAAGCAACAAAAACGACAAGGCAATCTTATCCCTTCAACAGGAGACTATCTCCTATACCAACAGCGAGGGTATTTCCCTGAGAGGCATCCTCTATTATCCTTTGGATTATAAACCCTCAGGGAAATATCCTATGGTGATGAAAATTTACCAGATACAAAACCATCTGCGTAACAGGTATCGCATAGTTGAATTCACTGCGCCGAACAGTGATGGATTTAGTGTCAGGACATTGCTGGAAAAAGGGTATTTTGTCTATTTCCCTGATATCGTCTATGGAGAGAAGGGTACAGGATTATCAGCCCTGGACTGTGTGCACCATTCACTGGATGCTTTGGAAGATCATCAAAGCATCGATAAAAGCCGGATCGGTCTTTTCGGGTTTTCACACGGCGGATATCAAACTAATTTCATCGCCACCCACTCCGACCGGTTCGCGGCATATATTGCCGGGGCCGGCAACAGTGATATTGTCCGTTCCTATTTTTCGTATAATTACAATTTCCTGATTCCTTTTTACTTTCAATACGAGGCCGGCCAATATGAAATGAAAAAGAGTTTCAGTGAAGACAAGCAGCTTTATTTTCAAAACAGTCCCATCCACCATGTGGACCGGGTGAACGCCCCCATCCTGATATGGACCGGAAAGAAAGACCAGAACATTTACTGGGAGCAAACCATGGAGTTCTATATCGGCCTGAAAAGGAATAAGAAAAAGGTCGTTGCCCTCTTTTATCCCCAGGAAGGCCATTCCTTTTTTTCGCAGGAGGCCTGTAACGATATTTCTTTAAGGATATTGGATTGGTTCGATTATTACCTGAAAGGAAAGAAAGACGCGGAGTGGATTAAGGAGGCAGACAGCGTGGATTGAGAAACAAAAGCAAGGCGCCCAAAAAGCAGATGCGTTTTTTGGACGCCTTCTTTCAAAATCTGTTATTGAGGTTCAAATAACATCTGGACACAGATTGTTCCATTCAGCCTGGAGAGAGTGTGGGATGATCCCTGACTGTCTGTCCATGTGCAAGCTTCGATACCTACAGGGTTGCAGTCTTTGTTTGACTCTATACACTGGCTCGAGGAACTATCAAAATAATATCCGCGTACCAAGTCACTGTCACTCACTTTTGCCGCATTGGTTGCAAAAGCGGCGCCGGCTCCCATCAGTACGATTACCGCCGGCAAAATGAACTGTTTAAATTTCTTCATAATAAATTTTTTAAAATGATGCCTGACTCTAATTGAAATTGCGTGTTACCGGCTGCGCAAAACGGTAACGCACGATTTCACTGCCGGACAGGACAAAGAAATGCCTGTCCGTGACGATCATCCGGGCCATCTTATGGCTTCCGCGGTTGTGCACATAAAAACTGCCCAGATACTCCTGCCTGTCGGTCCTGTACATGTCGACAGCGGCCGCCTGGCTCCACATCTCCCGGGATTCGAATTTTCCCATGAGGTTGGATTCGTTGAAAAGCACCCGGTCATGCACGACCGACCTCTTATTGACCTGCAACGGGGGCGCACCCATCTTGTGTTGTCCGCCGGAAAGTGAACGCACCTGCACCTGCGCCTTGGATATGGTGTCGATGGTGTGCAGCCTCCGGGAAAGGTGCAGGCTGCTGTCCATCACTAAAAATTCGTTCCGGTAAAAATAGATGTAAACCGGTTCGCCGGTCACATCGTCCCGGAGGAGCTGCCCGTCCGTATCGAACACCCCGTCCACCTGCTTTTCCAACAGTTCGTGGTTGAGCGTCACTTTCGGGTCCCGCTCCAATGCGAGTTTCCCCAATACCTGCGCCTTTGTTTCGGCACTTTGTGTCCTAAAGGCGAAATTTGCGGAGTCCATGGGCTCCAGTTGGGAAAAATAGGCGTCTTCAAAACTGACGGTGCGGGCCAGCGAATCACCCAACTGCCCCCGGTAAATGACCGGCACACTCCCGTCATACAGGTAGAAACAGGGAGGTTCCACCTTCATTTGCAGGGAGCGGAACGGATGCGAGGTGTCGTCCAGCCGGATCTTCACGGCCTTTTTCGTTGTCAAGGCGGTGTCCACGGTGGTGAGCACCAACGGTGCGGTCACGTTCCCCAGATAGACCTGTCCGTCGGCAATGCCGGCAAAGTAATAGGAGTTGGCGCCCAGGTCGAACGCCTTCTCGTCCCTTATGAGATGTTGCCCGAACCTCCGGGTGAAGTTGTTCTCTTTTTTCATGATGTGCTCGGACGACAGGAACAATGCCACCACCACACCCGCAGCCGCAAGGGAAGGCAGCACGCTTTTCAGGACAACGGCGACGGCAGGCGTGCCTTTTTCCTTTTCCGTGAATACGATGGCGGCCAGTGCCAGGACGGCAAAGCCGATATTGAAGACCAGGTGCTCCGTCCAGCCCAGTTTTTCGATGATCCCCCCGCAGGAACAGGGGATAAAATCGCTGTAATTGAGTATCAGGTAAATGTACGCCGTAAAGGCGACCATCAGGAAGAGGGAGGCATACAGGCCGGTGAGCCGGGTGGCCTTGAAGCATAGCAGCAGTGCGATAAGCAGTTCGGCGATGATGACGGACGGGGCTATCAGTCCGGCATAGGCGCTCAACAGGGGGGACTGGGCCAACTGTATCCCGAAGTTTTCAAAATCCAGCAGTTTACTTATGGCCGCATAAATAAAAAGGAGCACATACAAGTAACAGATTATTTGTACAATTACGTTGCGGTTCCTTGACAGAATCTTTTTCACATCAACACCCTTCGGTCACTCTTACATAAAAATAAAATAATGCTTCACATCCGATAGAAACATATATTGTTTCTTGATTGCAGAAATCAACGCGCTGGCAGATATTTAGATATTATAAGAATCTAAATTCTATAGTATTAAATAACACAACACACTACGTGCAAATGTAAGGTATAATAATTCAATCGCCAAACCTTTTTATGAAAAAATGATAATATGTGATAATTTAACAAGTGGGAGCATATCATCGGAATAACTAAATAGTATTAAACACACTACTTTTGTAGTGTATTGATCAAAAGAATATTGACATTATGAAGTATTCAGAGATTGAAAGAAAACTGAAAAAAGCCGATTGTTACCGGGTTTACGATGGAGGAAAACACCCGATATAGTATGGCCCTATTACCGGAAAGGAGTTTCCACTCAGCTATCACAGAGCTGAAGAAGCAAAATTCGGAACAATGAAATCAATTAGTAAAAACTCAGGGGTTAAACTTTAATCACTGAGGAAAAAACGGAGGAAAAAACGGAGGAAAAAACATGAAAATAGATGTAATTATTGAAACTGCTCCCGATAAGTGTTTTGAAGCCGTTATCGATCCCGACCCCGACAAAGAATATGGATTGTCGTTCGGATTATTAGGTGAAGGACATTCAGTACAGGAATGTATTGATGACTTTTATGTGTCGGTGGCTGAAATGAAAGAGTTGTACGCCAAAAAAGGAAAAGTGTTTCCGGAAGATTTGGAATTTACGTTTAAATATGATGTGGCTTCTTTCTTAGCTCACTACTCGGATGTGCTTTCGTTATCCGGATTGGAAAAAATTACCGGTATCAATCAACGCCAGTTAAGTCATTATTTGAACGGTGTGAAAAAACCTCGTCCGGAAACGATCCGGAAAATTGAAACAGGGATTCATCGTTTTGCAAATGAATTGAGTCAAGTGAATTTCGTTTGATCAATCTGAATCTTATTCCGTAGATGGCGACTAATGTGACTGCCGGTATCAGGAAGAGCCACCAACCTGAAGTGGGGTAGGTAGAGGGTAGATTGCGTTTTTGTTTGCGTCAATATCAGAAAAAAATGCTACTTTTGCTAAAATAATATCAGAAAATATCTTTTTGCAAATAAAAAATTGTACCTTTGTAGTACTTAACTTAAAAGTGAAGACAAGAAAAAACTTTACACTTGAAATTGTAGAGCAATGTACCAACGTAACGATATACTCAATTCTTTTCGAAAATGAGGAAAATAATGAGTTTATAAAATTTATCACTAAATACGCAAACAATCCCTCTTTTTCACGTGATATTCAAAGAATCGTTTCTTATATAGACAAAATCAAGGAGAAAGGAGCATTAGAGCGCTATTTTAGGCGGGAGGGAAAACCTGGACAAAAAATAAAAGCAATTCCGGTGGAAATAAACAAACTTCGTTTGTATGCAATTCGACTAACTGATAATATTCTTATCCTTGGCAATGGCGGACATAAAAAAACAAAGACATATAATGTAGATCCTGAGTTGAATGGATACGTTGAACATCTGGCACAATTATCTTTTATTTTACAACTAAAATTAGAAACAGGTGTTATAAAGATCAATCAGAATGAGCTGAATGGTGATTTGTCTTTTTATTTTAAGGAGGAATTGATATGATGAAAAAGAATGCAATACTTGAGTCGATTCGCCAAGAGACTCCGGCTTATATTAAACGGGAAATCGACTTATCCTTTTATGTTGTTGATAAAATTGCGGAAATATTGCGATTAAAAGGAATGACTCAAAAAGACTTGGCAGATCTCCTGGAAAAAAAAGAATCAGAAATAAGCAAGTGGATGACCGGTACCCATAATTTTACATTAAGAAGCATTGCTAAGATTGAAAAGGCTTTAAATAGCTCTATTTTTGATCTTGAGAACGATCAATTACCTGACACTAAATTTCTCAAAGCGGAAGTTAATGCATTTACGGTCGTTGCAGTAAGAGATAACGAAATTCAAAATAGCCGGGAGAGCAAAAGTTTTAGATACAACCTTGACTTTTCGTATTCATTAAATCATTAGATTAAAATAATGGATCACAGTAAGAAAGAAAGTAAAGAAATCAAAGTCAAACTTTTAAAGATTAGAGAGACGGTTTTTTTTGTTGATTCTCCGTTATTGAAAGATATTGATAATGAGGCGTTACGTAGAAATTTTGACGTCGAGATCGGATTCAATATATCAAATAGGGATAAAGGGAATGTTCTTGAATTAAAGACAATAGTTCGGTATTATCATCTTCTTGAACAGAATTCAGAAGATAAGGAAATTAAACCAATAAGGAAAAAAGCATTAGAATTAGAGACCTCCAATTTATTTGAATTCGATGATCTGGAAAAATATCTGACTTTTAAAGACAAAGCCATTGAAGATAACTCGGGAGTAATTCCTATATTATTGAGTGTTTCTATTGGTGCGATGAGAGGTATTTTGGTGACAAAGACTGCAGGAACCTGCTTGTCAAATCATCCTCTTCCTATCATAAATACTGAAATTTTTATGAAACCTTCTGGTGATGAAAACAATGATATTTCCCCTCTTTCAACTTGAGTCTATAAATCGGCAAAGTCACGGCACTTGATGTAAGATATCCTCCGGCTGCAGGGGAGCATAGGGGCCGTCCTTCACTTCGAAGATCACGGTGCCGGGTTCCAGTACTTCTAATGTGTGCCATTGCCCGGCGGGGATATGGATACCGTACTCATTTTGTTTCGGGTCGATGATAGATTCCCCGGTTAATGTCTTTTCGTCGTTGTAAAACAATATCCGAATGCTGCCGCGGAGTACGATATATGTTTCCGCCGTATGCCGATGCCTGTGTACAGGCAATATTGTTCCGGGTTCCAGTGCGTTGAGTAGCCGCTGCGCCTTAGCCTCCAAGCTGTCGTGCAGGTTAAAATTCATTCTGAGGCGTTCATTGACTTTCGCCCTGGCCGTCACTTCGTCTAATAATTTTTTGTTGATCAGCATGACAATGTTATTTTTGTTTTATCAACCGGAATTTCATTCCATAAATGGCGACTAATGTGACTGCCAGTACCAGGAAGATCCACCAACCTAGAGTGGGGTAGAGGGTGATGAGCAGTGCGGAACAGATCAATTGAGTCGTAAAATAAATAAGGGAGACCTTCCTGTGATCCATTTTACATTCATTGGCTAATATCTGGTAGAAGTGCAGGCGATGCGCCTCCATGATGTTCTGTTTCAGATAAAGTCGGTGTAAAATCGTACAAACCGTATCCACTCCGTACACCAACAGGAAGCCGATCCATATCAGGTTCTGCGTTTTAATGATTAGCAACAGCAAGAGTGTTTCGATCCAGAAAGCGATACCCACGCTTCCCACATCGCCCGCGAAACACATCGCCCGTTTCCTGAAGTTGAAGAACAGGAACACAACGGATGCCAGCAACGGGAAGAGCAGGAAGTCGTTTTCAGTGAAAGACCGGACACAATTGTTCACATAGATCATGGGCAACAGTATTGCCAGTGTATATAACCCCGTGATGCCGTTAACGCCGTCCATAAAATTATACGCGTTCACGATACCGATAAACACGATATATCCGATTACAATCGCCCACCAGGGATAAACCCCGAACACGTTCGCCAAGTAAAACGCACAGGTCATAGCCAGCAGGTGGAACAGCAACCGGATCTTTTGCCCCAGACCTTTTATATCGTCCCAAAAGCTTACGCCTGCCATCAGCGTGATGCCCGCCAGGAACCACCCCGCTGTTTCGGAAGGATTGAACAGCACGTAGAGCAGAGCGGCCACCCAGTAAATGATGCCCCCTCCGCGCAGGGTAATCCGCGTATGCGAACTCCGCTCGTTCGGTTTGTCTATAATGTTATACTTGTCCGCAATGCGGAAGTATAAAAGTTCCGCAACGAAAAGTAAGGCGATAACAAGTAGATAGATCATTACTTTATCTTAAAGTTTTCCAACACATTCAGCGGTTGCCAGTTCAATTCCCGTTTTGCTTTTTCATTTGAAAACGTGAGTGATTCCGTAATTTTAGATAATTTCAATGAATTAATGGGTGCCCCCTTTCCTACCAGATCACCAGCTAATGCCATAGATTTTGCTAACCAGTATGGGATAGACAGGGGAGCATGCTTATTCAACTGTTGGGCAATCAATGCCTCCAGTTCTCTGAAAGTGGGTTGTGAGTCGTCACACACGTTATAAACGCCTCCTTTTTCAATTAAAGCAGGAAGCAGATGAGCAATATCCTGCACCATCAATACACTTTTTCGCGCTTTTCCACCGGCTATCGAAAGATAACGCCCCGTTTGGATACCCTGTATCATCGCCCCGAGATTTCCCGGAGGGTTAGGACCTGCTATTAATGAAGGACGCAGAATTGATAAAACCACGTTGTTTTTTTTACACCATTCCATAAGAAATTGTTCGGCCTGTATTTTACTCAACGCATAAGGAGAATCGCCATTGAGCGGATGTTCTTCGGTAATCTCCTCTCCTGTTTCTAATCCGTACACGGCAACCGTACTGATAAAGATAAAGGCGCTAGGAACAGATGACTTTTCCAACGCCTTACACAGATTCACCGTTCCCTGGTAGTTCACATCAAAAAATGCTTTTTTCTCTGCTTCTGTTTTAGGCACTACGTGTGCTTTACCGGCAGCATGCAGAATTACATCGAATGGAGCCTTTATCTCTGGCACAGTCGTTGCTAGATTGACTCTTATGTTGTCATTGTCTGTAAGACCTAAGGTTTTTAGATTGTATAATTTATTTAATAATGGCTTTAGATTATTACCTAAAAATCCAGATGCACCGGTGAATAATATCTTATTCATAATAATTCAACTTGGTTAGTGTTTCCCGATTAATCTCTCTTCTTTTTTTATCAAAAAGCCAACCCCATTTATTAAAATAATAAATTGCTGATTGTATTCCAATCTTTGTTAAATGCCAAGACTTATGTGACCCTTTCTCAAAATAGTGATAAATAGAAACATACGGATAGAAAACAACTCTATATCCACCATCAATTAAACGTCTGCATAAATCTGTTTCTTCACCATACATGAATATGTTTTCATCGAAAAAACCTATTTTTTTCAAAGTTGAGACTCTAAGATACATAAAACAGCCAGATAAATAGGGAACATCCATAATACCGTTATAGCCTGTAAAACGCAATTCAAATTTTCTGTTACGCTTGTTAGTCATTTTCTTTAATGGATTAAATCTTCGACCAATCCAATCATAAGGTGTTGGCAATAATTTGCATAAATATTGGAGAGAACCGTCTGGATATAATACTTTCGGCATAATATTTCCTATATTCTTGTTTCTTTCCATATAATTTGTCAACTCTTTTAAAACATTACTACCAAAGTAAATATCAGGATTGAGTATAAGGTGATACGTTGATCCATCTTTTATTGCAAGACGAATAGCTATATTATGTGCTGCTCCAAATCCTGGATTTGAGGGATTGTGTATATACTGAATTTTCGAACTCAGAAAATATTTTTGCAATGTATCAGAAGGAGAGTTATCGATCAAATATAACTTATGAACTTGTGAGTAACTCAATATACTTTTTATAGCTTCAGATAAAATTTCTTTATGATTGTTATATATAACGATAGACCCTGTGATTAGCATATTTGAAATTATTGAGATGAATTTAGAGGTTTAGATACCAATTCAAAATTATTTACTGAGATTTTGGTTGAATAATTATCCTGTAGAAATGATATTTTCTTTTATTTATAATGTTCAAGAACTCTTTTTATACTATTTAAATATTTAAATTCATATTTTTCATCGGGTTCTAGATACGCTCCTTCTGCCCATTCATTCCATGCATTTATAAAAAGGAATTCACTTTCATTTTCTATAGCCTTTTTATATAATTCGTGAAAATAAGTTTCAAACTCCATAGGTTCTACATGAGAAAAAATTGTAGCATTCTTTCCATATCGGGGAGTATTGTCCCAATTTACATAAGCGCTTTCATAAATATCTCCTTGAAATGGTTGATTTATACTGTATGCATCTTTTAATATATACTCCCAAATAAGATTAGAATCGTATCTTTTGAAAGTTTCAAACTTATATCTAAATTGATATATATAATCGATGATTCTCTCAGGTAAAAACCTTAACCGATTAGATAGGATATTAAAAATAGGCTTTTTACCTTTGAATAAATTACTATTGTATATTTCTTGGGGTTGGAATTTCAAAATACCATTAGACAAAGACAAAATATTACTAGGTAAATAGTCATGTCTTTTAGTGAAAATATAATACATACCGTTAAACCCGTTTTTAATAGCTAAATCTTGCCAAAAATCCAGGAGTTTATTTAATTCGCGAATTAAAATAGGTTGATAAATAATAAATACAGGCTTATTATCAATTTTTATATAACGATTATCTGAAAAAAATTTTATGAGGTAATTAAAATGTTTTATCCATATACGATTGTCTGGTGTATGTTCTTGAAGTTGAATAACTGTTTTTGTATCTCCAATCCATCTTTTCGACCATGTCTCATTGGCCCATGATAAACAAAAAGACATATTAAGATTTTTATTATGGAGAAAATTTTCTATTGGTGTATTTAATAACAGTTTTCCATCAAACCAATAATGATAGAAACAAAATCCATCTATTCCATATTGTGTTGCAAGATCTACTTGTTGGGGTAAAATATTATTATCAAGAGCAAGATCGTAATAATTACTATTTAGCGGTATGCGAGGTTGATAATGTTTCTCGAATAAAGGAGATGCTTTTTTTACATTTACCCAATCGGTGAATCCTTTTCCCCACGCTAAATCATTTTCTGGGATAGAATGAAATTGAGGATAATAAATTGCTAAAATTTTGGTTTTTTTCATTTCTGTAGTAAATCTTTATATTTTAAAACTGTCTTTTCTGAGCTAAATTTATTTTGAAACTCCTCTTTCAATTTCATTGATTCTATTGGTGTATTTAATCCTTCTTGTATTAATTGTGCAAATTCATCAACATTGTCAAAAGAGGAACTAAGATAACCTAAAATCCCATTATTAAGAAGTTCTTTAGCTCCTTTATTCGGGGTGGATACAACTGTCTTTCCAAAATACATTGATTCTACAATGATAGTCGGAAGCGCTTCTGAAAATGAAGTTGAAAGAATAAGTGAAGATCTTTTTATATAATTATATGGATTTATTCTGTATCCGGTAAAGTATACATTATCTGATATATACAGACTTCTTGCATAATTGATTAAACTGCTCTTTAGTTCTCCATCTCCAATTATTACCAATTTATAGTTTGGTGTATATTTGAGGAACTCTTTAAAAACATCTAAAAGGAAGTATAGATTCTTTACTTTTTCAAGCCGCCCTACATACAAAAGAAAATTGTCTCCTAACTCTGATTCTATAGCTAATTGACTATCATCCATTATTGTTTGAATGTTAATTGGATTATATATGCATTGTATGGTTTTCTTTTCTTTTAATTGTTTATTTAATGAATTTTTAACTCCTTCGGAAACAGCTACAATAAAATCAGCTTTAAGATACAAATGTTTTATCAAAAATGGAATATATTTTCCAACATATTTAATAGAGCGAATCTCGATATTATAATAATTGTGCTGAACAATTATAAATTTAGGGCTATATCTTATTATTGAAAATTTTACAATTAATGAAATTAAATTAGGGATATCTGAATGTGATATAAAATAATCAGGTTTGTTATGTATTATATATTTTCTTATTTTAAAGATCGATTTATAAACTTTGGAACATTTTAGATCTACAACATTTACTTTTTTATCTAATAAAGCTAAAAGTCCGCCTTCTGCCTTGCAAACAATAATATCAACTTTTATATTGCCATCTTTTATTAAACTGTTTGCTAAGTTTATCGTTGTCAGTTGTGCGCCTCCAAAATCAAAAGAGGGAATAAAACATGCTATTAATTTCATTATTTTTAAAGATGGAATTTCTGTCTAATTCTAATATTGTGAAAAGTTGAAATTATTAAAAATACCCCAATAGCCCATGTTAAACCTCGTAGATAAACAAAATATTCGGCTCTGGGGAGCATTATGCTCCATGATAACATTATCAGATATACAATATTATATGATAGTTTCCTTGTCGATGCATATATTCTCATTCTATTTACAAATAACCCCAATAGATACAATCCAATACAAACTCCTGGTAATCCAAATGATAAATACAGATCTCCGACAATATTTGTTCCTAATCCAACATCTTGATTACCTAAAGTTTTTTCTGTTATATACAATGACGAAGTCAAATTTTCCTCTTTATCGCCTGATATATTTATATATGAACTCATCATGAAGGGAAAAACGCCAAGTATTGGGCCAACCATCGTATGTCCGTAGGTATATCCATTCATATTAGCATCATCAACTAATAAATAAAGTGTGTAATTTGAAATCATTAGATCTGAACCTAAACTTAAAATAGATTGTGCAGAACCAGATCTGTTTCGCCATATATCTTCGGATAAATTATCTTTATTAATTCGAAATAGGGATAATAGTGATAATAAAAAAAATCCAGTTAATATTATTAAAGATAATACTTTTGTATTCATTTTACGTACATGCATAGTCAGGTAGCCTACAATAATAATTAAGAGGCTGAGAATATTTGCTCGATTTCCAACTATCAAAAAAAAGGAACAATACAGTAAAATTAAGCATAAAAGCCATTTGTTCATTTTTAGTATTGTTCTTATTATTGTTTGCTCCTGTTTATTATTTAATTCAATAATTACAGTGACCCATAAAAAAGCTATAAGAATAAAAAAAATATATCGAGAAATTCCTCCCCATGTATTTGTTCCTCCATAATCTGATTTTAATAAATTTAAAGCTCCTACTTGAGATAGAAACAAGAAAAATAAGATATATACTATCAATATATTTATCTTATTATAATATTTTTTATTTTTAAATGTAAACTTTCTTTTAGTTTTTAAAGCATTAAAGGCCCCTATGCAATATAAATTATAACCAATTAAAGCAATCATTGTCGATTTATTAATGACCTCTTTATTAAAACCATATACGAAGAAGGGAATATCATATGTATTTGTTAGAAAAAAAAATACAGGATAAATAAAACTGGTAAAAAGGAATGATATTGAAAATAAAATATTAAAATTAAATTGATTTTTATCTTTAGAATCTTTATAGAGAAATAAAAAGAGTAAAATAAACAATGCTAATGCAAAGGTATTTAACTTCCACGAATAATCAGGCGGAGTGTTAAAAAAAGTTATTAATGAGATGGCTAATATTAGAATGTATTTTATCATATTCAAATAAATTCGATATCAACCATATGAGTCTCTATTGATTCCAAAGGAGGTATTGTCATGTAATCTCCATATATCCTTGTCAAGTAATTATGTGTATTGTTAGGACACGGGAATTCATGACCTTCAAAACATATCGTTTTTAGGGGAAATAGATCATGGATACTCCTTCTTTTAAAATATGAAACACCTAGCGTATGATTTAAATATTTACCATGATAAAAAATTATACCGAAGAAATTAATACACGGATACAATAAATCTAATAATATGAATTTAAAAACTTTGATAAATTTTTTTTTACATACTTTTAAATACTCTCCTCTGGCTACTCTAGTTAGTAATCTATTGTGTAAAATAGCGGAAATTCTGAAAATGAAGTGATAGTTTTTTTCCAAAGGGAATATGTCTATAAAAATTCCTTTATATTTATAATCAAAATCTTCATCTGTTTTCTCATGTACAGTAGAATCTCTATCTCTTAATTTAGCATATGGTTGAATATAGTTTTTATCACTCTCATATGTTTGTAAGACATAATTATCTGGACAATTCTCTTTTAAAATGATAATTAATTTTTTATAATCCTTATTCAATAGTTCTATATCTAGATCATCGTCCCAAGGAATAAAACCTTTATGTCTCTTAGCCCCAAGTAGAGTCCCGGAACTGAGCCAGTATTTAATGCCATTTGTTTTACATATTGAATCAATATATAATAATAGTTCTAGCATCTTTAACTGCTGTCTTCTTAATAGAGAACCTTCTGGGTTATATTTTTGTCTATAATCTCCCATTGTAAATAAAAATTTTGTAATGCCAACAAAAATAACATCTATACATTAATATTGCTATTTCAGATAGAATTAGAGCAAATGCAAAGTTGTAAATAGTAAAAATATTTCCTATGTACAAAATGACATAATTTATAAATAAAATTATTGTTGACAGAAGAACACTCCGATTGAAAGGTTTAGAAAAACCAAAAGAAACAAGAACAGGAGCACCTATATAAGTTGTTATGCCACCCACAAATACCCAAAGAGCTAGAATGCGTGTCAAAGTAATTGCTTCTGGCATTTGTCCATTAGCAAAGAATTTTATTGCTAATGGAGCTGATAAATAAACGATTATGGCCGTTAAAAGAGAGATGAATATATTGATTTTTAAGAATTTTGCAACAAACTCTTTGTTTAATGTTTTGGCTATATGTGGATAAATTGCTTGATTCAACATTTGCATAGGTACTAATGCCACAGTTGCAATTTTTTGGGCTAGATCGAAAGCTGCAACCGCTTGCATAGAAAAAAAAATTCCACTGATGGTTTTAGCCATTGCACTATTTAACACTGCTGATAAGCGAGAAAAAAAGAAAGGAATACTATCCGTAAATGTTTGTTTTATATATTTATAGCTGGATTTAATTAACTGAACTTTTTCTATTCGTAATAATAAATAAAAAGACATAACGCCTGCAAACAGATTTCCTAAGGACTGTAATAAAACAATTCTGGTATAATGCTCAGGTTTGTGTATAAATAAAAATACCGAAATAGTATAGAATAAGATAGAGGTTGTTTTTATTAAAGTAAGATATTTCATTTTTTCTATTCCTTGATAAAACCATGTAGGAAATAATAACTCAGAAAAACAAGTTAAAAAAGCAAATAGGAAAAGTAATCTATGAATTTTAAGGAAAGGAATTATCCATAAACCAATTAATAATAGAAGAAAGGATATAGTAAATAAAACCAATTTAATTAATAAAACAGATGAAACTATTTTATTTAATTCGGCTATATCATTCCTATTAATAGAAATGTTTTTAACTGCTGATATATCTAGACCAAAGTTGATAAAAATAGTAAAATAAGAGATAATAGTTTGCGCAAAAACAGCTAAACCATAGTTCTCTGCTCCAACGGTTCTTATTATATATGGTAATGCGATAAAAGGCATTGCCAAACGGACTATTTCTATAATAGATAAATATCCGGTATTCTGAACAATTGTCTTATTATCTTTTAATTTTCTGAAAATATTATTTATATTCAAGGAATTCATTTAGAATATTTGCATTTAAACAAGCTATATCAGCAATATCTTTACTGTTAATTAGTAGATGATTTTTAATATATAATTTGTTCGTGACAGATTGTCCCCATTCTAATATTTTATCTATTTCCGGAGTTGAAATGGATTGTTGCTGTGCAATGAATTTTATAATCAACAAACCATATGGAATATCTTCTGTAAAATATCTATTTTCAAAATCAGGAATATACCCTCCTTCAAATTGTTGCATTGGAACTTTGATACCTTTAAATGCAGGTATTGATCTAATCTTTTCTGTTAGAGAATGTTTATCATATGATTCATAATAATCTAATAGTGGAGGAATTGATTGTTTATTAAGAGGTAGAGCAGAAAGAACTAATTGAAATTCGTTATCACATGCAATCAATAATTCTGATGTTTCATCATCCCATTCTTCGTAAAATAAAAGTTCATTTGGATAAATTATAGTATTATTCCACCTATGAAAAAGTCGATACAGTCTTGTTGGATGGAGAATCGGGTTACTATTAGTCAGAGTTGCTTCCAAAATATTATCTAATCGCGATATTGGAGTTTCTAAAATAATCTGAAATAATCTTAAATATCTATCTTGATGCATAAGATTCCAAAAAGCTAAATTTAAATGATTTTTATATCCTAATAAAAATGCAGAATGGCCATAATCTTTAACTCTTGCTATATAAGGTACTCTCTGAAAGGCAAATAGCCCAAAGCTTTTTCCTAAGTTGGATATAGCAGTAATAAAAAAGCCAGTACTGGCAACAATACTACCTATAATTGTTTCAGGGCTTAAAAAATTCTTAATTCGTTTTATCTCTTGATCAATTAAATATCCTGGAAGGCAAAGTAAAATGATATTAGACATTGGAATTACTTCATCTGGATTGCTTGATATAATATTAAGATTTCCGCTGAAAACTTTACCATTAGGATCTTTAATAGTAATTAAGTTTGACCAGAGAGTGGGTTTATTTGTTAAGATATTAACTTTATATCCCTTCGCAGATATAACTCCTGCCATTACATGACCGAGAGCTCCTCCACCACAAACACAAAATGTAGGTTTTGTTTTCATTAAATTCCTTTTAATACATTGATTAAATAGTCGTTATCTTTTCCATTTCTAATCGCTATTCTAACATAATTCAGTCCTTTAAAAGTTTTTTTAGTAGAACAATCTTTTATTAATATATTATTATCCAATAATTTTCTTGTTAAATTTGTTGCTGAATATCTTTTTAGAACTTCACAAAGAAAATAATTAGCTTGTGAAGGAATAATACGAATGTAGTTTATCTCTTGTAATTTTTTATAAAAGCGTTCGCGTTCAATAACAAATTTTTCACACGCTATTTTATAATCACTCTCATACTTCCCAAATATTTGCATATAAAATTCAGCAAATGAGTTAATATTCCAAATAGGAAGATCTCGTTTTATATAAGAGATGAGATTTTTATTGGATGAAACTAAAGCGCCCAGTCGTAATCCTGGTACTCCATATGACTTTGAAATACTTTTTAAAACGATGAGATTTGGATTCTTTTCTATTATCTCATTTTTAAATAGACTGCAATTAGTCCCATCAACAGCAAAATCAATAAAAGATTCGTCAACAATTAATGTGATATTTTTATTATTTGCCCAAAAAGCCAATAATAATAAATCAGATTTATTTATAAAATTCCCCGAGGGATTATCTGGATTAATTAAAAGAAGAGTCGATATATTTTTGTCGGAAAAATAATTCTGGATATCATTTACAGAATATGAAAAATCTGGATTCTCCGGAGTAAATGCGATAATAGTATTACTATCTCGACGGTTGGGGTATTCTTCAAATGTTGGAAGAATAATACCTATATTGCCCTGAATATACTTCATCAAACTCTTAATCAATTCAGCTGCACCATTCCCGACACAAACGTATTCGGGATTTAATCCAAAATATTTTCCTACAAGTAAACTATTTATTTTCATACCTGAAGGGTATTCTGTCAAAAGAATATCGAAATTAGCTCTCATTTCCTCTTTCATCCTAGTCGGGGGAAAATATGGATTCACTAAATAACAATAATCTAATAAAGACGGGAAACGCCAATACCCGCCAAATCGGTTGTAAAAACGTGATAATTTAATATCATTATTTGCAAATACGGCTTCAGCGATATCCAAATCCTGAACATCATCTATTTCATACCATTTTTGACCGGCAAGCGGTAAAGCTTTTAAATCACATTTATCCAATAATGTGATAACACGAAGGACCTGTTCATAATATTCGTTATTCCCGAGCGCCTTGGTATATGCATCTAGAAATGGGACATATTGGTTTTGTAAAAACTCTTTACTGAATTTGTATATATTAACTGTTTTGTAATATGAATCTACATCCTGATACTTAAATGCTTTTTTTGGAATAAAATTTACAATATTATTTTCATTATCCAGCTTCACCATTGTCCCATCCATCCACGTTTCATACTTATCAACTAAGGCTATGTTAGGATATGGATTATTTATAATCATTGATAATAATTCATTCTCAAAAATCAAATCAGATTCTATCAACAATGTATCATCTTCTTGAAGTTCTTTTTTTGCTAATGAGAGTGAATAAATATTATTGGTTTTATCATAAATTGGATTTTCAATATATTTAATATTAAGACCTTTATATTCACTTCCTATATAGTTACGAAGTTTTTTCCCATTATATCCAATTACGAGAATAACTCGAGATATTGATTTGAAATTTGATAACTGAGTTAGCATGCGATCAATCAGGGTTACGCCGTTTACCTTGATCATACATTTTGTGTTGTTCTGCGTTAATTCTCCTAAACGTCGCCCCATTCCCGCAGCTAAAATTATTACTTGCATTATTATATTTATTTGTTAAACAAAAAAAGACTATTCGTAAATAAAATTATATTGACATATAGAATCATTATTCCATTTATTATATACACAGGAATATGTTTTGATTCCTACTACCTTTCTGTCATTTTTAAATTCTAGTATTTGTATCCAGCCATCTCCGCCGTTAGGTAGATCTTGAGTATTAAAAAGCATCTGTAATACATTTTTATCTTGTATATTTTTTGATATTAGATTACCAATGTAATCAGGCTTTGTTTTATGTCCACATGCTACAAAGTATATATTGCCATGAGGATATATTAATTTTTGCCAGATATCTTCCCCATCATTAACATCGCCTTCAAATGATTTATTATTTTGTGAGTAATTATAAGGGGAAATACTTTGAGAATTTTTTAAATTAATCCAATTATATCGTTCGTTATGCTTAAATAAATATGCATGAGTTACAAGTAACCCCTTTTTATTCTTATCCATAACTTTATTTGCCCATTCTAATACAACTTCACGAGGACCAAATTCTAACGCAATGATCTGGAAAGGTTTTCCGTGAATATTAATTTCAAAAAGACTATTTTCATAATAAGTGTCAATAAAACATTTTTTAAAAGAAGGTTGGCCTGAAAAATCGAAGTAATCATTGAAAAAGGTTTGTCGTAAATGTGGTATTTCTGAATTACTATAATCGTGATTTCCAGTAGTAAGTATATAATTGATTTTAACACTATCTAATTTACTGAAAATTGTTTTTGCGATTTTCCACTCATCAGGTGAATTTGTTTCTGTTATATCTCCCACTTGAACGACGGCTTTCACTTTATATCCAATTTTATTGATTTCAATAATACGATCAATAATGCTCTCTAAAATTTTATTGTATCGTTTATAATAAATATAATTTTGTATATCAGGGATTAATATAATAATCTCCGAGCCTGCCGTTAATTGAGTATTTCCTTTATCGTCAAAATTATTGAATGGTTTATTATCAATCCCAATATCCCTAACAACATCCCGGAAGCATGAGGAAAATACCAAAATAATGGATAAAAATAAGATAGGTAATATACTATGATTCATAAAAAAGGGTTTAAATTTTTTTGTAATCTGAGTCTTGGGTACACTTCGTGGCTACCTGTCACATTACTATAGGTGGGGTAGTCCAGAATCACGGTTTAAAAACAATCAGCGAGAGAATTCTGCTCTCGCTGAAGTATGTCTGTTTACCAGGACGTTAATCCTGACTTTGCCGAATGCCTCGTGAAATTTCCATAACGAAAGGCTTCACGAGCACCCATCCAGTAGCGACTATTAATCCCAGAAAGAGGAATCCGATCAGGATCAAACTGCGTCTGGGTGCGCTTTTCTGCACCGGTACCACTACGGGTTCGATGACCGTAAGTACCGGTTTGGTTTCCTTTACTGCTAATTTAGCTTGTTCCAGTTGTTTAGCCAGTTCGTTATACACGGTAAAAGCAACATCATATTCGCTACGAAGCCGTTGCTCGGTAGCACGCGCCGAAGCAGTAGTCAGTCCCCGGTTAGTATCTTGGAAGGAAGCCAACTTGTTCTGTTTATCTAAGAAATCGGTCTGGGCATCTTTGAAACTCTGTGCCACAAAAGCGAGGTTATCCTCTGCCTTTTCCGATTTGAATCTGGTAACATACTTTTCAAGCGTTTTGCGTACTTGATCGGTAATCCGGGCTGCCGCTTCGGCTTCGGGAAAAGAATAACTGATGGTGATGTATCCCTCTTTTGGATTCAGGGTGAGTTGCATGGAACTCTGAATAATTTGATATACCCGTTCTTCTTCTTTACTAAGGGTGGGCAGGGAAACGGTATCGGAGGACAGTACCTGCACTTGCTTGTCGTTTCCGCGAGTAGAACCGATCAACACACCGGGCAACCCGATGGTATATTTTTTAATGTTCCCGATGAGGTTGAACGGCTGATATTGCTTGTTGGTATAATAATCGTACAGCCTGATCTCTTCCCCTTCGGATCTTTCTACCATTATAGGTGTTTGCATGATCTCGCGGGTGAAAGGCACACTTTTTACGATCTGAGGATAGACTGAGGGTGAGAGGGTTTCTCCTATTCCAATAGCGCCAATATTAACGCCCATCAAGGCTGCAAGTCCTCCCAGGTTACTATTTGATCCACTTTTTCCAGTTTGTGATACAACTGTGCAGTTTGTAGTGTATTTGACTGGGGAGAAAAAGGCTATAAATATTCCCAACAGTAGAAAAATACCCGTGACTTTCAGGATAAACCGGCGCTTTACCCATAACTGCCGGAAAACATCTGTCAGGTCAATTTCATCCGTCATTTCCGGTGGCAGAACCGCATTTTTATGCTCCGCTATATATCTATTTTGTTCCATTGAACTGCTTCGTTTGATTATTTGACAAGATTGCTGATCAGGAGGGCGATGGAAGCTATAGAGGTGGAGATGCCTAAAATACCCTGTAGCGACATGGGCTCCCGTTCCGGCTTCTCCGGCACCACGATTTCGCAACCAGGCTCTATTTTCGCCCACCGGCCGGTAGCCACTTTTCCGTTCATATAAACGATAAAAGGTTTGCTCTTTATCGCTAAGCGTGAATATCCTCCGGCTTGGCGGATATAACCGTCCAGGCTCATCCGCTTGTCGTAAGTAACAATATTCGGATAAAGCACTCCTCCCGATATTTTTACGGTTCCTTCGTATTGGGGAATTGAAATTACATCACCCTCTCTGAGGACAATGTCATCGTCCCCCCCAGGTCTCTTTAATGCTTCTTCCAAGTCAATTCCCACGTATTGATGCCGTAAACCCGATGAATCAAAATTCAACGAGTCCATATTGAGTTTATCCATTTTAGCTTTTGTCTCAAAGACATGTTTTAAACGCTCAAATTCTTCGTCGTTCAGTTGGCGCGTAAGCTTTGCTCCTTTTGGATAGGCGTAGCCGGTCAGTCCTCCCGCTCTCTCCACTAATGACGAAAGCCGCTCATTCCGGGTCTTTTTGGCATATTGGCCGCTGAAGAGCACTTCTCCCTTTATGGTAACCATGCTTTGGGGTTCGTAGCCGGGGGAATGGCGCACCACGACCTCATCATACGGTTGCAGTACGAACGAGGGATCGTTTGAGACGATCTTCCCTTCCTGGAGCGTGAAAGTATATACTTCGCTCATTGTGGACGGAACGGTGGTGCTGGAGGGATCCTTAATACGCCGGAAAACATCGACCCGCTCCGTGGAGGCTTCCTCTTTGAGCCCGCCCGCCCGTAGGATAGCGTCCTCAATGCGCATGTTCAGGGCGAAAGGATAATTGCCCGGAGCGCGTACGGAGCCGCCGACAGATACCGTAACGTGGTCCTCGAGCGAGAAGATGGAGGGAATATGGAGCCGGTCGTTCTTTCGCAAAGGGATATCCGCGATCCGGTTATTCAGCAGGGCGTCTAAGTCGAACGACTCCATGGTCTGCCGCAAATCTTCCTGCTCACGATAAAGCAGTGCACGGTAAACATAAGCGTCGCCCGTTATCCCCCGGGCTATCGCTACCAGATCTTTCACCGTTCTTATCTGGTCTCCAATGGCGTACTGCCCCGGACGGTTAACGGCGCCGTCTATTTCCACCATATTCGAAAACCGTTTCAAAATGGAAGAGATGGTTACGGAGTCGCCGTCGTGCAGTTGAAAAGAGGAATAATCGGACTGGTTCACCGTGAAGGTCTCTTTTTCGTACTCTCCCTTCCGGTCTATCTGAACGTTGTTTTTATAGGCTTCGCCCGTAAAACCGCCGGCAAAACCAAGCAGGTCCTTAAGCGTTTCATCGGGGCGCATTTCGTATTTCATGGGGCGTTTTATCTCCCCAGTAATTTGGGCAAGCCCCAAGTAGGGATCAACCATCACAATATCCCCGTCCTGCAGGGTAATATCGTTCATGTTATTGCCTTTCAGGAGGTACTCATACAGATCGACCGTGGTCGCCACACGCCCTTCCCGGAATACGCGGATATTACGTAAACTCCCGATATGGGTTATTCCCCCGGCGGCGTACAGTGCGTGGAAGGCCGATGAAAAAGAGGTCAGCGTATAGGTTCCGGGAGTGGTCACCTCACCCATCACATTCACTTTTATGGTGCGGGTATTTCCTACGGAAAGGGCAAGAAAAGTATGCGGCTGGCCTGAATTGAGATCGGAGTAAATGCCAGAAAATTCATTGCGGATGCGGCCGGTTGCCTGATCGACTCTCATTCCGCTGAGCTGGATCCTCCCCAGCCCCGGCACGGTGATGTACCCGTCGGGAGTAATGGTGTAACGCACATTTAATTCCGAATCTCCCCAAACGTCGATAATGACTTCGTCGCCCGGTCCCAATATGTAATTGGCCGGGGTGGGCATATTTACGTTGGGTGCGAAAGTCAGGTTTTCCTTAGAGAAAAAATCTTGTCCGAAAATGCGTTCTCCGGGCGGGATGGTATCGTTGGGGTTTATCCTCTCTATAGGTTGAATGTCGGGCAGTACCCTGCTCACACCTTGTTGGGTGTCTTTATTCGATGCTGCCGGCACTGCTTGGTTATTCTGTTGATTGTACCGTTCCTGAATACGCTGTAGTTGGCTTGCCGTAACACCTTTCTTGTTCAACTCAAGCAATATCTGTTGTTGCGACATTCCCTGGCTGTTGTACTTCATTACTTCCTGCATCACCTGCTGGTCGCTCATCTGTGCGAATAGTGCGGTGGAGAGGAAGAACAGCAAGGTTAACAGGCCGATAAATTTATACTCTTTATGCATGTAGTTATAAGTCTTTTCGTTAAAGCTGGTCTGTAATCGTTAAACCAAGTACAAAAATAGTGGTTATTTTTATAACGGGCAATAATTATTGGTTATTTTCTCCACCATGGAGGCGCTCATCTCTACCACGGCGCAACCCAACTGGTGGATGCGGATAGCAATACGGGATAAACCTTCTACAGTAACTAATTCGCCTTCGAGGCCGGCAAGCGAGCCTTTGATCACACGTACCCTTTCGCCCGGCTGCAGGTCGCCGGCGCTGAAACTGACGGCGCTATCGGAATGGTCGAGCATGAAGCGGAAGCGATCCATCTGCTCCCCGGGGATCTCGGTGGGGGCGTGTTCGCCGCGCAGCGTCAGGTAATGCAACACCGAAGGGAGGGTAATGACGGTGCGCTGCTCCCCGGTATCTACCCGCACGAAGATCATCATGGGAATGAGCACCCGCTCCACCTTCTTCTTGCGGTCGCTCCACTGCCGTACTTCCTCCTGTACCGGCAGGAAGTTTTCGATGCCCATCTCCGTAAGCCGGTCGCGTACCCGCTTTTCGTGGTGCATCTTCACATAGGTCGCCAGCCATCTCTTTTCTGTCATACTCTCTTTGTTTACTGCCTGTTTTTATAGGCTGTTTTTACTTTGAGATCCATAAATTCGGCAATTTCCCGGGAAGAAATATCGTATTTAGGCTCCAACTGCTTGAAGTCTTCATCTTTCGTAAACCTTTCATAATTACCTAATTTCCCCAATAAGTTCTTGCTTTTCATTAAATGGTCGGAATATTTGAGGGAATTATCGATAATACGGATTATCTCTTCATTAGTTTTTTCTTTGAGAATACAGTAAAGGTCATAATAATCGCGAAAACTATTTCGGCGTTGCATCGTCTCCATTTTAAGGGATGCGATGGTATCTATGTCCGCTAAGTATAAATTATTCAGAAAATGTACCTTATTTATTTGAGGAGCTTTTCTTTCCGGTGCATAAAAGGAAAGTTTAACTCCTCCGTCAATAAAAAACTCCACCTGATTGTTATCCAGAATATTTATTTTGTCGATAACGTGCCCCAATTTCACTTCTTTTGTAATAGATTTGATATCTACATCCATTTTCTCACCGCGGTATTGTTGCCATCTCATAAAATCGAGATCTTCGCTCATCCTGCTTGATAATTGCAGAGAAAGGGCCGTGCCTCCGACAAGGATGTAGGGTTTGATCGATTCCATTTTGGATATCGATTCGATGACTTTTTTCGTTTTATCGACTAATGACTTATCCATGGACAATTCGGATTGGTTGTCAGGCTCTATTTAAATAATACGTTTCCATCCTTTTCAGGTATTGGACGGGATGTTTGATATCGAAGTACAGATTGGCTATGCAGATATTCATATTACGTAAATAATTTCCCTGAACAACCGCCTCATGAAGCCAAACTCGTTTTATTTTTCTTCTGGGAAATACCTTAAACAACAGGTCAATTTCAGGGAGATCCAGATAGATGAGTACGTATTTAATTAGGTTCCAGTCACTAATTTTTTGACAAGAACTTTTATCAAATGACCAAAAGACATTTTCTTCATGCAGTTTGGCCAATAAGTGCGATTTAATCTCATCTCTATTGCCCATCTATACAAAGGTATAAACAATTACCTGAATATGCCGGCTCTGAACTATAAAATTTTTTCCACCACGGCGCAACCGGGCTATTCCCCTCCAATCTACCAATTCTCTGCAATCCACATCCCAAAAAATCGGTCATAAATCCCAAAAACATCGTTTTCGCCGGTAATATAATCTTTCTCCAACAGCACCCGCTGAGCGGATTGGACGGAACTGGCCGATGATAGTTTGTATTTGCTTATAAATTCCGCCGATTTTAATCTTTCTGCTTTTCCGGCTTTCGCTATCGCGATCAGCAATTCTTTTTGCTTTTCGGGGAGACGAAACATGGTTTCCGCGTAAACATACCGGAATGAATTAATTATCTGATCGATAGCGGGAGCAATCATATTCTCGGAACACGTTCCGCCTTTGGGCGTATTTGAAAACAACGTATTCAGTAATTTTTGAACGTACCACGTAATACCCTCAAACTGATTATAAATTGAAATTATAGCTTCTCTGGTGATGGTCTTATCGCTTTTATCGAAATGTTTTTGAGCAAAAGCGATGTAATGCTCCATCGAAATGGATCCTAATTGCATCATCGAAACACTTTGGTAAAACGGACGGGACGCACTCAAAAACATATTTCCCATGATGTGCCTTTGACTGCCGGCAAAAATAAAGCGCCCGTTGTTGCAATGCTGAACATGTGTTCTCAAGATTGCTTCAATGTTTTTATCCGGATAAGAAGCGATCTGTTGAAATTCATCGATAGCAATAATACACCGTTTTTCGGCTTTTTCAATGAAATGAAATATCTCGTCTAGCGTTGCTTTTTCATTCTGAATATCACTCAAACTCAGATGAAAATTCGGAATGCCCGACACATCAAACGAAATCCCTGCCTGCAAAGATTTAACAGTAGAGACAAAAGTCTCATAAGCCTTTCTGCCAAAAGGTTTTAGGCCGTCAACTATTTCTTTGCTTAATGCAAAAATAAATTCCCGAAGCGATTTGGTCGCGTAAATATCGATGAAAAAGGTATAATAAGCTTTTGAAATACGCTGATCGTTAAACACATGCTTGATTAATCCGGTTTTTCCCATTCTGCGAGTGGAAATTAATGCCACATCGTTACCATTGATAAGCTCGGTGAGCAATTGCCCGGTCTCTATTTCTCTATCACAAAAGTATTCCGATGAAATATAACCGCTTGTGATAAATGGATTTATAGGTTTCATGATTGTTCCTTATCGTTGAAATTTAAATTGCCCAAAAGTAATTATTATTTTTGAGTAATGCAAATGCAATAATTTTATACTCTCCCGATAAGGAGGCGCTTGTAGTTTGAATTTAACTACATCGGATTTTTAAAAGTTTGTTGCCGTATCAATGAGAAATTCTTTGATTTCAGTTTCGCATGGAGGTGAAGGAATGAGGTATTCCACTGCTTCTTCGTAGTTGATATCATCAAAATAGGAGAGTTGGGCACGAAAAAGCTTTCCGGAAAACTGTTGATTAAAAAGTTCCGATGCCCGAACACTTATTTGATTAAAAGAATAATGGTTTTTGATAATAAAGTACAAATCAACGTAGTCTTTCCATTTCGACCGGCGTCCGAGTGCAAATGCTTTCATCGCAGCCAAATCCAATAATGTGGGAATCTTTATTTTTTTATCGAAGTCTTCGTTTGCTTCGATACTAAATGGATATTCGAAAAAAGTGAATTTTACATTATTGATAATCAGATTTAATTGACCCGTTACATTTCGTGTAATCAGATAGTTGTACCCTTGCTTATCTATTTTATTTAAAATTTTTTTCGCCTGAAACGGTGTCGCTTTAAACAAGTCGAAATCGATAGAGCGCCGGTGGCCGATGTGTAAGGCAATTGCTGTGCCACCAACCATATAAAACTCCCGTCTGAAAGATTTTACTAAATCGAGCAGTAAATTTTGGTTAGTATCCAGAATTTCTTTGTGCATATCTGCTGAAATAGAGGTGAAAAAGATTATAAATTTCGGGATAATAATTCAATTTTTTCCGTCCTTTTAAATTGAGAAACAAAGAAGAAAAGTAATCCAAACCCCATAGTTTTTTCAATTGCAAAACATCGTCCATACTGCCGTAATTCAAAATAAACTCCATCAATGTTTCGTCACTGATATCTTCCTTTTTATCTTCGGGAATATACCAGAACAAGGAGGAGTGTTCACGAATAAATTCTTTTACTTCGGGGCTTCTTTTCTGCATAATAATCTTATTCTTAACGGCATATAAAGATACACATTTTATTTCTTATTCCCAAATTCATAGTCGGCAAGTTTGTAATTTTCATAATACAATGCCCTCGTTGACTATATTTAATCAATATCACTATCGGGACGTGCCTCGCCGTGTGCTTCCGAGCCGAACAAAATGGTCTTTGCCGTAGGAGCTACGTCCTGAACAACGTCTTTGATTTGCTTTATAATTTCTTTTCGTCTCATGGTTACGCTTCATACATTCACACAATATACAAAGGTATAAACAATTACCTGAATATGCCGGCTCTGAACTATAAAATTTTTACCACCACGACGCAACCGGGCTATTCCCCACCAATTTACCAATTCTCTACAATCCACATCCTAAAAAATCGGTCATAAATCCCAAAAACATCGTTTTCGCCGGTAATATAATCTTTCTCCAACAGCACCCGTGAAAAATTGTTTTTACGGAAAATCCGGACATTTCTTGTAGTAAAATGCAGACATTTCTTGTAGTACAACGTCGGCATTTCTTGTAGTTTGAATTTAACTACATCGGATTTTTAAAAGTTTGTTGCCGTATCAATGAAAAATTCTTTGAAAACTCAGTTGCCGTACATTTTCTTGTAATACTGCTGATAATCGCCGCTGGTGACGTTGTCCAGCCAATCCTGATGGTCGAGGTACCAGCGGACGGTTTTTTCAATGCCTTCTTCAAACTGCAACGACGGTTCCCACCCGAGTTCATCTTTTAGCTTGGCGGAGTCGATGGCATAACGCAGATCGTGGCCGGCTCGGTCGGTAACGTAAGTGATCAGTTTTTCGGATTCGCCTTCCCTGCGCCCCAATAACCGGTCGACGGTTTTGATCATCACTTTTATCAGGTCGATATTTTTCCACTCGTTAAACCCGCCGATGTTGTAGGTGTCGCCTGTTTTCCCCCGGTGAAAGATCAGGTCGATGGCACGGGCATGGTCTTCCACGTAGAGCCAGTCGCGCACGTTTTCGCCCTTCCCGTAAACCGGAAGCGGTTTGTTGTTCCGGATATTGTTGATAAACAACGGAATCAGTTTCTCGGGGAACTGATACGGCCCGTAATTGTTGGAGCAATTGGAGATAACAACAGGTAATCCGTATGTATCGTGATAGGCGCGTACGAAGTGATCGGAGGCTGCCTTGGAGGCAGAGTAGGGCGAGTGCGGATCGTACCGGGTCTCTTCGGTGAAAAGGGCATCGTTGAACTCCAATGCTCCGTACACCTCGTCGGTGGAGACGTGGTAGAAGAGGTTTGAGCCCCGCCATGACCTTCGCGCGGCCTCAAGCAGGTTGAGTGTGCCCATGACATTTGTTTGGGCAAATGAAAACGGATCGGTAATGGAGCGGTCCACATGACTTTCGGCTGCCAGGTGAATGACGCTGTCGATCCGGTATTCTTCAAACACGCGCAACATAGCGTTGAAGTCGCAGATGTCGGCTTTCACAAACAGATAATTGGGCTTATCCTGAACGTCGCGCAGGTTGGCCAGGTTGCCTGCGTAAGTGAGTTTATCGAGGTTTACGATGCGGTAACCGGGATAGTTGTTTACCATCAGCCTTACCACGTGTGAGCCGATAAATCCGGCTCCGCCGGTAATTAGGATATTTTTTTTGAACGGGCTTTCCATCAGAATAGTTTTAACTCTTTTAATAATATATTTTTTTTATCTTTTTCCGACAAGATCAGGTCTTCTGCCGGCAATTTCCAATCGATCCCCAAGGCAGGGTCGTTCCACAAGATGCCGCCTTCGGTGTGGGGAGCGTAATAATCATCGCATTTGTACTGAAAAACAACTTCATCGCTCAGCACCGCAAAGCCGTGGGCAAATCCGCGGGGGATAAAAAGCTGACGTTTGTTCTCGCCGGACAATTCTACCGAAACGTGTTTGCCGAACGTTGGCGCCCCTTTCCGGATATCCACGGCAATATCCAGCACTTTCCCCTTTACCACGCGCACTAATTTTGCTTGTGCATGGGGTGGTCTCTGGAAATGTAAACCGCGCAGGACGCCGTATCGGGAGCTGGATTCGTTGTCCTGGACAAAGGTGGTTTTACACACTTTTTCTTCAAATTCCCGTTGCGAGAACGATTCGAAGAAATAGCCCCGCTCATCGCCAAGCACTTCCGGTTCAAGAATAACAATGCCTTCTATCTCTGTTGTTATAATGTTCATAAGTTTACCTGTTCATTATCAATTAATCTCAGCAGATACCTGCCGTATTCATTTTTTTTCATCGGTTCCGCTAAGTTCCGAAGCCTTTCGTCATCAATCCAGCCGTTGCGCCAGGCAATCTCTTCGAGGCAGGATATTTTCAGCCCCTGCCTCTTTTCCAGCACTTCGATAAAAGTGGATGCTTCGGATAAAGAGCCGAAGGTGCCCGTATCCAACCAGGCGAAACCGCGTCCGAGAAGTTGAACTTTAAGCTGCTTCTCTTTTAAAAACTCCTGATTTACGGTGGTTATCTCCAACTCTCCTCTTGCCGAGGGTCGAATATTTTTCGCCACCTCCACCACCCTGTTCGGGTAGAAGTAAAGGCCAATAACCGCGTAATTCGATTTTGGTTGCAGGGGCTTCTCCTCAATACCCAGCACATTGCCTTCTTTATCAAATTCGGCTACCCCGTATCTTTCCGGGTCGTTCACGTAATATCCGAAGACGGTGGCTTTGTTGTCCGCCTCTGCATTCTTAACGGCCTCTCTCAACAAATTGGGGAAACCCTGCCCGTAAAAAATATTATCGCCCAGCACCAAGCAGGCGCAATCGCCGCCGATAAACTCCTCGCCAATGATAAACGCCTGGGCCAGCCCGTCGGGGCTGGGCTGCTCGGCATAAGTAAAGTTTACGCCATAGTCCGAGCCGTTGCCTAATAACCTCTTAAAGCCGGGAAGGTCGTGCGGAGTGGAAATGATGAGGATATCCTTAATTCCCGCGAGCATAAGGGCAGAAATGGGGTAATAGACCATGGGCTTATCAAAAACAGGGATAAGTTGTTTGGAAACTCCTTTGGTGATGGGATAAAGCCGGGTGCCGGAGCCTCCGGCAAGAACGATTCCTTTCATACAGATTATCTAAAGTAAATAAAGCTACTACAAAATTAACAAAATAAAGCCACAATTGTTGTAATTATTACAAATTCTCTTAAGTTGCATCGATCACCCATGAGCAGTAATTCAACAATTATTTTTATCTTTGCTCTTAAAAATAGAAAAAATGTCGAATAATACAATTATGAAACAGATTGGTTTGTTTCTCATTTTTTGGGTTGCTCCGTTTATTTTATCGAAAACCGTTGCCCAGGTGCCCGATAGTCTGGAGCTTTTCGAGAACATAACAGATATAGAAAAATTAATTCAGCAGAGAGGGGATCAAAGCAGCCCTCTCGGGATTGCACCTGCTGTTTCGCAACAAAAAAACATCTATAAGAAATCTTCGGCTGCGACTGTCGGCGTGCCGTTAGACTCTTTGTATCACAGAAAAGCAAACGGTACGCTGCAACTGCCTGATAATTTATACGATCCAGGCTCCCTGAGCGGTTTGACTCTCAGGGATACCCTGTTTTATAATCCGCTGTTCCTTCCGATGATATTCACGGGAAAGATGCTGCCGCCTGATTTATCTTTTTATCCGCCCAAAGAGAGCAACCTTTATAAGGGATTGCTGATCCCACAGGAGAAAACATTTGCCCCCGACCTGCGGCATGTGGCGTTTATAAACAAAACGCGCAGGGATTTTTACATGGAATACCCCGATCGCGTGAAACTTTCGGTTTTTCACCTGGATTCTCTGCCGTCATCCAGCAAAGACAACGATGTGATTGAAACTTTTAATCCTTTCAGGGAGTTAATTTCTACGGAAACAAGTTATTCATTGAATGCTCCCCAGGTGGAGGGTGTGGAGATAAAGCGGAAATACTGGATCAACAGCGGGGAACATTCCTTGCAGCTGTCGCAAAGCTATTTCTCTCCAAACTGGCATAAGGGCGGGACAAGCAACGTTAATATCATCAACAATCATATCATAAGAATGAATTACCGGAAAGAGAGGATCCGCTTTAACAATACGTTTGAGTGGAGGCTCTCCGTTTTTACCGCTCCCGACGATTCCATAAGGAAGTTCAGGATAGGTGAAGATCTGTTGCGTTATTACGGGGACTTTGGCGTGGATGCGTTTAATAAACACTGGTCTTACTCGGTCAACTTAGATGTGAAGTCGCAGCTTTTCAATAATTACCTGACCAATTCCAACGAGCTCCGATCGGCATTTTTAGCCCCGTTGTATGTAAACGGCGGTATCGGGTTGAAATACAACCTGGATAAACGGTCGGAACAGGTAAGGCATCGCAGGACACGGTTAGACCTGCATTTGGCTCCCATAAGTTTTAACTTCAGGTATATAGGTAATGATAAGGTGAACGTGACCCGTTACGGAATTGAGGAAGGGAAAACACACACCATAGATTTTGGTTCCACCGTTACAGCCAACTTTATATATGATTTCAACCGGTACATTACGTGGAATTCACAGCTAAAGTATTTCACCAGCTACGAAAAGGTGGAAGCAGAGTTAGAAAATACATTGAATATGGCCCTGACCAATGCCTTTTCTACCCGGTTTTACCTGAACCTGCGGTTCGACGACAGTGTCCCGCCCGATCCTAAATACCACTTTTTGCAAGTTACGGAACTGCTCAGTTTCGGGTTGAATTATAAATGGTAAAACAAAGAGCAAAGAGCAAAGAGCAAAGAGCAAAGAGCAAAGAGCAAAGAGCAAAGAGCAAAGAGCAAAGAGCAAAGACAAAAGAACTAAAAGTGAATAGTGAAAGCAGATCATTCGCGATAATCTACAAAAAGTGTGTATTTTTGCGAATGAAACATAATCTTGATTGAATGTCTGGGTTAGAACGAGAATCCGTTGAGGAAATCTCCGGTTTTCATCCGTTTTTTTCCCGATAGCTGAATATCCAGAATATCAATAAGGCCATCTTGCGCGGCGACCCGCAAGGTGGTCTTGTTGTCTGTAATAATTTCTCCCGGTTGCAGCTGATGCGTTTCCCGGTTTGCCCTTGTCGCGAATATCCTGAAATTCATCTTCTCGCCGTTCACTTCGAATTCCGTCCAGGCAGCAGGGTAGGGCGATAGTCCGCGGACGAAGTTGTGGATCTCCTGGACAGGCCTGTTCCAGTTGATCCGGCACGTCTCTTTGTATATTTTTGGTGCCGGTTTCAACTCCTTTTCATTTTCGATATAGTTGCTTTGCGGCTGCGGCCGGATCGTCCCGTCAATAACCGCATCCACGGTTTTTAAAACCAAACGTGAGCCCAGAACCATCAGGGTGTCGTGCACGGTTTCTGCATTGTCGTCCTCCCCAATGGCTGTCTTTTCCTGAAAAATGATCTCGCCGGTATCTATTTCGTGCTTGAGAAAGAATGTGGTCACGCCCGTTTCCTTTTCGCCGTTGATGATGGCCCAGTTGATGGGAGCTGCTCCCCGGTACTGGGGCAGCAGCGAGGCGTGCAGGTTGAACGTGCCAAGGGGCGGCATGGTCCAAACGGCCTCGGGCAGCATGCGGAAAGCTACAACCACCTGAATATCCGCTTCCAGGCGCCTCAGCTCGTTCAAGAAAATTTCGTTTTTCAGGTTTTCAGGCTGTAAAACAGGTAATCCTGTCGACAGGGCATACTCTTTTACTGCCGATGGCTGAAACTTGTAACCCCTTCCGGCAGGCTTGTCGGGCGCAGTGATTACACCGACAACATTATAGTTATTTTCGACCAGTGCCTTTAACGATTCCACGGCGAAGCCGGGTGTTCCCATAAAGACAATGCGTAAATCTTTTTTATTCATTTTCTCTTTTTTATGCAAAAATAGTGGAAAAAGATCGAATTCGGTTAATTTTGCAGGATGTTTACCTCGTGCAACAATATAAAACTAAGCATGGACGAAGCCGGACGGGCAAAAACGCCTTTCTTGTTCGGCCTCGATTTTGAGCTGGGCGAAGGTTTTTTTATAGAAAATCCCCTGCAACAGCCGGAAATACTTTTCGACATAGACGGAGTGATGAATGGTGCGGAAAAAGCGGCAGAAAAACCTTTCTGTTTTTCTGCCTTTCCCGAAGACAGCAACCGGTATGCCTGGAGGTTCTCGCGTGTAATGGACGGGCTGCGTTCCGGAAACTCCTTTCTTACGAACCTGACGATAAAGACGCCGGTAAAGACCGATCTATCCCTGAAGGAGATATTCCTGCGCAGCCGGGCAAAGTACCGGTTATATGTTCCCGGCAGGTTTGTCTGCTTTTCTCCCGAACGGTTTGTGCAAATTAAAGACGGAAAAATATTCTCGTATCCGATGAAAGGGACTATTGACGCTTCGGTGGAAAATGCGGCCGAAACGATTCTGAACGATTACAAAGAAAAAGCCGAACATCACACCGTTGTAGATTTAATCCGCAACGATATAAGCAGGATAGCCACCGGGGTGAAGGTGAACCGTTTTCGCTATATCGACAAGGTGGAAACAAACGATGGCCCTATTTTGCAAGTCAGCTCCGAGATTGAAGGGACACTTCCCGATGAGTACCTTGAAAACATCGGAACGCTTTTCTTTGAACTGCTGCCTGCGGGGTCGGTTTCCGGAGCGCCCAAGGACGCGACGATCGGTATTATCCGCGAAGCGGAACAGGAGCCGCGCGGCTTTTACACGGGGGTAGCCGGGTATTTTGACGGCACAAACCTCGACTCATGCGTGTTGATCCGTTATATTGAGCAGGCTGAAGAGGGCTTTTATTTTCGGAGCGGAGGCGGCATTACCGTCAACAGCGAATGTGAAAAAGAGTATGCGGAAGCTGTCAGGAAGGTATATCTGCCTTTTTAATAGAATACGGATGAAACAGATCAGACCCATGTTCCTCGAAACCATTTGTATAGAGAACGGCGCCGTAAGAAATTTACAGACTCACGTTGAACGGATGCGGCGGACTGCGGAGCATTTCGGTTTTGCCGCTCCGGAGTTGCCCTGTCTCGAAGTGATGCTGTCCGAGCCGCTTCGTGATAAGAAAGTGAAGTGCAGGATCGAGTACAAAGGGACTATCTGTAATATCGGGTTTACGGCATATACCCCGAAAGTAATCCGGTCGCTCAGGCTTGTGGAGGCAGATAACGTGGATTATTCGTTCAAGTTTTCCGACAGGGCCCGGCTGGATGCTTTAAATAACCGGAGAGGGCAGTGCGATGAAGCGCTTATCGTACAAAACGGCTGCATCACCGATACAACCTACAGCAATGTGGTTTTCCGGAAAAATAAGGAGTTTTTCACGCCCGGCACCTGTTTGTTGAATGGGACGAAACGGCAGAAGTTGTTGCGTGAATCCATCATCCGCGAGGCAGAAATCACTGTAGATAACCTGCATGAATACGAACATGTATATCTTATCAACTCCATGCTCGACATAGAGGATGGGGTGGGGATCCCGGTACGGAATATATATCCGTCGGGCCATTGGTGACGACCCGACGGACAAAAAAAGACTTAAACCGGTCAGTTATTTTCCGGACGTAATTTCCTTACTACGGCTCCGGTCTGCCACATTTCACTTTCGCGAAGGGTTTTGAGCTCTTCTTCCAGTTTTTCGCGGTAATCGGCCTGCGAATTGCTGTCGATAGAGCGTTGCGCTTCGTTCCCGCTGGCCACTTCCTTATAGAGCTTCTCGAAAACAGGCTTGGTGGCATCGTGGAACGGGCCCATCCAGTCGAGGGCGCCGCGCTGAGCTGTGGTGGAGCAATTGGCATACATCCAGTCCATCCCTTTTTCGGCAAACAGCGGCATCAGCGACTGCGTAAGTTCTTCTACCGTTTCGTTGAACGCTTCCGACGGTGTGTGCCCGTTTTCGCGAAGCACTTCGTACTGCGCCAGCAGCAAGCCCTGGATGGCTCCCATCAGCGTTCCGCGCTCGCCGGTAAGATCGGAATAGACCTCGCGTTTGAAATCGGTTTCGAACAGGTATCCGGATCCAACGCCAATCCCTAAGGAAACGACCCTGTCGTACGCTTTTCCGGTAGCGTCCTGAAAGATAGCGTAAGAGGAGTTCAGCCCCCGTCCTTCGAGGAACATTTTGCGCAGGCTTGTTCCCGACCCTTTAGGGGCAACCAGGATTACATCCACATCGGCAGGCGGAATAATTCCGGTACGTTCCTTATAGGTGATTCCGAAGCCATGGGAAAAATAGAGCGCTTTTCCTGCCGTCAGGTGTTTTTTTACGGTTGGCCAAAGAGCAATCTGTGCGGCATCCGAAAGCAGGTACTGAATGATTGTGCCGCGTTGGCAAGCCTCTTCGATGTCGAAAAGCGTTTTGCCGGGAACCCAGCCGTCGGAAACGGCCTTGTCCCACGATTTGCTGTTCCTGCGCTGGCCGACTATCACGTTAAAGCCGTTGTCACGCAGGTTGAGTGACTGTCCCGGTCCCTGTACGCCATAACCGATAACAGCGATTGTTTCATTCTTCAGTGTTTCCTGTGCTTTGCTCAACGGAAACTCGTCGCGGGTAACTACATTTTCTTCTACCCCGCCAAAATTCATTTTTGCCATATTTTTTTAGATTTTTAGAACCAAGAGCAAAGAACAAAGACGTCTTATACCCTTGGTCGGATTATTGTATTTTAAGTTTTACATATTCTATCATAACAGCTAAATCCTCGACTGACAATGTTTTGCGACCCGTTTTCGATTCACAGGCTATCTGATAAATAACTCGCTACGCTCAAACAGCTTATCAGATTACGCCTGTTTCATCGGACGGGTACCCCCTCAAAACATTTATATGTCTTATATTTAGCTGTAATCACTTATATTGATATATGCGAAAGTTGTTCAGGCTTATTCTCTTCCCTTTTCGAGAGCATATCGCTCAGGCGTTCCACTTTCGATTTAGTGATAGCAATCCTTCCGGAACGGATGAACTGCAGTACGCCTATCTTCTCGGCCAGTTCGTTGAAAAGCCCCTGCGTTTCGGCGTAATGCCCCGCTTTGAGGAACACTACGCAGTCGCTGGACACCTCGAGCACCCGGATATTGTATTTCCGGATCAGGTATTCGATGGACCCGTGCTCCATTATTTTATCCGTAGCCAGTTTATAGAGGGCCAGTTCCTGATGGATCAGTTCGTCGTCCACATTGAAATAGGCTTTCAGGACATCTATCCGTTTATCGATCTGGCGGACCAGTTTTTTCATCACTTCGTCTGATTCCGCAAAGACGGTGATGGTGAATTTATGAATACCCGCCAACGCCGAGGGAGAAACCGAGAGAGTCTCGATATTCAGTTGCCGGCGCGTGAAGATGGTGGTAATCTGATTAAGCACGCCTACCGTATTTTCGGAAAAAATGGTGACGGTGTATAACGTTTTTTCTTCCATGATTTTTTTAGTTTATAGTTTACGTCCGTTTCCAATCAATATATCAGTAACGCTTCCGCCTGCGGGCACCATCGGATAAACCATTCCTTTGGTTTCCACCACTGCTTCGAGCAGATAAGCGCCTTTGTGCGATAACATCTCTTCGATGGCGCCGTCCAACTCCTTCCTCTCCGTAACCTTCCTCCCTTTTATACCGTAAGCATCGGCAATTTTTACGAAATCGGGATTCTTCAGGTGTGTTTCCGAGTACCGTTCATCGAAAAACAGTTCCTGCCATTGGCGGACCATTCCCAGGTAATTGTTATTCAGAAGGATGATCTTCACATCGACGTTGTATTCCAGAATGGTGCCGAATTCCTGGATGGACATTTGCAGGCCGCCGTCGCCCACAAAAATGCAGACGGTACGGTGGGGAGCGCCATATTTCGCACCTATCCCGGCAGGAAGCCCGAACCCCATTGTGCCCAGTCCGCCCGATGTGACCATGCTGCGCGGCAGGGTAGATTTAAAGTAGCGTGTCGCCATCATCTGGTGCTGTCCCACGTCGGTCACACATACTGCTTTATGTCCCGTGGCTTCCGACACTTTGTTCACCACTTCACCCATCTTCAGTTCACCGCCGTTTTCGGGAAACAATTCGGCTTTTATCACGCAATCGAATTCCGTCTCCTTATATTGCCTGAATTTTTCAATCCACTCCGTATGTTTACGCTCCTCGATCAATCCGGTGACCAGCGGGAGTGTCTCTTTGGCATTCCCCAACACTTTTACGGTTGTTTTCACGTTTTTATCCATTTCTGCCAGATCGATATCGAAATGGATGATTTTCGCCTGTTTGGCATAGGTGTTGAGGTTGCCCGTAACGCGGTCGTCGAAACGCATCCCGATAGCAATAAGCACATCACACTCGTTGGTGTTCATGTTGGGGGCGATATTGCCGTGCATTCCCAGCATTCCCCCGTTGAGCGGATGATCGGATGGGATGGCGGAAAGCCCGAGGATGGTAGAACCGAATGGGATATCGCCTTTCTCCAAGAAGGCCAGCAACTCCTTCTCTGCGTTTCCGAGGATCACGCCTTGTCCCACCAGCGCCATGGGTTTTTTTGCCCGGTTTATCAGTTCCGCCGCCGCTTTAATATTCTCTACTTCCGGCTCGGGAAAGGGGATATAGCTTCTTAAGAACGATGTTTTGCTGTATTCATAATCGATCTTGTTGATCTGCGCATCCTTCGTTATGTCGAGGACAACCGGGCCGGGACGGCCGCTGTTGGCAATGTAAAATGCGCGGGAGACAGCCCAGGGGATCTCTTCCGCCCGCCTCACCTGGTATGCCCACTTGGTGATGGGTTGGGTGATCCCGATAACATCGGCTTCCTGAAAGGCATCGGAACCCAACAAGCCCGATACCACTTGCCCCGATATCACCACCAGGGGGGTGCTGTCCATCATGGCGTCCGTAATTCCCGTAATAGCGTTGGTCGCGCCGGGGCCGGATGTAACCAGGGCAACGCCGGCCTTTCTCGATACGCGGGCATAGCCTTGTGCCGCATGAAGGGCCCCTTGCTCGTGGCGGACCAGGATATGTTTTATGTCGTTTTTATGATCATACAGAGCGTCGAAAACGGGCATTATAGCGCCGCCGGGATATCCGAACATGGTATCCACGCCTTCTGCAATTAACGAGCGGATAAGCGCCTCGCTACCGGAAATGTTTACTTTTGTTTCCCCGGCGGGAGAACAGGTGGATGGTGAATGATTACTCGTATTCATATTGCTAAAACTAAAAATTAAAAACTAAAAACTAAGAATTTTTTTCACTTTTCACTATTGTATTATTCTTACGCCGCCTAAATCGGCTGAACTGACGAAGTGAGCGTAGAGCTTCAGCGCTTTGGAGATCTTCCGCTCCCTTACCGGTTTGAAAGCATCCTTTCCTTTCGATTCTTCCTGTTTTCTCCGTTCCGACAGTTCGGCGTCCGACAGTTGGACACGGATGCTCCGGTTGGGGATATCGATCTCTATGATATCTCCCTCTTTTACCAGTCCGATATTGCCTCCGGCAGCTGCTTCGGGCGATATATGCCCGATGGACAGGCCGGATGTGCCTCCCGAGAACCGTCCGTCGGTAATCAGCGCGCAGGCTTTTCCTAAATGTCTTGCTTTGATGTACGAAGTGGGGTAGAGCATCTCCTGCATCCCCGGTCCGCCTTTAGGCCCTTCGTACACAATGACGACTACGTCGCCCGCTTCTACATCTCCGTTCAGGATTGCGGTACATGCCTCATCCTGCGAATGATAGACCTTTGCTTTTCCCGAGAACTTCCAGATATTTTCATCTACCCCCGCCGTTTTCACCACACAGCCGTTTTGTGCGATGTTCCCTTTCAGGACAGCGAGCCCGCCATCGCGGGTGTAGGCGTTTTCGATGTTCCTTATGCAACCGTTCTCCCGATCGGTGTCGAGTGTCTTATAAACGGCGTTCTGCGATCCCATAACCAGGTTAAACCTGTTCCCTGGAGCGGAGCCGTATATCGTTTGCGCTTCGGGATGGATATTTTCTGTGGTGATGTCGTATTTCTCTATCGCTTGTTTTAGCGTCAGCCCGTCGGCACGATAAACCGATGTGTCGATCAGCCCGCCTTTGGCTAGCTCTCCCACGATTCCCAAAATACCTCCGGCGCGATTCACATCCTGTACGTGGTATTTTTTGCTGTTGGGCGCCACTTTGCACACACAGGGCACTTTACGCGAGAGTGCGTCGATATCGTCCATCGTGAAATCCACTTCTCCTTCGCGGGCAATGGCCAGCAAGTGCAGGATAGTGTTGGTGGAGCCGCCCATGGCAATGTCGAGCGACATCGCGTTGAGGAATGCTTCCCGTGTGGCGATGCTTCTCGGCAGGACGCTTTCGTCGCCGTCGAAATAGTAGCGGTAGGCGTTTTTCACAATTTGTCCGGCTGCTTTACGGAAGAGGTCGATCCTGTTGGCGTGTGTGGCAACGACTGTTCCGTTGCCGGGCAGTGCCAGGCCGATGGCTTCGTTGAGGCAGTTCATGGAATTGGCGGTAAACATTCCCGAGCAGGAGCCGCACGTGGGGCAGGCCAGCTTTTCGAGCTGCGAAATACGCTCCAGGGGAACCGCCTCGTCTGCCGATTCAATCATCGCGTCAATCAGATCGATTTGTTCGTCACCTATTTTTCCGGCTTCCATTGGCCCGCCCGAGACAAAAATGGCCGGGATGTTCAGCCTCATGGCCGCCATCAGCATGCCCGGCGTTATTTTGTCGCAGTTGCTGATGCATACCATCGCATCCACCTGGTGTGCATTGATCATGTATTCTATTGAGTCGGCAATCAAGTCACGCGACGGCAGCGAGTACAACATCCCGTCGTGTCCCATGGCGATGCCGTCATCCACGGCTATGGTGTTGAACTCGGCGGCGAAGCACCCCAGTTTCTCGATCTCCGCTTTCACCATTTGCCCGATATCGTGCAGGTGTGCATGTCCGGGAACAAACTGGGTAAACGAGTTCACCACCGCGATAATGGGCTTTCCCATCTGTTCGTCTTTCATTCCGTTGGCACGCCATAACGCACGCGCGCCGGCCATCAGCCGCCCGGCTGTTGACTTGTTACTCCGGAGCTGTTTTTTATCTTTATTGTCCATTCCTGTTATCTTTATTCTTATTTTCTATTTTTTTTATTAAAGCGACTAAAACGAGAGGCCTTTTAGCTTATTTTGTGGGGTGCAAAATATCGTCAGACGAACTATTGCGTTAAGCCGAATGAGCAGAAGGCAAGTTTACTTGCATTATGCCACAGCGAGCAATAGTCTAACTTCAGTGAACTATTTGGTTGCTTTAATATATTCCTCCACCCAATCGCCGACTTCACTTGTCTTGTATGCTTTTCCCCCTTCGGCAATATCTTCGGTAACGATTCCGGCTTCGAGGCTCGCGTTAACGGCCCGGCGAATGGCTGCGCCTTCGTCCGGCAGGTCGAAAGCGTATTCAAACATCAGTGCGGCGGAGAGGATCATGGCTGTCGGGTTGGCTATATCTTTCCCGGCCGCTTGCGGATAGGAACCGTGGATAGGCTCGAACAACGAAGTGTGTATCCCTATCGAAGCCGATGGGAGCATTCCCAGTGATCCGGTAATGACCGATGCTTCGTCGGTGAGAATATCGCCGAAAAGATTTTCGGTCACCAGCACATCGAAGCTTTTGGGCCACTGGATAATACGCATGGCCGCGTTGTCCACGAACAGATAATCGGTCTCGATGTCGGGATATTGCGGAGCCGTCTCCTGTGCTATCTGCCGCCACAGGCGCGATGTAGCAATCACGTTTGCCTTATCCACCACGGTAAGTTTTTTGCGACGTTGTCCGGCAAATTTATAGGCCAGATGTAAAATACGTTCTATCTCTTCGCGCGTATAAACACACGTGTCGTAAGCCGTGTTCCCGTCTTCGCTCCGTCCTTGCGGGCGGCCAAAATACATTCCTCCGGTAAGTTCGCGGATACAGACGAAATCGGCTCCTTCCACCAGGTCGGCCCGGAGCGGCGATTTGTGGATCAGCGACGGGAATGTCATCACGGGACGGATGTTCCCGTACAATCCCAGTTGCTTGCGCATACGGAGCAATCCCTGTTCGGGACGGACTTTAGCGTTGGGGTCGTTGTCGAATTTAGGATGTCCGATGGCGCCGAACAGCACCGCATCCGCCTGCATACACACTTCGTGCGTTTCCGGCGGGTATGGGTCGCCAACGGCATCAATGGCACAAGCGCCGACAATAGCTTCTTTGAACGTTACGTCGTGGTTGAATTTCCCGCATACGGCACGTGTAACTTTCAATGCCTGCTCCATAATTTCGGGGCCAATGCCGTCGCCGGGTAATACTGCTATATTCAAATTCATTTCTTTATTTTTTTACGGTAATTCCATCTGTCGGATAACCGGAATATTTCCTTTTTCTATCATGTTCAGCATCTTTATCGTAGCCTTGATGGCTGCTGCCGTCTGGTCAACATCCAGTCCCCGGGTCTTGAAAACCTTTCCGTCGAATTTCCATGTGATAATGGTTTGCACGTACGCATTGGTTTTCCCGCCGGGCGGAATGACCACCACGTAATCGATCAGTTCGGGTGTGGGTTTGTTGAGGCTTTTGTAAATTTTATACATTGCTTTGGAGAAGGCATGGTACTGTCCGTCGCCTGCTGCCGACTGCTGGTAAACCTCACCCCTGACGGATATTTTTACGGTGGCCGTGGGGCGCATCCCGTCGGTGAGGTTCAGCGAATAATTGAGCAGCTGGATCTCCTGGTTATCGATTCCGTTTTTCAGGATATCGGAAACGATGTACGGAAGTTCATCGGGACTGACCAGCTCTTTTTTGTCGCCCAGCTCAATGATGCGTGCCGTTATCTTTTTTGCCGACTCATCGTCCACTTCAATCCCCAGCACCTCTAAGTTCTTCAGGATGTTGGCCTTGCCGGAGTTTTTCCCCAGGGCGTATTCCCGCGAACGTCCAAACCGTTCAGGCACGAGGTCGTTGTGGTAGAGGTTTTTCTTCTTGTCGCCGTCGGCATGGACTCCCGCCACCTGCGTGAATACATTGTCGCCGATAATGGGTTTGTTGTTGGGAATACGTACGCCGGAGTAACTTTCCACGATTTTGCTTACGCTGTAAAGTTTGTCTTCGGCAACGTTGGTACTGAGTTTTAGCTGATCGTGGATAAGGGCGACGATGCTTGTAAGGGGTGCGTTGCCGGCGCGTTCACCTAAACCGTTTATAGTGACGTGGACCCCTTTTACTCCTGCCTTCACCGCCTCGAAAACGTTGGCAACAGCCAGGTCGTAATCGTTGTGCGCGTGAAAATCGAAGTGCAGGCCGGGGTATCTGCTGATCATTGTCTCGCAAAACTCTTTGGCCTCGGAAGGATTTAATATGCCCAGCGTATCGGGCAACATATACCGGGTGATGGGCTGATGTTGAAGCTCATCCATCATTTCGAAAACATACTTCAGGGAGTCGCGCATCCCGTTCGACCAGTCTTCCAGGTAAACATTTACGGTCATTCCCCTCTTTTTGGCTTCCGCAATTACCGATTTTATATCGGCAAGATGTTCCTGAACAGTTTTTCTGAGCTGGTGGGTACAATGTTTTTCCGAGCCCTTGCAGAGGAGGTTGACCACCCGGCATCCTGCGGAGGAGATCCAGTCGAGTGACGCATTCCCGTCCACAAAGCCAAGGATCTCTATTTTATCGATATGTCCGCGGCTGTTTGCCCATTGTGCGATTTTTTTTACCGATTTAAATTCTCCTTCCGATACCCGCGCTGAGGCGATCTCGACCCGGTCGACATTCAATTCTTCGATGAGCAAGCGGACAATGCTCACTTTTTCTTCAGCTGCGAACGACACGCCCGAGGTTTGTTCCCCGTCGCGCAACGTTGTGTCCATTATTTCGATTTTCCGCTTTACCATATCTTGATGATCTGAAACTTCATTTTATATTCAATACACAAAAGGGCGGCTCTTTTCGTACTCTTCTATTTTATCTCTGTTCGACAGAAGAAAATCTATGTCGTCGAGCCCTTTCAGCAAACATTCCTTTTTATAAGGATTTATGTCGAACGATTCCGTTTTTCCGTTTTCATTGTTCCTTATGAACTGCTCTTCCAGGTTGACCGTCAGGGTGGCATGCGGAGGATTTTCGAACAGTCCGGTCAGAAACGCTTCGCTTACGATAACGGGCAATATGCCGTTGTTGAGCGCATTGTTCCGGAAGATGTCGGCAAAGAAGCTCGATACCACCACTTTAAAGCCGTATCCTGCGATTGCCCATGCGGCGTGTTCGCGGCTCGACCCGCTTCCGAAGTTTTTCCCTGCAACCAGAATTTCACCGCTGTAGGTGGGGTTGTTCAGTACAAAATCGGTTTTCGGTTCTCCCGATTTTTCGTATCGCCAGTCGGCAAACAGGTTATCCCCGAATCCTTCGCGTGTAGTAGCTTTTAAGAACCGTGCGGGAATGATTTGGTCGGTGTCCACGTTCTCTATGGGAAGCGGAACGTATGTTGATGTGAGTGTTTTGAATTTTTCCATATCTTTATGTGTCCATTGAATATTTTTACGGAGCCGTTATTTTTCCCGATACTGCGGCTGCCGCGGCAACCAGCGGGCTTGCCAGGATGGTGCGTGCCCCGGGTCCCTGTCTCCCTTCGAAGTTCCGGTTGGATGTGGAGACGGCGTATTTCCCGGCAGGAACTTTATCGTCGTTCATGGCCAGGCAGGCGGAACATCCCGGTTGGCGCAATTCAAAGCCGGCCTCTTCCAGTATCTTATCCAGGCCTTCGGCTTCGATCTGCCTGCGGACCTGCCAGCTTCCGGGGACGAGCCATGCCGTTACGTTTCCGGCTTTCTTTTTCCCTTTCACATACTGGGTGAACAGGCGAAAATCCTCGATGCGCCCGTTGGTGCAACTTCCCAGAAAAACATAATCTATCGGTTTCCCTGCCAGTTTTTGTCCGGGCTCAAAACCCATGTATTTCAACGATTTCTCAAACGATATTTTTCCTGCTTCGTCGATATCGGAAAGTTCGGGGATCGATCCGTCTATGGGCATACCCATTCCGGGATTCGTTCCGTAGGTTATCATCGGTTTTATTTGGGAAGCATCAAACGTGACTTCCTTATCGAAAACGGCATCGTCGTCCGATTTCAACGTTTTCCAGTAGGCCATCGCTTTGTCCCATCTTTCGCCTTTGGGCGCAAATTCGCGCTCCCTTAAGTAATCGTATGTTGTTTCGTCCGGGGCAATCAATCCTCCGCGGGCACCCATCTCTATACTCAGGTTGCAAAGCGTCATCCGTTGCTCCATGGTGAGGTTGCGGACAGCTTCTCCCGCATACTCCACAAAATAGCCGGTTGCGCCGCCTGTGGTGAGTTGCCAGATCATGTACAACGCCATATCTTTTGCGCTTACACCTTGTTGGAGTGTTCCCCTGAAATTCACCCGCATCGTTTTCGGGCGCGTTTGCAGGACACATTGCGATGATAAGACCATCTCCACCTCACTGGTCCCGATGCCGAAAGCAATGGCGCCGAATGCTCCATGAGTGGATGTGTGGCTGTCGCCGCAAACGATAGTCATTCCGGGCTGTGTAAAACCGTTCTCAGGTCCGATAACGTGAACAATCCCGTTCCTGGAATTCCTCAAACCGTAGTAGGTTAATCCGAATTCCCGTGCATTTTTAGCCAGGGTGTCAACCTGAAACCGGGAAACTTCATCCTGAATAGGTTTGTCTTGTCCCGTGGTCGGGATGTTGTGGTCGGCAGTGAGCAACGTTTGCTCGGGGCGAAAAACGTTCAATCCCCTTGCGCGTAATCCCGAAAAGGCCTGCGGGCTGGTTACCTCGTGGCACAAATGCCGGTCGATATACAATTGCGTAGGCCCGTCTTTTACTGTAGTGACCACGTGTGCGTCCCATATTTTATCAAAAAGCGTCTTCATATAAAAAAGTTCAACGTTTAAAGTTTAATGTTCAAAGTTCAGAGTTTTCAGACTCTCTTCCGTCTTTTGTCTTTTGTCTTGGTTCTTGGCTCTTGGCTCTTGGCTCTTGGCTCTTTTTTATTCTACAAACTTATTCACGGCATCTATAAACGCCTCCACCGATGCCGAAACGATATCGGTATTTGCCGAGAAGCCGTAATACAACATTCCGTTGTGTTCCACCTGCATGTGGACTTTACCTACATCGTCGCTTCCGCGGTTGATGGCCTGGATCAGGAATTCCTGAATTACCGTTTCGCGGCTGATGATCTTCTTCACCGCCTTTATTGCCGCATCCACCGGGCCGTTTCCGGTAGCCGACGCTTCGAAATGTTCCCCGGCAATGTTCAGGCCGATGCTTGCCACATTGCGCAGCCCCACTCCGCAAGTTACTTGCAGGTAATCTATCTGGATCCGGTTCAGTTGGGATTCTTTTCCAACCAGAGTAAGGATATCGTCGTCTTTGATGTCCTTTTTCTTGTCGGCGAGGGAGAGGAATTTCTGGTAAACTTCATCCAATTCGCCGTTATCGAGATTGACTCCCAGTAAGGTCAGCCTGTTTTTCAGTGCGGCGCGGCCGCTCCGTGCCGTCAACACGATGGAGTTTTCATCGATTCCCACATCTTTCGGGTCGATAATTTCGTATGTTTCCACATTTTTCAGCACTCCGTCCTGATGAATACCCGAAGAGTGTGCAAAAGCGTTTCGTCCCACAATGGCCTTGTTGGGTTGGACGGGCATATTCATTAATGTGGAAACCAGGCGGCTTGTGGAATATATTTTAGTGGTATTGATGTTGGTCTCGAATCCGAGATCTTTGTGGCTTTTCAGCGCCATAACCACCTCTTCGAGCGAAGTATTCCCGGCACGTTCACCAATCCCGTTGACGGTAACCTCCACCTGACGGGCTCCGTTGAGGACTCCCGAGAGCGTATTGGCAGTAGCCATTCCCAAATCCTGATGGCAATGCGTGGAGAGGATGGCGTTTTTTAGATCTACATTCTCCACTAGGTATTTGATTTTTGCCCCGTAAACGTTTGGAAAACAGTAACCGGTGGTGTCGGGAATATTGATTACGGTTGCTCCCGCATTTACAACGGCTTGTACAACCCGTGCGAGGTATTCATTGTCGGTACGTCCGGCATCCTCGGCATAGAACTCCACGTCGTCCACAAACCGGCGGGCATGTTTCACGGCTTTTACGGCGCGTTCGATAATCTCTTCGCGGTTGGAGTTGAACTTGTGCTTGATGTGTATCTCCGATGTGCCGATACCGGTGTGGATCCGTTTGCGTTTGGCATATTTCAGCGATTCGGCGGCCACTTCGATGTCTTTCTCCACCGCACGCGTGAGTGCACATATCACGGGCCAGGTAACGGCTTTTGAAATCTCAACCACAGAGTTGAAATCGCCGGGGCTGGATACCGGGAAGCCGGCTTCAATAACATCTACTCCCAACAACTCCAATGCTTTGGCCACCTGAATTTTTTCGATGGTGTTTAACTGACATCCGGGGACCTGCTCCCCGTCGCGCAATGTAGTGTCAAAAACATAAATCCTTTCCATTATAACCTGAATTTTTTGTTGTTTCTGTAAGAAAAAAACCTTCCCCACACGGTGAGAAAGGTTTTCTTTATTTTTTAATTTTCTTTATTTTAATATCGATATACCAGCCTCACCCTCCGAAGTCCTCCAGAAGTAGAATAGAAATGACTAGAATAGCGATATATTGATTGTTCATTGATGAAATGAATTTTAAATTGTTTGCAAAGAAAAAGCAAAAAAACGAAATAACAAAATTTTTTCCAATTTTTATTCAAAAAAAATTACAATTTGAAATTAAAAAAGAATAATCGGTTACAATATTTATTTCTACACCTGTCCCTCCGTTAATTGAATAAATTGTTTTTCAGTCCCTTAGAAACTGTTTAAATTTCTTACGAAAGACGTAAATAAAAGATCTTCGCCTTTAAAAAGTTTCTTTTTTGTATTCTTCTTCCTTTTATTTGGCTCAAATAGCCCGCTATTATCGCCAAAACAAGAAAGAACTCTCCTGAAAAATAATTCTTTTTGAATAGCAAAACAAATTTAAACAATTTCTTAGTCTTGGTGAAAATGCCGCAAAAGAGAGAAATTCTCACTATTTTTGTGTGCCGGATTATTTACGGCGTTTCGTTTGAATGAAAGAAAACAATAAAGCACTTTTATTTACCGCTATTGCTGTTGCCAGTTGGTCGACGGTTGCCTCAGCGTTCAAGATAGGGTTGCGTCACTACAACTATTTTGAGTTGATCTTGGTTTCGGCAATAACCGCGACATTGATTTTTGCGGCAGTGATCACTTTTCAAAAGAAGTGGCATTCCCTGAGAAGGTTGACTTTGAAAGAGTTGGGAGGCTATGCATTTACCGGCCTGCTTAATCCTGCCGTTTATTACCTGATTCTTTTCAAGTCGTACGATTTGCTTCCTGCACAAATTGCACAACCCATCAATTATTTTTGGCCCATTCTGTTGGCTATTTTGTTGGCGGTTATCGAAAAAAAACCTATTTCCGCGTTCAAATATATCGGGATGATCATTTCGTTTGGCGGCGTGGTCCTTATTTCCGCCGGGACGGAAAGTATCGCCGGAGTTCAATTATCGAAACCGGGAATTTTATTGGCGTTCCTGAGCGCATTCCTGTGGGCATCCTTCTGGATTGTGAACAGGAGGAATAAAAACGTTGACACTGTTTTGGGTTTGTTCCTGAGTTTTATCTCCGGCTCTCTCTATTTATCATTGGCGACGCTTTTTATTCCGGTCAATTTAGGCTCCTTGCAGGGATTTTTGTCGGGCATTTACGTGGGGATGTTCGAAATGGCTGTGCCGTTTATTTTTTTCGGGCTGGCGTTGCAGAAAACCACTAATCCCGCACTTACCAATCAATTGTGTTACCTTTCTCCTTTTATCTCTCTCTTTATAATCCATGCGGTATTGGGTGAAACCATTTATTTTACCACTTATATAGGTTTGTTCCTGATTGTTTTCGGTATTTTGCTGAACGAATATTTGAGCCAGCGCCGAACGAGGGGTTGTGGGTGCCCCGCAAAACATTTATAGGTTTCATATTTAGCTGTATAGCTTTATTGTTAAGTTGGGCGCCCCGCAGCTTCTGTGAGTTTAACAAAAAATAACAAAATAGCGTGCAAGATTTCGGTCCTAAAGGGATTTAATAAGTTAGAGAATTTATTAAAAACTGGACTTTCGCAAGGGATCCTCGGATAGTACGTGCGACTAAAGCAGAGACATTTTAGCTATTATGCGGGGTACCCATAGCTTGCGACGAACGTAAATGTGAGCGAGAATGGGTCGTAAAATATCGTCAGACGATGATTTAGTCGCAATCCGGTAACTTGCAAAAGTTGAATTAAAAACAATGGAATTTATGAAAATTACTCGTTTTCTTTTAACAACAGGAATGCTGATGGGCTTCCTGCTCTTTCCGTCTTGTCTGGATGACAATACGGATAGGGATCTTTTGTATCCCAATGCTCTGGTAACCGTAAAGCATGCCGGGGATGAAACCGTTTTTTTGCAGTTGGACGATAAAACGACACTGCTTCCCGTGAATTTAAAATCTTCGCTCTTTGATAAAAAAGAGGTGAGGGCTTTGGTGAACTATAAAGAGGTGGATGATCCGAGCAAAGAATACGACCAGGCTGTGTACGTGAATTGGATTGACAGTATTCGCACAAAACCGATGGCTCCCGACTTAGGCTCGGGAAACACGGAAGCTTATGGCGACGACCCCGTTGAAATTGTAAGCGATTGGGTGACCATTGCCGAGGACGGCTATCTCACGCTGCGTTTCAGGACGAGGTGGGGCTACCAGCAAACTATCCATTATGTGAACCTTATCCCGACCAATAACCCCGACAACCCGTACGAAGTGGAATTCAGGCACAATGCCAACGGCGATACGGCAGAGAGGGTTGGCGACGGACTGGTGGCCTTCAGGCTTGACAAACTGCCCGACACGAAAGGGGAGACTGTGAAATTGAAACTGAAATGGAAATCGTTTAGCGGCGACAAAACGGCGGAGTTTGACTATAAGACGCGTGCCGCAACACCTGCCGGGTCAGCTATTGCCAGTGAGCGAAGTGTGCTTCCGCTGCAATAACCACATGACGGGAAAATTGTTACCGTTACCGCAAAATAAAGACTTTTTTTAAAAAACAATAAAAGGCTGTACCTTTGCACAATAAAGGTACACCTTTTTTCGTAAAAGAAAAGGGCGTATTTTAGTGTTGGTTAGAACGAAATCCGTAAATGATAAGAGAAGAAAACAGAGAGCAGGCCCTTCTTCAGCAAATTGTGCGCGGTAACACCATTGCCATGAAGGAGTTTTACGACATGTATTCGGGGTATCTTACCGCGGTATGCTCTCGTTACATATCTAATCAGGAGGATGTTAAGGATGTTCTACAGGAAAGTTTCATTAAAATATTCAAGGCTGTTGACCGGTTCGAATATAAGGGAGCGGGATCGTTAAAAGCGTGGTCGTCCCGCATTGTAGTAAATGAAGCGTTGAAACACATCAGGGAGAGCAATAAACTGAATATCACGAATCTGCCAAGCTGGGATTTGCCCGACATGGCCGACGACCGGGAGCCCGATTTCAATGATGTACCTACATCGGTTATCCTGGAAATGATTCGTAAGCTCCCTTTGGGTTACCGGACCGTGTTCAACCTGTATGTTTTCGAGGAAAAAAGTCATAAAGAGATCGCTTCGATATTGGATATTGCGGAAAACACTTCGGCGTCGCAGTTACACAGGGCCAAAGGGCTGTTGATGCGGGAAATAGATTTGTATCGATTAAAAAAAATGGCACTATGAAGGATCAATGGCAGGATAATCTGCGCAATCGGATGGAAGATCATGAGGAGCCTGCTCCCGAAGGATTGTGGGATGACGTTGAGCGGATCATGAGAGCCGAAAGCGCTGTGGATACGCTGCACGCGGGACAGAGGATCCGGTTGTGGAGCAGGCGTGTCGGAGCGGTAGCGGCAGTGGCGCTTGTCTTGTTTTTTATCGGGCTGTTCACATTGAAGGAAAATCAGAAAATCATCCGGCCCGTTCCCATTGTGCATTCCACTAAAAAAGAAGAGCCTGCAAAAGTTGAGGAACTGTTGTTTGCTCACAAAACCGAAAAAAGAACTCCGGAACCGGAGGTGTTGCCGCACAGGAGCGGTGCAACGGAGCACGAAGAAAGCGAACAAGTCGGACAAGGCGAAGAAAGCGAACAGCAACCCGAAGAGGTCAGGCCTTCGGAAGAGCCCGGAAGCCGTCATCCTCATCCCGATACCGACCAGGACCCCAGTTCCGGAATAAACAACGAGCCGGCATTTCATTTGCCCGCGCACAGGCGTAACCAGGCGCCTGCGAAATGGCAAACGGACATTTACGCGTCGAACATTCCGTCGGGTTCCGCAAAACATTATGACGGATACCGTATTTTCACTCCTTATGATTTTCCATCGGAAGTGGGCGAGCATTTTCGTGCCACAGGCCCGGATTCGCCCGGCGATATTCTTATGCGGGCCGCCTACCAGCACGTTTATACCGATATTAAGCATTTTCAGCCGATAACGTTTGGCGCTTCGCTGAAATATAATTTCAACGAAGAGTGGAGCATTACAAGCGGGCTCAACTATACTCTTCTCTCATCGCAATTACGCTCCGGCGACCACAGTCATTATTACAACAGCCAGCAGACGCTGCACTACCTCGGCATTCCTGTAAACCTTAATTATACCGTTTGGCGGGGCGATAAAGTCTCAATGTATATTTCGGGGGGTGGAGTGGTAGAGAAGAATATAAAAGGCACATTATTGACTGATTATGTTATAGATAACAAGATTGTAGAACGCAGCCGGGATCGGATATCCGTCAAGTCGTTGCAATGGTCTGTAAACTCCGCCGTGGGTGTTCAGTATCAGCTGTCGAAAACCATCGGGCTTTATGCCGAGCCGGGCGTGGCTTACCATTTCAAGAACGGAAGCGAGGTGGAAACCATTTACAGGGAGAAGCCGTTAAACTTCAGTATCAGGCTTGGATTGCGCTTTTCACTCAATGATTAGGCATAAAAAAACCATCCCGAAGGATGGTTTTTAATTATTATCCGAAATCGTCGAACATGATCATTTCCGGCGGAACGCCAAGGCTGTCGAGCATCCGTTGTACTGCGGCTGCCATCGGCCCGGGGCCGCACATGTAGTATTCTATATCTTCGGGTGCATCGTGATTCTTGAGGTAAGTATCGTAAATAACCTGATGAACAAATCCCGGTGTGTATTTTACTCCGGCTTCGTCTGCCAGGGGGTCGGGACGGTCTAATGCCAGGTGGAACGAAAAGTTGGAAAATTCTTTTTCCAGCTGGAAATAATCCTCTAAGTAAAACGCTTCCTGCAATGACCTGGCTCCGTAGTAGTAAGACATTTTACGATCGGTAACCTTCAATGTTTTGGTCATGTGCATAATTTGCGAGCGCAAAGGAGCCATACCGGCGCCGCCGCCTACCCACAACATTTCACGTTTACTGTTGAACAGGGGATGAAACTCTCCGTAAGGACCCGACATCTTCACCTTGTCTCCGGGCTTCAGGTTAAAAATATAGGATGATACAATTCCCGGTTTTACATTCATCCATCCGTTCTTTGCCCTGTCGAACGGAGGTGTGGCCACACGCACATTCAGTGTAATGATGTCGTCGCCTTCGGCGGGATAATTGGCCATGGAATATGCGCGGACGGTATCTTCTTCATTCTTTACTTTCAGGTCCCACAGCTTGAACTTGTCCCATTCCGATTTGTATATATCATCGATGATGAAATCGGAATAATTGATGGTATCGTATGCCGGAACCCGTATTTCGCTGTATGACCCCGGAATGAAATTGAGCTTTTCTCCTTTGGGAAGCCTTACTTTAAATTCTTTGATGTACGATGCCACGTTCCGGTTAGAGACCACTTCGCATTCCCACTCCTTGATACCGAAAACGGCTTCGGGAACTTTTATGGAAAGGTCTTCCTTAACCTTTACCTGGCAGCTAAGCCGCCAGTGATTCATTTGCTCCTTGCGGGTAAAGTGGCCTGTTTCGGTGGGAAGGATTTCACCGCCGCCTTCCACTACCTGACAACGGCATTGGCCGCATGTTCCTCCTCCTCCGCACGCAGACGAAAGGAATATATTCTGTGATTGCAGCGTATTAAGTAGGGTTGACCCCATGGGAACATCTAAATTCTTCTCTTCATTAACTGTGATCTTCACATTCCCCGAGGGCATCAGTTTTGCTTTGGCTACCAGAATAATAATAACCAAAATCAGAATTATCAACAAGAAAACCACTACACTGGTTAAAATGGTTATTCCGCCTGAACTCATTAACAACACATTCATTGTATATACTGTTTTATATATTGAAAACTTAGGTGATTAAATATTGATTCCCGAAAAACTCATAAACCCGATGGCCATCAGGGCCGTGATAATGAATGTTATGCCCAATCCCTTCAGTGGTTTCGGAACGTGGGAATACTCCAGTTTTTCCCTGATGGCTGCCATACCCACAATGGCCAGCATCCATCCGATACCGGAGCCGAATCCGTAAGCGGTAGCCATGCCCACATTGGCAAACTCGCGCTGTTGCATGAACAGCGAACCGCCGAGAATAGCGCAGTTTACAGCAATCAACGGCAAAAAGATACCCAGTGAATTGTACAGTGCCGGGCTGAATCTTTCAACCACCATTTCCACCAATTGCGTGAACGAGGCAATAACGGCAATGAAAATAAGCAAGCTGAATACGCTCAGGTCAACCCCGGCAAATTGCGGGCCTAACCACGCTAATGCTCCGGCCTTAAGTACGTAGTTCTCGAGCATATAGTTGATGGGCAAGGTAAGCACGAGCACGAAGGTAACTGCGATACCCAGCCCGAAAGCAGTTTTTACGTTCTTTGACACAGCAAGGAACGAGCACATACCCAGAAAGTATGCGAATATCATATTATCTACAAATATCGATCTTACAATTAGACTAATAGCATCCATATTTATGTTTTTATTTTTTTGTTATTCGATAGTTATCCGGCGTCCGAATGACGTGTAACTAATTGGCGCCTTCCTGTAAATCTGTATTTCTCGACCGATGTATCCAGATAATAACCGAGACAAGGAGCAACGCCATAGGAGCCAGCATCATAAGGCCGTTATTTTCGTAGCCGGCATTGTAGAATGCTTGCGGTATTACCCGGTGTCCGAGCAAAGTGCCGGATCCCAGTAATTCGCGGAAGAAACCCACCGTTACCAATATCCATCCGTAACCCAGTCCGTTGCCGATTCCGTCGAGGAACGAAGGCCACGGCCCGTTGCCCAGGGCAAAGGCTTCCAATCGTCCCATTAAAATACAGTTCGTAACAATCAGTCCCACAAAAACCGACAGCTGTTTGTTCACATCGTAAGCATACGCTTTCAGCACTTCGCTCACGATAGTTACCAAAGCTGCCACCACAACCAACTGAACGATAATACGGATACGGTTGGGGATAGTTTTTCTCAACAGCGAAATAATAACATTTCCGAAAGCGGTAACGATGGTTACGGCAATTGCCATTACCAATGCGGGTTCTAACTTGGAAGTTACAGCTAATGCCGAACAGATGCCGAGCACCTGTACCAAGATAGGGTTATTTTTATTGAGAGGCCCTAAGAAAGCCTGTTTTGCTTTTGCTGATAATGCCATATTCTTTTATTTTCCCTCATTTAATTGTAATAAAAAATTCTTGTATTGCCCAACGCTTTTCAACAGCATCGCATCCACTCCTTTACTGGTGATGGTCCCGCCCGATATGCCGTCGACGTAATCCCTTTCGGGGTCGGTCCGTCCGGGTTTTACCACGGCAATCGATTTAAATTCGCCGTTTTTGATCAGCTCTTTCCCCTTGAATTGATTGCGGAAAGATAGATTAACTATTTCTGCTCCCAGGCCCGGGGTTTCGCCCGCGTGCCCGAACTCGGACCCGTAAACGGTGTTGCCGTTGTCTTCAACGGAGAGGTATCCCCAGATAGGTCCCCACAGTCCGGCTCCGTGCATGGGGATGACATACTTTTTGGAGCCCTCTATCTCGGCTTCAAATACGGGAAGCCCTTCACCTTCACCCGAAAATGCGGGATCGGTAGGCTCAATTCCTTCCGTCCCCTCAATTTTTGTCCCTTCGGGAGTAATAAGGTATGCCGATTTAACCAGATCCCTGTAAATGCCGTCGGCTTTGGCAGCGGAAGCATCAACGCGCAGCGACCGGAGTATCTGTTGCATCTTGTCGATATTTACATTGGCGGTTTGTTTGTCGCTCAACACCTGATGGGTAAAAGCCAAACCTATAGCAACGATAATCACCATTACCGATGCGTATATTATTGTATATGTGCTATTTTCTCTGTTCATATTTCAATTGTAATTCAGTGGTTATTCGGGAGCGCGGCTCGTTTTAAGCGGCGTTTGATATTGGCATCCACCACATAGAAATCGATAAGCGGAGCGAACGCGTTCATAAACAAGATGGCCAGCATCATGCCTTCGGGATATCCCGGGTTGAAAATACGGATTAAGATGGCCACAACGCCAATCAGAAAACCGAATATCCATTTCCCTTTCTCCGTGCGTGCCGATGTTACCGGGTCTGTTGCCATAAACACGGCTCCAAATGCAAAACCACCGAGTAAGAAATGGTACTGCGGCGGCATTTCCATAGAGGCATTCAGTGCGAATAAATTAAGGAGGAGAATAGTGAACAATCCTCCGAGGAATACGGAAATCATCGTTTTCCAGCTTCCTACACCGGTGATTATCAGCAGCACCGCACCCAGCAAAATGGCCAGTGTGGAAACTTCACCGACCGACCCGGGGATTAATCCGACAAACATGTCCCACAACGACAATGGGTTGCCCGTAATTCCCTGGAAGGTGAAGTCGCCAAAACGGGCAGCATCCGATACGGCCAATTGTCCGAGAGGTGTTGCGCCCGAGAAACTGTCAACCACATTGCCCCCACCCAGGCCAAATGTATCGGCAGTGCGGACCCATACCTGGTCGCCCGACATTTTAGAGGGGTAGGCAAAGAAGAGGAATGCGCGGGCAATCAATGCCACGTTAAAGATATTGTATCCGGTTCCGCCAAAAACTTCTTTCGCGAAAATTACGGAAAAAGCGGTAGCTACGGCAATCATCCAAAGCGGGGTGTCCACAGGCATAATCATGGGGATGAGCAGTCCCGAGACCAGAAAACCTTCGGCCACCTCTTCCTTCTTCACCTGGGCCATGGCAAATTCAATACCCAGGCCCACCACATACGAAACAACTATTTGCGGCAGGATGGCCAGGAATCCGTAAAGGAAAGTTCCCCAAAAGCCTGCCTGGGTGTTTATGGCCAGATAATGCTGGTATCCAACATTATACATCCCCATCAGCAATGCCGGAATAAGTGCTATTATCACGATAACCATAGTGCGTTTTGAGTCTCTGGCATCGTGGATATGTACTCCCGATTTCGATGTCGTAGCGGGTACGTAGAGGAATGTCTCAAAGGCATCGTATGTAGAATACAACCAATGAAACTTACCTCCTTCTTCGAAATTCGGTTTTATTTTATCGAGAAATTTTCTTAACGACATTATATTATAGTTTTATATTTTATGTTACTGTTATTCCATCTCTTTTCTCAGCATGTCCAATCCTGTGCGGACAATTCTCTGGAGTTCCAGCTTGGAGGTGTCCACAAACTCGCAAAGTGCGAAATCTTCGGGCGCTACTTCGTAGATCCCCAGTTGTTCCATCTTGTCGATATTGAAAGCCAGGATAGATTTAATCAACTGTTCGGGGAAAATATCCATGGGAAATACTTTGTCGTATTCGTTGGAAACGATAATGGCTCTGGGACCGCCCATCAGGCGTGCATCCAGGCGATAGGCTTTTTTCAGTTGTAAATAGGTGGCTCCGGCACTGTAGCGTTTTGGCGATACCGATGCCCATCCAAAAGCTTCGTGAACATCGTCGCCTTCCGGAATTACGGTCACTTGGGAGTGGTTGGCGCGAAGCACGCCGTCGCCCGTTATTTTGGTTCCGGTCAGCACGTTTCCGCTGATGTGGCGCAAGTTGCCTTTTCCGCTGACGTTCCCTGCGAAGAGTTTAGTCAACTGCGTGCCGATCAGTATCTTGTAATAGCCGGTTTGTTTTATCTCCGAGCCGGTGAGTGCTACTGTGCGGGTAAGATCGACAACGCCTTTGTTGAAAAGCCTTCCGATAAACAGAACATCCAGGGCGTTTAACGTCCAAACCGTTTCGCCCCTGTTTACGGGAGCCAGGTGATTGATCTGCACACCGGTGTTCCCGGCGGGATGCGGTCCTTCAAACTCGGTTATTGTCACGTTTTTGGCATTTCTTAACCCTTCGTTCTTCGTGTTGGGACTAATGGAGAGATATACTTTCCCTTTGGTGAGTTTGGCTAATGCGTTCAACCCGGTTTGTAAGTCGGCTTCCTGCCCTTTCAGGATAAAATCATACGAGGGGGCCAGTGGAGCGGTATCGAATCCGGTAACGAAAATATCGCGCGGTTCTTTGCCGGGATTGGCGACAACATCGTAAGGGCGTTGTTTGATGACAAACCAGATACCGGCGTTGAGCAGTGCCTTTTTGATCTCTTCGGCAGACAACGTAGCAATCTCTTTTTTGCCGTAGTCTTCGTAAACATTTTCTCTGTCGGCTTTGACGGTAACATTCAGGATTCGCCTTTTTTCTCCACGATCGATGGCCGTGACTGTTCCGCTGGCGGGAGATGCAAACATCATATCCGGATACATCTTTGAGAAAAATAGCGCTTGTCCGGCTTTCACGGTATCACCCACCTTGACTTTCAGCTTGGGCGTGATTCCTTGAAAATCTTCCGGGCATACCTGTACATATTCGCTTGTTATTTCGCCGCGAAACGTTTCTTCGGGTTTTCCTAACAAAGGAATTTGCAAGCCTTTCTTGATTTTAATTCGATTAGCCATATTTGATTGATAAAAATAACTGTTGGTTTTTTCGGGATGAATGGCTGTCAATCAGAGTTTTATAAGAAACAAGCTGTGAAGATGGATAGCCATTTTCCGTTTAAGGTGCAAAGATAAGTGTTTTAATTTCAAAAAAGGAAGAATAGTGAAAAAAATCTTTATTCTTACAACTCTCTTATCCAGATATTCCGGAAACTGACCGGAATGCTGGGGTCTCCATGATCCTGCAGCCTGGTAGGTCCGGGGGAGCATGATTGTTGCCCATCAGGGGATCAATTCAAATGTATATCCTTCTTCCAGCAACCACTCAATGGCCTTAGGCAAGGCATACCTCAGGTTCTTTTCGGCTTTTAGTGAGTCGTGAAATACAATGATGGAGCCATCTCTTGTATAGTGTTTCACATTTTGCAAGACCTGTTCGGGCGACATAAACCGGCTGTAATCGCGTGTGACGACGTCCCACATAATGATCCGGTATCCGGCATCCTGCAATTTTTTGCACTGGTTCATCCCAAGATGGCCGTGCGGGGGACGAAACAGTGGCGAGTCGATCAGTTCTTTTGCCCGGTTTGTATTGTGGATGAATTTCCTCAGGCCGTGTTTCCACCCTTGCCAATGGTTAAAAGTATGGTTTCCCGTCCGATGCCCGTTCGCCGTCACTTGCCGGTAAACCCCGGGATATTTGCGTACATTGTCGCCCACGCAGAAAAAAGTCGCCTTAACGGCATACCTGTTCAAAATGTCCAGTACCCAGGGTGTAACTTCGGGAATGGGCCCGTCGTCGAAAGTGAGGTAAACTGTTTTCCGGTCGGGATTTTCAATTCTCCAAACGGTGTTCGGAAACAGCATCCTGTATAAACGGGGCGGTTGCTCAATCAGCATAGCTCTCTTTGATGAATTGAACAAGTCTCTACTGTTGGGACTTATTGTATTGTTCCAGCAATCGGGGGCTGAACTGCTGCATCAGCTTCAATGCTTTTTGCATAGTCGCCTCTTCCGAGGCCTGCAGGGTAGTATCGTTTCCCGAACGATAATACCCGCGAATAGAGCTGTCTGTCACATCCTTCAGGATCATGTCGCCTACATATCCCGCACCTTGCATATAGTATGTTTGGGCGCGTTGCAGCAGATCATCCGTATAGGTTTTGTATTTCTCCTTGTCGAACTCCTGATAAACAGATGTTATGAGTAGTAACGAGTTGACGTTGTAGTAGATATCAACCATCGTATTGCCCATTTGCCTTGGGGTGAGCCGATCGTACCAACCGAGGTTTTCCTGTAGCCTCTTCTCAATTTCATCCATCAGCCTCTGCGCTTTTTCTGTTTCGCCCAACCGGTAATATGCCCGGGCAAACATAATGCCGTCATTGCCGTAAGCTACTGCTTTCCCGGGCATTACCGTTGTTGCCTTATCAAGGGCGGCGATGGCTTTGTCGTTCTTGCCTTCTTCAATCAGTGCTTCGATTAATTGATTGAAGTAGAGCCTGAAGGTCGATATCATCCGGCGGCAGGTTTCATCTAAATAGATATCCGGATTTTTCTCCAATCCTCCCCAGCGGAACTTATTCATCATGTTGTCGTAGGTTTTTTCGGTGTTCACGCCGCCGCTCAGCGGTGTGCCGGGAACAATCTGATAGGCAAGGCCCGTGAGGGAAAAATTGGAATTCTGCAGGTTCATATACAGGTTTCTGTCAACCGTTGTTGCATAGTATATCGGGCGCTTCCAGTTGTCGTCGTTGATATTGGCAAGCAAGTCCATAATCATCATTTCCTGGCGGTAAACGGCCGATTTTTCACCCAGGTTGATGAACATCTTCTCTGCCGGTTTGGAATTGAACGACGCCCAATCTATAGCTGCAGTATCTATCTCCAGGTAAAGCTTGTTTGAGGGGATAACCTGTGTATTTCCGGTGTTGAACGGGTTTGCCGGTTTGTATTGCCCCGTACGCAGGTTTTCCATTAACTCCTTGAGCGGAATGCTGTCCCTGTAAGCGTTTACATCGTAGTATTGCCCGTATGAAACGGATGGGATGTTGTTTTGCTTCAATACGTTTTGAATTTCGTTTTTTGAAATGACGAAAGCCGCGCTTGCCGCATCGCCCCAATATTTATCCCTGTCCCATTTGATGGGCAGCGGAGTTGACTCGTATGACTGGCGAAGCATCTGATCTACATACCATTCGGTTTGCAGGAAACTTAAGTTGGTGACGCGGACATCGGTACGGAAACCTTCTGTTTCCTGAGCATACCAAAGCGGATAAGTATCGTTGTCGCCATTGGTGAAGAGAATGCCGTTCGGCTCAACGCAACTCAGGTAGTTCATGCCGGTATCACGAGCCAGGGTGCGCCCCGACCGGTCGTGATCGTCCCAGGTTTGTCCCGCCATTTGGAGGGGGATCAGCAAACAGGCAGCACTGGCAAGCGATGCTGCCAACGCAGTGTTCTTTATGAATTTCCGCAGATAACGGCCGAGCCCGGCAACCCCCATACCCACCCAGATGGCGTAGGCATAGAATGATCCGGCATAGGCGTAATCACGTTCGCGAGGTTCATAAGGTGTTTGGTTGAGGTACAACACGATGGCTAATCCCGTCATGAAGAACAGCAGAAAGACGATAGAAAAGCTTTGTTGTCCTTTCTGTTTCCGTTTCAGTTGGTAAACAATGCCGATGATTCCCAAAAGGAAAGGCAGCATGTAGTATTTGTTGTGTCCTTTGTTATCGACTACTTCGGGAGCGATATGGTCTTGCGGGCCCAGGCCGAGAATCCCATCGTCGATAAACTTTATTCCGGTTATCCAGTTCCCTTTGGTAATTCCTCCATCTGCCTGGATATCGTTTTGCCTGCCGGAGAAATTCCACATGAAGTAGCGCCAATACATGAAATTGATCTGGTAATTGAAAAGGAATTTCATGTTTTCGATCAGCGTGGGTTTTTTATTTCTGTCGGTAATGCCGCCCCAATTTTCATACCCCTGGATATGGTTACCGTAGCCCGGCTCCGACGGATGTGTATGCATGCGCGGAAAGAGCATGGTGTTGTCGTATTTGTATGTGGAAACTTTGGACTCTATGTATCGGTCTTTCTGATTTTCGGAGGTTTTTACAACCCTGCTGTACGATTTTTTTTCATTGGCAATTTCAGCGCGTCCCTGATTGTCCCTTACAATTTGTGAAGCATACGTGGTCCCGTAGATGATGGGCGTTTGCCCGTACTGTTCACGGTTGAGGTAACTGCCGAGTGAGAATACATCCTCGGGAGAATTCAAGTCCAGCGGGGTATTGGCCGATGACCGGATCGGGATAATGGCGTACGCGGAAAATCCGATAAGGATAACCAACAGGCACGACATGGAAAGATTGAGAAATTTGACGTTCAGCTTGTTCTTGGAGAAAACGAAATAGAGGGCTACCCCGATAAGAACGATCCAGAGCCAGGCGCTGCTTCCGATAAATAAAATTCCTGACAAGCCGATGCTGAATAAGAAAGCTATTCTGGCCCTCTTCAGGTCGCCTTTGCCGGAAAGGCTTTCGAACAACGCCCAAACGATGCTTGCCACCAACAGGATCAGGTAAACGGTAACTCCAGAATTATAGGACATGCCCAATGTGTTCACAAAGAAAAGTTCGAACCAGCCGCCCACTTTCGTGAATCCCGGAATAATTCCGTACATTAAAATAAGGATCAGGCCGAAAGAGAGCAACAACGATAATAATCCGCCTTTCCACGTCGGATTTTCGGTTTTCTTGCAGTAATAAACCATCACAATGGCGGGGATACACAACAGGTTCAGCAGGTGAACGCCGATGGAAAGCCCCATAATGTATGCAATGAGGACGATCCATTTATCGGAATCGGGCTTTTCCGCATTATCTTCCCATTTGAGTATCAGCCAGAAAACCAGTGCGGTGAGCATCGATGAAAAGGCATAAACTTCACCTTCCACCGCGGAGAACCAAAACGTATCTGAAAATGTATAAACCAAAGCTCCAACCAACCCGCTGCCAATCACGGCGATAGTTTGTCCGGGAGTTAACTCTTCGTTTTTCTCCCCCATCACTAATTTGCGGGTCAGGTGCGTAATGGTCCAAAACAGGAAAAGGATGGTGAATGCGCTTAGTAATGCCGACATGCTGTTGACCATTTTGGCAACTTGTCCGGGGTCGCCGGTGAATTGCGTAAACAGGTTTGCGAGGAGCATAAAGATGGGGGCTCCGGGCGGGTGCCCTACTTCTAATCGATAAGCTGTTGAGATAAATTCGCCACAGTCCCAGAAACTGCCCGACGATTCTATTGTTAAGAGATAAACAATCGCGGCAACTACAAAAACAGCCCAGCCTGAAATTGTGTTGATAAGTTTGTATTTCTTCATTATTTCGTGATCAAAATAGTGCGTAACCGAAAATTTGAGCAAAGGTAAGAAAACAATCAGTATGTTTTTGTGTTAAAGCCTCATTTTTACTTAGATGTTATTAAAAAAAGTAAAAAACAATATGCTTCAACAAGTTTCTTTTGCACGATAACTTCAAACTTGCACTCAAATGAATGTTAATCGATATTTGTAAAAGTTAAAAGCGGCGATTTATGTTTTTAAACATATTTCCATTTAATATGCTTATAATTAGCGATATAGTCTAATATTTTAACAAAAGTTTAATTTTGTTGAAGTTTACACGCATAAATTAGTTGAAAGATAATTTGGTCAAAAAAAAGGAAACAACTTACTTTGGAAAGGATTAAGGAAAAAAATAGTTATTCAAAGGTCATTTTCTTTTTATTATTATCAGATTTAATGGAGAAAACATTAGTAATTCTAAAGCCCTCGGCGGTACAACGGAGCATTGTGGGTGAAGTTGTTTCGCGGTTCGAAAAAAAAGGGCTTCAAATTGTGGGAATGAAAATGGTGTCTCTGTCTGACTCAATATTGGAAGAACATTATTCTCATTTAAAGGAGAAGCCATTTTTCAAACGTATTAAAGAATCGATGCAGGTAAGCCCGGTAATTGTTATGGCGTTGGAAGGTTTAGAAGCCGTTGAAGTGGTGAGAATGATGACGGGGCCGACAAACGGAAGAAAAGCTCAACCGGGAACTATCAGAGGAGATTACAGTGTTAGTGTGCAGGAGAATGTCGTTCACGCGTCTGATTCTCCTGAGACGGCAGAAGCAGAATTAAAACGCTTTTTTTCGGAAAACGAAATTTTTAATTATCCGCCACCGGCTTTCGTTAATCTTTATGCTAACGATGAAGTCTGACATCAGTGAATGAATTAAATTGTAACTAAAGGCCAATCTCAGATATATTTATTTATTATGGAGAGGAATAAAAACTTATCTAAGGTAAAAGTACTATTGTCCGTATCTTTGGTGTTTTCCACATTAAGTGCTTTTGCTCAGTCAAAAGTGGAATCATCCGCAAAGTCCAGATCGGAAGTTAATTACAAACAATTACACAGTACAAGTTTAGGAAATCAGGAAGGATTATTTGCCGACGGTATAAAACTCAAAATGGACTTGTCCGTTCTTGATGAAGCTGAAGCTACCCGTGAAACATTTGATGTAAACGAAATCCCGTGCGACGATATTTACGGTGGTGTATGGCAAAATGCCCATGTGGATATTTACGGGGCTTTAAAAAATGCTCCCGATTCTTTTATTGTTAATCTCACCAATTTTTCAATGCCCCGGGAGGGCAAGATGACTTCAAACTTCGGAAGAAGGGGAAGCCGTCGTTACCATTACGGCATTGATTTGAAATTACAGGTTGGTGACACCGTCTATGCCGCTTTCGACGGGAAAGTCAGGGTACAGCAATTTGAGAGAAGAGGTTACGGGTATTATACGGTTGTCCGCCACGTAAATGGATTAGAGACCGTCTATGGGCACTTGTCGAAGTTTTTAGTGAAGGAAAACGACTTTGTTAAATCAGGGCAACCCATCGCATTGGGTGGAAACACAGGAAGATCAACCGGTCCCCACCTGCACTTTGAAACCCGGTTTCTGGGAAAACCCATCGATCCGAATTTTCTCATCGACTTCAACAACAACGTTTGTCACCGCGATGAGTATCTGGTTACCAATTCGAGTTACAGAAAAACATCCCAAAGCAGCAGGGTCCTTGCCCGCAACGGCAACTATAAGGAACCCACATCTACCAACAATAACAAATACGTTTCGGGAAGTGTGAAATATCACCGGATTAAAAGCGGTGATACGCTGGGAGCCATTGCCAGAACGCACGGCTTGTCCGTATCCAGGTTATGCAGTCTGAACAACATTACGCCAAAGACCACGTTACGGGTAGGAAAATCATTGAGAGTTTCATAAAATAAATTCATAATTAAGAGGAGAAGGTACAGGATGTTGAACTTGTGCCTTTTTCTTTTTTTGTTTAACTTTGTTGCTCCATAACTTAAAGCCATCCATATGAGTGAAACAAACCGGCAATTCGATGAGGTGATAGCCATCTGCAGAAGTATGTTCGAGAAAAAGTCGAGCGATTACGGTCCTACGTGGCGGATTTTGCGTCCCGAATCGGTAACCGACCAGTTATTGATTAAAGCGAACCGGATTCGTTCGTTAGAGATAAAGAAGGAAAGTAAGGTAGGCGAGGGCATTTTTCCGGAATTCATCGGAATTGTCAATTACGGCATTATGGGTTTGATACAGCTTGAACTGGGGTATGCCGATAGTGTTGATATCACCAAAGAAACGGCATTGCAGCTTTTCGATAAATACATCACCGCTGCCAAAGAATTGATGTACGCCAAAAATCACGATTATGATGAGGCCTGGCGCAGTATGCGTGTCAGCTCATACACCGATTTGATACTGGCGAAGTTATTCCGGATAAAAGAGATGGAGAATAAGCAGGGAAAAACCATTGCTTCCGAGGGTATTGATGCGAATTATACCGATATTGTTAATTATGCCCTGTTTGGTTTGATAAAACTTCATTTTGGAGAAGAATAAATTCGATAGTAATTCGATGGTTATTCAGTAGTAATTCAATGGTGAATAACAAACGAACTGTAAAATAATAAATGCAGGTAGAATGCTTCGCCCGGTAGGCGCTAAAGTATGAGAACACTTTGCGGGTAGTGAGCATAATAAACAATAAAAGAGATGGATTCCCGAAACAAATTTATTAAAATTCTAACCGAATTGTCCCGGATTGTTCTCGGGGTTACTTTTGCTTTTTCGGGCTTTGTAAAAGCAGTTGATCCGTTAGGTTTCACTTATAAAATTCAGGATTATCTTGTCTCGTTGGATCTTACCGCCCTTTTTCCCTTAGCTTTGCCGGCAGCTATCGTCCTGGTCGTTCTTGAATTTCTGATTGGTGTTTTTTTGCTGTTGGGGATTTATCGTAAACCCACTGTCGTGCTCACAGCTGTTTTTATGGCCTTTTTTCTTCCGCTCACGCTTTGGATTGCGTTGAAAAACCCGGTCAAAGATTGCGGCTGTTTTGGCGATGCGCTGATAATCAGTAACTGGGCGACGTTTTATAAAAATATCGTTTTAGGAATTTGTACCGTCGTCTTATTACGTTATCACCAACGGATGGCTTCTCTGTTTTCCGCAAAGAGGGCTTGGCGGGCAGCTGTTTTCTCTGTTATTTTCGGATTCTCTTTTTCTGTTTACAACGTTGTGAAACTGCCGGTTTTCGATTTTCGCCCGTATCATATCGGGGCCAACATTCCTGAGAATATGTACATCGATCCTGAAAAAGCAGATGTGGTGAAAAATGTTTTTATTTACAGTAAAGATGGGATTGAGCAGGAGTTTACAGAAGAAAACTATCCGTGGAACGATTCCACCTGGACCTTTGTGGAGATGAAAACCAAACTGATTAAAGAGGGTGAAAAGCCGAAAATAGAAGATTTTTATCTCTCGGCGCTTGTTTACGATAGTTTGTCGCAAGGTTTTGTTGCCGGGGAAGATATTACACAGCAGATTTTATCGGATACGAACTACAATTTTTTGATGGTTTCACATTCGTTGGAGGGGATGAACAAAAAGCATCTTGACGATTTTAAGAAAACAGCCGGGTTCGCAAAAAATAACGGTTGCGGTTTTTATTGCCTTACCTCGTCTCCGGCCGATTTTATCGGGGCGTGGAGTGCGAGGAACAATGCCGGTTTTCGGTTTGTACATGCTGATGAGAGGGTACTGAAAACGATGATCCGTTCTAATCCGGGACTGATGTTGCTGTTAAACGGTAACGTCATCAATAAGTGGGACGATAGTGATATTCCCGATTTTGAATCGCGAGGAGTGGAAAGCCTGGCAAAGGTTGAAGGATTGAAAACGAACTTTTGGGGTAAACTAATGGTTATATTCCTGATATTCTTCGTTCCGCTTCTACTGCTGAAACTGTGGGAAAAGTGATGAGTAGTGGGTCTAAACAACTATAAACAATACATTTAAGAATAAAAAATTATGAGAAAAAAGATTGTAGCAGGTAACTGGAAAATGAACAAAAACCTGCAGGAAGGGTTGGCTTTGGCACAAGAACTTGATGCCGCTTTAAAAGGAAAATCGGTGAATTGCGATGTGGTTATCGGAACTCCGTTCATTCACCTGGCCGGTGTGGTAAACACCGTTGATACAGCAAGGATTGGCGTGGCAGCACAAAATTGTGCCGATAAGGCATCGGGAGCATACACCGGTGAAGTTTCGGCTGAAATGGTCGCCAGTACGGGTGCAAAATATGTGATTTTAGGACACAGCGAACGCCGTGCATATTATCACGAAACACCCGAAATACTGAAAGAAAAAGTATTGCTGGCGCTGAAGAATGGCCTTACACCTATTTTCTGTATCGGAGAAGTGCTTGAAGAACGTGAAGCTAACAATCATTTCGAGGTGGTTAAATCGCAGATTACAGCGTCGTTGTTCGATCTGCCGGAAGAAGATTTTTCAAAAATCGTACTGGCTTACGAGCCTGTCTGGGCTATTGGAACCGGAAAAACCGCAACTGCCGGCCAGGCACAGGAGATGCATGCTTTTATCCGCAAGACCCTGGCGGAGAAGTACGGAGAAAAAGTGGCTGAAAATACCTCTATTCTCTACGGAGGAAGCTGCAACGCTTCAAATGCGAAAGAGCTGTTCTCCAATCCCGATGTCGATGGCGGATTAATCGGCGGAGCGTCGTTGGGAGTTGATAAGTTTATGCCCATTATCGAGGCTTTTTAGAATGTTAAAGAATTTTACCACAGATTTGAACCCGGATCTGTGGTAATTCTCTATCTTTGCACAAATTTTTTGAATATGAAGGTTTCATTTAACATATTGCTTTTGCCTCTGTTTCTGGTGTTTTGCTTTGCAGCAACAGCACAAACGCAAAAGCAACACAAAGAAATCCTGGACGACCTGAATACCGTAAAACCCGGCCAGGGCAGGGTGGCGGTTTTTGAAGATAAGGCTATTGCTGAGGTGCTCGGACGCAGCATGGCACCGTCAAGAACGGTTTATGCTACCGGCGACGGGTCGGTTCAATATGTGAAGATGCGCGGATTTAAGATTCAGGCATTTTCAGGAAATAATCAAAGAACTTCAAAAAATGAGGCTTATTACAAGCAGGGACTTATAAACACGTCATTTCCCGGACAAGAGACCGTTGTTACTTTCGATTCTCCTTTCTGGCGGCTGCGTGTTGGAAATTTTAAGACCCGTGATGAGGCTGCCGCGGTGCTGGACGATATGCGGAAAACCTTCCCTGCTTTTGGTAAAGAAATGTATATTGTGATAGACGAAGTGAAAATTCCTATCGGTCAACTTCAAGAATAATTTATCCATGTCGCCGGAAGAAACAGAGAACAGAAAATTAATCATTGCGGATCACATAAAAGAGGTGATCTCGTTGTTGGGTGAGGATGTAACCCGTGATGGGTTGGTTAAAACGCCCGATCGTGTGGCAAAAGCCTGGCAATACCTGACGAGGGGTTACTACCAGGATCCCGAAGAGATTTTGCGTTCTGCCCTTTTCAGGGAAAATTACCGGCAGATGGTTATCGTAAAAGATATCGATCTGTTCTCGTTGTGCGAGCATCATATCCTGCCGTTTTTCGGGAAGGCTCATGTGGCTTATATCCCTGACGGATATATTACGGGACTGAGCAAGATTGCACGCGTGGTAGAAGTTTATGCCCGGCGTTTGCAGGTCCAGGAACGATTGACCACCCAGATAAAGGAGTGTATTCAGAAAACCCTTAACCCGATGGGCGTGATGGTGGTGATCGAAGCCCAGCATATGTGTATGCAGATGCGGGGTGTTGAAAAACAGAACTCCATAACCACCACTTCCGATTTTACCGGAGTTTTTAAAGAACAGAAGACCCGCGAAGAGTTTATAGCCTTGATCAAATAACTTTCTTCGTTGTTCTCTTCCGGTCGTTCTCATCCAAAAGTATCTTCCGTAGTCGTATCGCTTTGGGCGTAACTTCTACGTACTCATCTTCCTTGATGTATTCCAGCGCCTCCTCGAGGCTGAAAATTATCGGCGGGGCGAGCTGTGCTTTGTCGTCGGTGCCCGATGCACGGACATTGGTCAGTTTTTTCGATTTGGTGACATTAACCACCAAATCACCTTCTTTGTTATGCTCGCCGACAACTTGCCCTTCATATACATCGGTCTGCGGCTCTATGAAAAAGCGTCCCCTGTCCTGAAGCTTATCCAATGCATAAGCATACGCATTGCCCGATTCCCCGGCAATGATGGAGCCGTTCAAGCGCTTTTCAATATTTCCTTTCCACGGTTGAAATTCCAGGAACCGGTGTGCCATAATGGCTTCTCCGGCGGAAAGGGTGAGGACGATATTGTTTAACCCGATGATACCGCGTGATGGGAGGATAAACTCGATATGCATGCGGCCGTTCTTGCTCTCCATGCTTTTCATTTCGCCTTTCCTGCGGGAGATGACATCGATGATTTTACTTGCCGATTCTTCGGGAAGGTTTACGGTGAGTTGTTCTACCGGTTCGCATTTCTCCCCGGCTATCTCTTTGATGATCACTTGCGGTTGTCCCACCTGTAACTCGTAACCTTCGCGCCGCATGGTTTCAATCAGGACGGATAAATGCAGTACACCACGTCCGAACACCGTCCACGAATCGGAACTGCCGGTTTCTTCCACACGCAAAGCTAAATTTTTATCCAACTCACGCATCAGCCTTTCATAGATGTGGCGCGACGTTACGTATTTGCCGTCTTGTCCGAAAAACGGCGAAGTGTTGATGGTAAAGAGCATCGACATGGTGGGCTCGTCAATAGCAATGGGATCGAGGGGTTCCGGTTTTTCCAGGTTGGTGATCGTATCGCCAATCTCAAACCCTTCAATGCCGACTAATGCGCAAATATCTCCCGACGAAACGGCATCGGTTTTGACTCTTCCCAATCCTTCAAAAACATCTACTTCCTTTATCCGGATCTTGTTGATGCTGCCGTCGCGTTTACAAAGCGCGTAATCTTTATTGGACTCAATGGTTCCCCTATGGACGCGTCCAACGGCAATCCTGCCCACGTAGTTGGAATAATCGAGTGACGTAATGAGCATTTGCGGCGTGCCCTGTTGCGATTTGGGCGCGGGGATGTATTTGACAATAGCGTCGAGGAGCGGGATAATGTTGGTTGACGGCTTTTTCCAGTCGTCGGACATCCATCCCTGTTTGGCCGAACCGTAAACGGTAGGGAAGTCCAGTTGCTCTTCGGTAGCATTAAGGCTGAACATCAGGTCAAAAACATTTTCCTGTACCTCTTCGGGACGGCAATTGGGTTTATCGATCTTGTTGATGACCAAAATAGGTTTTAATCCTATCTCCAGTGCTTTCTGCAAAACAAAGCGGGTCTGGGGCATCGGGCCTTCAAAGGCATCTACCACAAGCAGGCAGCCGTCTGCCATATTCAGCACCCTTTCCACTTCACCTCCAAAGTCGGCGTGTCCGGGTGTATCGATAATGTTTATTTTTACATCTTTGTATTGGATGGAAACATTTTTGGATAAAATAGTAATGCCCCGTTCACGCTCCAGGTCATTGTTGTCGAGAATTAAATCATCGGTAAGTTGATTTTCCCTGAACAAGTTTCCGGCAAGGAGCATCTTGTCCACCAAGGTGGTTTTTCCATGATCAACGTGGGCGATAATGGCTATATTGCGGATTTTTTGCATAAAAACAATCTTTTTCTGGAGTGCAAAGGTACGCTTTTTAAGTGAAAACAGAGTGAATTACAATGGATTTATTGAAAAATATTTGTTTATAGTTAATAACTACGAAAACAAACATCTAACTGTTATATATAGTTATGTTGCTATTTTTTATAGTTGAAGTTCCGGAAGTTTACTTACATTTGCAACAGAATCTTATAAGAGACAGTGATATGAAGAAATTAACCGACAAGGAAGAGGAAGTGATGCAGCTTTTATGGGACAACGGACCTTTGTTTGTCCGCGAGATCCTTGAGTTTTATCCGGATCCCAAGCCTCATTATAATACCGTTTCCACCGTTATCCGGGTGCTTGAAGAGAAGAAATTTGCGGGGCACAAGGCTTATGGAAATACCTATCAGTATTTTGCGGTTGTTTCGCAGGACGAGTATAAAGGCAAGGCGCTTAAGAAAGTGGTTTCCCAATACTTTGATAACTCTTATACCAATGTGGTTTCTACATTGATTGAAGAGGAGCAGTTGTCGATTGATGAACTGAAAAAGCTTATCAAAAAGATTGAAAAGGGCAAGAAATAATCTTTTGGAGTATGGAATACTATATTGTTTACTTGTTTAAGGCAACGGTTTGCCTGATTGCATTTTCAGTATTCTTCCGGTTATTGTTGATGAGAGAGACTTTCTTTCGTTTCACGCGGTTCACGTTAATTTCGGGATTGATCGTCTGTAGTGTTCTGCCTTTTGTGAAACTGACGCTCGGAAAACCGCATGTCATTCAGCAAACCGTTTATCAGATCGAAGAGTTGCTGTTGCCGGAAAGACCTACAGAGGTCGAAATTAAATCCGGATTACCGGAAAATGATTGGGTTGCGGGCATTAATCCTGAAGCCGCTGTTCCGCAGAGTACAGATACGGGAAGCAACACAAGACCGGTCTCCCAGGCCACCCTGTTGATGGTGGTTTATTGGCTGGGTGCAGGGGCAATGCTTCTGCGTTTGGGATTCTCTTTTGCCAGCCTGTTCCGCCTTCTTAGAAAGAGCAGAAGGATTGAGTCGGGAGAATACGAGTTGATCATCAGCCCCGGGAATGTAGTGCCGTTTAGTTTTTTCCGTTACATTGTTTTATCCGAGAAAGATTATCTGGAGAATCCCGAGGAGGTTATCCTGCACGAAAAAATGCATATCCGCAAAAAGCACAATATCGATGTCATTTTTTCGGAACTGTTCCTTGCCGTGCACTGGTTTAATCCAATGGCCTGGTTGTTGTGCCGCGATTTGCGCGAAATCCACGAATACGAAGCCGATAATGCTGTCATCGAGACCGGCATTGAAGCTCAGAAATATCAATTGTTACTGGTAAAAAAAGCGGTTGGCGAAAGGCGCTTCACTTCCGTAGTCAACGGTTTTAATCAATCAAAAATTAAAAACAGAATTACTATGATGTTAAAAACAGAATCATCGAGATGGGCACGGTTCAAAGTATTGTTTGCTGTGCCGTTGGTTGTTGTTGCTTTATTGGCATTTGCACAACCCGGAAATGTTCAGGACGAACTTGTAAGCTATCAGGAACGAAAAGATGCTGCAGATTACTTTCTCTCGGTAAGAAAGGTGGAGAAAGAAAATTACCTGGCTTATCTGTACCTGGATGCAAAAGGGCGGTTGTTTCTGATGAGTGAGAATGCGGGCAGCGCTTTGATGCAAGTTGTTGATGTGAACGAAAGGCCAGATTTGGTAGAAGTCTTCAGCGGTTTAATCACCCGGAAAATTAGCGGAACAACCTCAGCACCTGTCGATTTTATCCTGGGTGCAGAAAATGATACCCCGATGCAGAGTGTTACTCTAGTGAAAGACGCTGTGCGTAAGGCGTATAGCGGATGGTGCGGAGGTGTTTCGAAAGAAAAGAATGTTTCTTCGAAAGAAGTAAAGGAAGAGTTCCCTTTGTCGATCACATTTACCTCCCTTCAGGCGGGCGAACCTGAAAGTATTGTAAAGCAGGTACAATCCAATCCCTTTTTCTATTGGGAGCAGGTGCAGAGGTATTGTCGGGAAAAAGGGATTGGCCCGAAGGATGTTAATTTCAGGGCGACCGACAATCGAAATTTGATTTCAATTTTAATTAATTCGGTTAATGCGGTGATGTATATAAATCACTATCGTTCTGAATGGTTTAAAACAAAAGAGGAGGGCTTGAGCGATCAATCGGTTGAGGTGTTGAAGAATATGATTGTAGAGACGATTGAAAAAAACAGCGGCAACCCTGTTTATGTTTCGTTGCAGAACGATAGGATTTCTTCCACCGATTTTGTCATCACGTTTATCAATCAGGTCCTCCCCCTGGCTTACGAAGAGGCTCTGAAAGATATTTCCGGTAGAAAGGGTATCCCTTTTGACGAGCTCAAAGAAAGCAAACCTTTGCTGCTTCTTTATACTGTGCCGCGAGTTTTTGGTGTAGACGAGAAAAGGGGGGAGTTTCAGGTGCGTACCTCAACGAAAAAACAGGATATGGAAGAGATGGCGTTTCTCTCAGGAGTTCGTATAAGAGAGGGGAACGACACCGGAATCGCCTCTTTGGAGTGGATGGCTGTAAACGAATACGACAGTGATCTTCTGAAGGAACAAAAAATCACTGTTAAAGATTCAGCACCTTTGGGTCCTGTGGATAATGCCCTGGTCATTGTTGATGAAAAAATGGGACAGTCGGATGTAACAGGCATCCAAAAGATGTTGAGCAAAGAAGGTAAGCTGGTGGCTAAAAAAACGTGCTTTGTTCTCGGCCTGAATGAATAACTCATTGCGACTAAATCGTTCATCGCGAGCTATGGGTACTCCAAAAAACATCTAAATGTTTCTGCTTTAGTCGCATTCATTATTCAAGTTTCGCGTATATTCGATTACGGCTAAATTTAAGATATATAAATGTTTTGTGGGGTACCCGTCAGATGAAACAGACGTAAGGTTTAACTGTATTTGTGAGTAGTTAGTACCTGCGGAAGTTGAGTAAGAAATTTAAACAGTTTATTAGATTCACAGGTAAATTTACTTGGTTTATGTATAAATCCACCCTGGAAAGCCTGTTTTTTCTATTTAGTTCATTCCCTTCCCTTCCTGTCCTTCCTCCTTGTATTCTTCTTCCATCTATGGTAAGGGATGTCTCATTAAATGATTCTATATCAATACGTCTTTGGATGTATGCAAACAAACTCGAATTGAAAGCTAATTTATTGTAAGTAGCTATAATACAATTGAATACTATATATAGAGATTTTCCGAAATGATTTAGATTGTTTCTTCATCGGAAAGAACCATCTTATGTTTGATGATTAAAGCCCCGATAATCATGCAGGTCGGTTTGTTACCGTCACAGCTATGTTTATTGCAGAGGTGTTTATTGTACATATGTTTTATCTTGTCCCATGGCATGGAGTCCACTAATTTATGTCACCGGTTGTAAGGGTAAATAGACTTTTCCTAGGTGGAAAAGAAAATATCAAGTCGTAACAATCTTCCTGTGAGTTATATTTCATAATATAGCCATTTTGACCGTAGATGTGTTTTTTTACGTCAAATAAACAATGAAAACTATATTTAATATATTGGATATAAAATATTTATATAGCTCTTGCGAATCCTGCATATACATAAAGAATCCAGATGTGAATAAAGAGTAATTAATATAAAAATAAATTAAACACTCCCCGTTTAATGTAATTTTAATGTTAATTTAATCGGATTATCCTACTTTTAAAATCTCATAAAGCTTTTTTTGTTAATTTATTTAATTGTATATTATGTTTATTTATTCAAATGATTTTAATTAATTTAAAACTATGAAAAGGTATATTCTATCAATTTTTTTATTTCTTTTTTGTAATGCAATAATTTATGGACAAACTATTGTAAAAGGAGTTGTATTGGATGAGTTTGGTGTTGAGTTACCCGGTGCCAGCATTACTTTGAAAAATACGACAGTTGGTACTATCACTAATGCAAAAGGTGAATTTCAGTTCAATTTTCCTGAAATAAAGGAAGGAACATTGGTCTTCACCTTTATAGGTTTTGATACACAAGAGGTCGAGTTTAAAGGTAATATGGAGCTGAAAATAACCTTAGTCGAAAGTTCTACACATCTTGAAGAGGTTGTAGTAACAGCTTTAGGTATCTCAAGAGAAGCCAGATCTTTGGGTTATGCTCGGCAAGCTGTAGATGTAGAATCTATGACAGAGGCTCGAAGTGCAAACATGCTCAACATGCTTGAAGGGAAAGCCGCCGGAGTTAATATTATTTCGACAGGTGGACCAACAGCATCTACGAGAGTTGAAATCAGAGGTAATACATCATTAACCGGTAATAATCAACCTTTGTACGTAATTGATGGGGTGATTATTCAAAATGATATGGGTAAAAACGAGACTGGCTATTTTGGTGCACAAGGGACATCTGACATCGACTATGGAAATGTTGCTGCGAATATAAATCCTGATGATATTGAGAGTATCGAAATTCTTAAGGGAGGAAATGCTGCAGCTCTTTATGGTTCTGATGCAGCTAATGGTGTAATACTGATTACAACTAAAAAAGCCAGAAAACATCAAAATATCGGATTAAGTTTTAATTCCAATATGATGTTTAGTACCATTACTGAATATCCCGAATTTCAAAATATCTATGGTGGAGGGAATAGTCATAGATTAGGAGAAACTAATAAATATCGATATATGAGTGAGCCAAATCTAGCTCTTTTGTCACCCTATAATGCTCGCTCTTGGGGATTACCAATGTTAGGGTTTCCTGTTGTTGGAAGAAATGGTGAAATTAAATCCTATTCTCCAAATCCTGATAATGTGAGGGATTATTTCTCCAGTTCGTATCAATTGACTAATAATTTCTCCGTCAGTAAATCAAATGATGTCAGTTCATTCAGATTCTCTTATTCAAATACGATTGCAAATGATGTATTGGAGGGGGCAAATTTGAGAAATAGACACAACTTTTCCTTGAGATCTGACTACAACCTGACTAATTATCTAAAAATAGAAGGTAATGTAAGATACTCGATTGATAAGTTGAAAAACAGATCTTATAGTGGGTGGAGCGTGAGGAATCCTTTGATGGCTTATCTTTTTTTCCCAAGGGATTTAAGTATAGACGAATTGATACCATGGAAGGATGATAATGGTAATGCCATAAGGCTTAGCAGCGAGAATGTCTCTGAATATTATAATCCATATTGGGCAATTAATGAAAACAAAAACGAAGACGAGAAAAATTGGTTTTTAGCTGATGTTACAGTTAATGCAGATATAACAAAGAATATAAAGTTAAGGATTAAAACGGCTGCTGATATTCAAAATACCTTGGGGTTTGATTTTACAAACAAAGGGACTATAGGGAAAGAAAACGGCAGTTACAGCACTTTTTATAGAAATGTGAAAAACTATCAGCACGAGGCACTATTGAGTTATTATCAGAGATTTAATCTCTTTTCGTTGAATGCATATTTGGGGGCTAGTTGGAGAGATAACTACTTGTATAAAAACACCTCATACACATCAAGCCTTATCTTGCATGATGTAGCGAGCCTGTCTAACAGTGCTGAGCCAGTGCAGACATTTGAATCTCTTGAACGGATTCGTCGCGAAAGTATTTACGGTGCGGCAACACTTGGATATAAAGATTGGTTATTTATTGATGCTACTGTAAGAAATGATTGGAATTCGACTTTACCAATTAAAAACTGTTCGTTCTTCTATCCATCCATAAGTACAAGTGTAATCTTTTCAGAAGTCTTAGATATTCCTCAAAATATTTTGACATTGGGTAAGTTAAGAGGGTCTTGGGCAAAAGTGGGAAATGGAACATCGTTTAATCAATTATATAATAATTATAGCTATAGTGGTATTTTCAATACGATTCCGACTTTTGAGCTGGGGTCGCGTTTAAAAAGCTCCGTGCTTAAACCTGAGACTACATTTACAACTGAATTGGGTGTTGATCTGAAGCTATTTAATAATAGAGCTGCCTTTGATGCAACTTATTACTATATGAAATCGGTTGATCAAATTATGAATCCTCGAATTTCACCAAGTACCGGTTATGTGGAAGGGACATTTAATTCAGGAGAAATTCAAAATAGAGGGATAGAACTAACGCTAAATGTTACACCTGTAAAAACGAATAATTTTGATTGGGACGTAACTATGAACTGGTCTAAAAACAACAGTAAAGTGGTTTCAATTATGGATAGCTTGAAAGTTTATACCCTAATGGAAGTAAGTTCAAACTTAAGAATTACTGTTGAAGAAAATGAGCCATACGGAATATTAAGAGGATCAAGACAAATGCGTGATGAGGATGGCAATTTAATGGTTGATGAAGCCAACAATAGAGCCATAGTTGAATCCGATGCCTATCTTGGAAGGATTAGCCCCGACTTTATGGGATCTGTTAAATCTTCTTTTAAATATAAAAGAGTAAACTTATCTGTCCTTTTGGACTACAAAGTTGGGGGAAAATTATTTTCAAGATCTTCGCTCCACGGAGTTAGAGAAGGAAACTGGTTACGTACCCTCGCCAATAGAGATGATTATACTTTCAGTTATTCTGTATTGAACGAATCGAATGAGGAAAGGTATGGAGTTAATAAAGATGATCCTTATATACCCTACACGGATACCGATCGGATTAAAGGAGCAAGATTTGAGGGAATATTATATAAGTTTAATGAAGAAACCGGGACTTATACCAAAATGGGTCCGAATATGGCATTTATTCAACCGCAGCAATACTGGCAGCATGCAGGTAATTATTTGATGGATTGGTTCATTTATGATGCCTCTTTTGTTAAATTACGTGAAATCTCGTTCAGTTATAATATGCCATCGTCACTACTTAAAAATTTACCCTTAAAATCCGTTACTATTGCATTAGTTGGTAGAGATCTTCTTACAATTTATAAGAATACTCCAAAAGGTATAGATCCCCAGGCAACAGTATCTTCAGGTAATGCACAAGGTATAGAGTCGGGTTTTACGCTGCCTACTGCATATTACGGATTTGATCTAAAAGTTTCATTTTAAAATTAATAACAACAATGAAAAAAATATACTTAATTGGTTTAATAGTGATAATGCTGGTGTTTGTAAGATGTACAGACGACTTTGAGAATATCAATGTTGATAAACATGAGTTTACAAACGTTGAACCAGAATATCTGATGTCGTCTGTTGTAAAAAGCTCAATGAATTTACTATCAGAATTGAACGCGAACGTATATTGGCAATATTCACATCATCTTACGGTATCTGGGATGGGAAGTACTGCATCTTATGGGGCAAGCTATTCTTCAATAAATTCATGGTGGAGGCAGTTTTATGAAACGATATCATTGTTGCGTCAAATTCAAAAGAAATATGGTGAAAACGAACAGTATAAGAATCGGGTTCAAATTGCCAAGATTTGGGAGTCCTATATGTTTTATATTTTTACAACGACATTTGGAGGAGTCCCATATACATATGCAGGAAGAGATGATTTAATTGAAATTCCGTTTGACAAAGAAAACGATATCTATAAGAGTATTCTGGATGTTTTAAAAATTGCTTCTGAAGAGCTTGACACAGAGGCTGACAAACTTATTCCTGACATATTGTTTGAAGATTCGGATATAAATAAATGGAAACAGTTAGCGGTGGCCTTACGATTGAAAATTGCATTGGAAACCCAAAATGCAATACCTCATGAAGCAGAAATGCACGGAAAAGATGTTATGAATAATTTTCAAGATCTGCTTATTAAGTCAAATCAAGAAAATATTAAATTTAAATGGGGAGGAACGAATACATCGGAATATTCATACTATTACAATACTTATTTGCTCAATAGTAACAAAGATTTGCCGGCTCTTTCACATGTAATGTTTTTGTATTACAGATCATATGGAGATCCAAGAATGGGAGCTATTTTTAATAAAACAGAAGGACAGTTTTTGGTTTTTGACTCTTTGTACACTGACCGGACATATACGGAAAAAAAGCTCTATCGCTATCAAGTTCCTTATAACGGTAAAGAGAAAACGACACAGAAAGCAGATTTGGGGGAAAACGATGGCTATGTTGAGGAAGTGGCAGACCCATATCGATCGATGAATCCAACTCAGTATTCTTATTTAAAGAAAGATTACTTGAGAGAAAGTGCCACACAGAATTTAATTTGGTACGCAGACATCTGTTTTATGCAAGCAGAAGCAAAACTATTGAATTGGGGTGGCCAAAAAACAGTAGAACAATATTATTACGATGGTGTACGTGCTTCATTTGACTACTTCGGACTGGCTATTAATCAGGCAGATAATTATTTGAATCAGCCGGGCATTAAATGGAATACAGATAAAGCAGATGCGTTGCCTGATCACAGAATGTTAATTAATTCCAATATTCCAAATGATCCTCTACATAAAATAATAGTACAGAGGTGGCTAGCCGGTATTTTTTATGGATCTCATGACGCATACTGTTATATTAGAAGGACACGTAAGATTGAATTATTACCGCATTTTGCCCCATCAACCGATGCGGCCGGTGCCGGTACTCGAATTGCTAATATGCCGGAGAGATTACAATATCCCAATTCTGAAATAACTTACAACAATAAAGCTTACAAAGAAGCTGTTAAAAACCTAAATGGAGGTTTTGATTTTCTTTCAACCTACCTTAACCTTTCGAGAGAATATAATCGTAAAACATATGATGAGTGGAGGGTAGTAAATTTGAGAATTAATAATCGTGCCTGGATTAAATGGTATGGAGAAACTGAATTGGATTTAATTGAAGCAGGTTTGGTTGAAAATGAAACATATTTTATTGAACAATGAATCTAAAATTTTATTAATTATGAAACGAGCATGCAACCCATTTATATACAATTGCAATATTAGAGGCAGATTCCATACGATATCTTTGAAAATAAATACTTTTAGTCATATGAAATATACTGTATTTTTACTACTAATACTCTTTTGTTTGTCCTGTACAAAAAGTGAAGAGCAGTTTTATATTAAGGATCATTTCTTGAATTATGAAATACAGGAAGTACCCGTGGACCGTGATTATCTGGTAGGTGTTTTTTATGAATATTCAGTATCTTCATATGGAGACAAAAGGTATAAAGATATGTTTGGGAAAACACCAATTTTAGGGGAATATAAGAATATTCTTAATAACTCGTCGATTAGTAGTGGCTTAGTTGTTGATACTCACTTGGAATGGATGAATAAAGCGAAAATTGACTTTGTTATATTAAACATCCGGTCAGGATCAACGGCAGCCTCAAGTTTCCGATCCGATACGGCCTATATCAATAGAATTTTTTCCTCTCCCAATTTAAAAGATATAAAGATAGCTTTCGCGTATGATTATGGGGGGTTAGGGTTAGGTTCAACCGTGCCTTCACCTAATGACAGCAGTATGATAATCGAATATAAAACGAACGCCCTGAATAATTATATTAAAGATTATACAGATTATATGGCTTTGTATTTTGATCATCCAAATTATATGAAAGTTGATAATAAGAGCTTGATTTTTTTAAAAAACGCCTATAGATTGTGGGCGAAGAATAATTCGGAGGTAACTCGACTTGTAAAAGAAAAATTAAAGTCCCAAGGTAAAGAAATATTCTTAGTTGGGCAACAAGAAAAATGGTCGCCTCCACAAAGGTATGAACATAGATTACATAATGCTGTAGATGCAATATATCACGATAACTTTTTAGGTATTGCAACAAATGATCTAACCCGTTTATATCAATTTCATCAAGTAACTGATCAGAACTGGAAATATTCAAAAAAAATGTTTAATGATTGGGGTATTCAATACATTCCAAATATTGGGCCATCATACAATTCTAATCTAAATAGCGGAAATGCAATAAGTCCTTATTATAATCCATATTTCGAAAAAGATCCTTCATTTTTTGAAAAATATTGTAATGTAGGGAAAAGTAATGCAGACAAGAACAGAATTGTCATAATTGAGTCATGGAATGTTTGGAGGTATGATTTGCAAATAGAACCGGCTGAGGAATATGGAGAAACGTATTTGGATATCATCAGGAATCAATTTAAAGTTAAATAGTCGTCTTAAAACAAACAAGAATTTAATAACAATGAAAAAAGTGAATCATTTAAGATTATATATATTTTTGATTCTATTGTGTTTTTCAAACTCAATATTTTGTCAAAACATAGAAAAAGAGATTAGAACCTCCCCTAAAAATGTAATCTTCATGATAGGTGATGGAATGGGGTTGAGTCATGTTCATGCTGCAATGACGGTGTCACAGAAAAAACTGAATCTCCAGCAGTTTCCGGTAATAGGATTACAGGAAACCGAATCATCCGACAATTACATTACAGATTCTGCCGCTTCTGCAACGGCCTTAGCTTCCGGTGAAAAAGCCAGGAATGGTGTTATAGGGATAAATCCGGATGGCGCCTTTACGGAATCAATTATAGAAGTTTTAATTAAGCAGGGCTTTAAAACGGGACTTATTGCTACAAATACGATTACTCATGCTACGCCGGCAGCCTTTATAGCTCACCAGCCCGACCGTAATATGTATGAAGAGATAGCTGCGGATATTTCAAATTCCGGAATAAATATTATTATTGGAGGAGGATTGAAACATTTTACCGACAGAGCAGATAAGCTTAATCTTGTGGAAAAAATGAAAAAACAAGGGTATGATTTTTTTGAAGATGTATCGCAAATAAATAGTTCCCGGGATAAAGTTTTAGCTTTAACAGCCAATTCACATATGCCCTTTAAAATCAATGGAAGGGGGGATTTTCTACCTGTAGCTGTAGAAATGGCGCTTTATAGTTTGAATAAAGACAATGATAAAGGTTTTTTTCTGATGGTGGAAGGGTCTCAGATTGATCCGGCGTGTCATAATAATGATCAGGAGCAGTTTTTAGCAGAAATGCTCGATTTTGATAAAGCGATTGGCGTCGCTCTTGATTTTGCCCGGGAGAATGGTGAAACATTAGTCGTTGTTACGGGAGATCATGAGACGGGTGGTGTTACCGTGTTAAAGGGGAATTATGAAACGGGGGAAGTAAAAGTAAACTTTTCCACTAAAGGTCATACAGGTGTAATGCTGCCTGTATATTCCTATGGTCCAGGGAGTGAAATTTTCTCAGGTTTTTTTGATAATACTGATTTTAAGGAACGATTTATTTTTTCTTTAAATCTGAAAAATAAATAAAACATCATGGGAAAGACAGTTAAGCTGATTATTATTTTATTCGTACTCATATTGGTCTTTATTTTATTTTTTAGGATAAAAGAAGATAAGACAAACAGTCTGGCAAAGCAAAATACCGCTTATGACAATACGGGGAGTATCTACACTTCATACAATGGATTGGTGATGGCCGGCTATCAGGGTTGGTTCACTGCAGAGGAAGACGGAGCAGGCAGAGGCTGGCATCACTATCAGAAGAGTGGACAGTTTAAACCCGAAACCACATCCGTTGATTTTTGGCCCGATGTGAGTGACTATAGCCGGATATATGAGACAAAGTTTAAGCATTCGGACGGAACTCCGGCCTATGTCTATAGTTCATACGATGAAGAGAGTGTGGACCTGCATTTTAAGTGGATGAAAGATTATGGAATTGATGGGGTTTTCATGCAACGGTTTGTAGTTGAAATAAAAGATCCGGGAGGAAAGAATCATTTCAACAAAGTGTTGGAGAGCGCTTTGAAGGCGGCAGCCAAGTACGAAAGGGCTATCTGTATCATGTATGATTTAAGTGGATGTGCTTCAGTTGATTTGGCAGTTATAGCAGATGATTGGGCGGAGCTGCAGGTAAAGTTTGATTTGTTTAATAGTAGAAGTAATCCTACTTATCTAAGGCATCATAAACGGCCATTGCTTGCTATTTGGGGAGTTGGTTTCAATGATGGTCGGAAATATTCGCTCTCCGATGTTCAACAACTGGTTGGGACATTAAATCAATCCGGGGATAAGTTCTCATTAATGCTTGGCGTGCCCTATTACTGGCGTACATTGAGTAATGACACGGAAAATAATCCATTGTTACATACCCTGATTAAAGAGGCCGATATTATAATGCCGTGGGCTGTAGGTCGATATGATTCAGGCAGTTATCGGGAGAAAGCCGGTGCGGTACTTGCCGGGGATATCAGATGGTGTAAAGAGAATAATATTGATTATGTTCCGCTTGTTTTTCCCGGATTCAGCTGGGGAAACTTAAAAAACGACTCCGTTCAGTACAACTCAATACCCCGGGAGAAGGGAGAGTTTTTCTGGAAACAGGTTGCCGGAGCTAAATTATCAGGGGCTCAGTCGCTATACCTTGCCATGTTTGATGAGATTGATGAAGGAACTGCTTTGTTTAAGTGTTTGAGAAATAGTGAGGTGCCATTGAACGGGAACCGTAAATTTGTAGGAATAGAAGATGATCTGGAATCCGATTATTATCTGTGGCTTTCGGGACAGGCAGCACGATGGATCAAAGGGGGGAATGGTTATACAGATATAAAACCTGCGAGGTTGCCGTCAAATAACAATTAAAAGATAAAACGGCATATCAAAGGCGAAGTGGAGGTTCCGGATTACGGAGGACATCGGTCGTATAAAAGCAATTGGCTTTTGCAGGTTATGTAGTAAAAAATAAATCATTAAATTATTATATGAGACAATCAATCAATTTATTTTCAGGGTTCCTCTTTTTTCTTGCAGGATTTTGTCTTACAGGATGTAAGCAACCGCAAAGCGTAACCGCGAGCGATCCTGTAGATTACGTTAATCCCTATATGGGTAATATCAGTCACCTCCTGGTGCCTGCTTATCCTACGGTGCATTTGCCCAACAGTATGTTGCGGGTTTATCCCGAACGAAATGATTACACCGGAGATCGTTTGTCCGGCTTGCCTGTTGTGGTAACCAGCCACCGCGGCAGCTCTGCTTTCAATTTAAGTCCTTACCGTGGAGATATGGAAGGTTTGCAACCTGTCGTACAATATAGTTACGATAACGAAAAGATCACTCCTTACAGTTACTCGGTATATCTCGACGACTATGGTATAGATGTGAGATATGCTCTTTCGCATCAATCGGGGGTTTATTCCCTTGGTTTCAGTGGTAGCGGTAATGGTAATACTTTTTTGGTACTAAATTCCCGCGACGGTGTCCTGAGATGGAATGGCGCCGCCGTGTCGGGTTACCAGCAGCTGGTCAACAACACCAGAGTCTATCTCTATCTGGAAACTGAAGTTGAACCGCAGAAGGTTAGTTCCCTTCAGGATGGCCGTCAGTTGGATACGCACGAGGCATCAGGAAAAAATGCCAATCTGGTACTCCATTTCTCAAAAGAAACGGAAAAACTAAATCTTCGCTACGGCATTTCGTTTATAGATGAAGAGCAGGCAAAACAGAATCTGCAAAGAGAGATAAACGACTTTGATGTAGATGATATAGCTGAAGAAGGGCGGAAGCTCTGGAACGAAACGCTGGGTAAGATCAGTGTTAAGGGTGGGACGGAAGAAAACAGGAAGGTTTTCTATACCTCTCTTTACCGTACTTATGAGCGTCCCGTCTGTATTTCCGAAGGGGGGCGCTATTTCAGCGCTTTTGACGGTATGGTCCACAATGACAACGGAACACCTTTCTATACCGACGATTGGATATGGGATACTTACCGTGCAACACATCCTCTTCGCGTGATGATCGAACCCGCTATGGAGGTCGATATCCTGCATTCTTTTTTAAGAATGTCAGAACAGATGCCCAACTTTTGGTGGCCTACTTTTCCTGAGATTACAGGGGATAGTCGCCGCATGAATTCCAACCACGGTATTGCCACTGTACTTGATGCCTGCCGAAAAGGGTTGGAGGGGATCGACCTGGAGAGAAAATATACTGCCATGCGTAATGCGTTGGTAGAAAAGACGCTGGCTCCATGGTCGGCAAAACCGGCTGGCGAACTCGATCGGTTCTACCAGGAACATGGTTACATTCCGGCACTCAGGGAAGGTGAGAAGGAGACTATCCCCGAAGTTCATTCATGGGAAAAGCGCCAGCCTGTAGCCGTAACTCTTGGTACTGCTTACGATGAGTGGTGTCTGGCGCAATTAGCTAAGGAACTGGGGAAAACAGACGATTATGAGCTGTTTCTGCAGAAATCCTATAACTACCGTCATCTTTTCAATCCTGAAACAAACTTCTTCCATCCCAAGGATAAAGAAGGAAATTTCATTAATCCGTTCGATTATAAGTTTTCCGGCGGGATGGGAGCCAGAGAGTACTACGGGGAGAACAATGCATGGATATATCGGTGGGATGTGCCTCATAATGTAGCCGACCTGATTCACCTTATGGGAGGCCGCGAGAATTTTATACGTAATCTGGATCAGACGTTCCGTGAGCCGTTAGGGAAGAGCAAGTATGAGTTCTATGCTCAGCTACCCGATCATACGGGAAATGTGGGGCAGTTTTCTATGGCCAACGAACCGTCCTTTCACATTCCCTATCTCTACAACTATGCCGGAGCCCCCTGGAAAACGCAGAAGCGTATCCGCAAACTTGTATCGGAGTGGTTCAGGAACGACCTGATGGGTATTCCCGGCGATGAAGACGGAGGAGGCATGTCGGCATTCGTGGTTTTCTCGCAGATGGGATTTTATCCCGTCACACCCGGCAGTCCTACCTATAACATAGGCAGTCCCTTTTTCGATGAGGTCACCGTACGTATGGGCAATGGGAAAACCTTCCGCATCGTAGCCGGAAATAATGGCCCTGAAAATAAATATATCCAGTCGGTCCGCCTCAACGGTAAAGAGTGGAACAAACCGTGGTTCAGTCACGATGACATTAAAGATGGGGGTACTTTGGAACTTGTGATGGGCGATAAAGCTAATAAAGAATGGGGGAGTGCACCCGAAGATGCTCCTCCGTCGGAAGGAGTCAAATAAAAAAAGTTTTTTGAATTGCATGAACAGATTATCAATAGTCATCATTTACTCATTTATCTTTTTTGCATTACATGAGGCTACATTAAATGCCCAGGAGCAAAGTTTCATTGTGCTGGGCGACATCCATTATGATCGTATGCAAGATCATGATATGGAGTGGTTAAGTACTAAACCCGATGATGTAAGACAGGTGAAAGAGTACACGAGAATTACGGAAGAGATATGGCCTGCCTTCAGTAAACATCTCCGGCAGGTAGCCGTAAATAGTAACTCAAAAGTGAAAGCGGTAGTACAGCTTGGGGATATTTCCGAGGGCCTTGCCGGCAGTATTGAAAAAGCCGACCAGATGGCCAGGGGGGTGGTAAAAGGTGTGGAAGCAGTCAATATGCCTATTCCCTGGATTATCACCAAGGGCAATCATGACATCACCGGCCCGGGAGCTGTTGAAGCGTTCAACAAGCACTATGTTTCCATGTTCCGGAAACAATTGGACAGGAATGATATTACTTCGGCAAACTATGCTCATCGGATAGGTGAAAACCTGTTTGTAGCTTTTGACCCCTGGGATAAAAGAGAAGATCTTCTGGCGGTTCTGGAGAAGAACCTCTCCTCTTCGGATGCAAAATTTAAGTTTTTACTGGTTCATGAACCCATTATTCCCATCAATGAACGTTGTTGGCACTTATACAGGAATGAACCTGAGAAGAGAGCGAAACTGCTTGAAATTATAGCCAGAAACAAGGCGATCGTCCTCACTGCACACCTTCACCTTTATGCCATTGTAAAAAGGGAGACTCCGTTCGGGCCTGTTATTCAGCTATCGTTTAACAGCGTGGTAAGGGACCTTGACCGTACCTCGGCAGGTAAGATATATACGAAGTATGGCTGGAATCTGGCGACAGACCGTCCGGAGTGGCAACCTGAAACCATCGTTCAGAGGATACAATGGTTAAATGAAGAGAGCCGCTATGTCTCTTTTTTCAAGCAACAGGAGTTACCCGGATACGGATTGCTATCGACCAATCCCGAGAATGGGGAGATTTTTCTGGAGTATTATTCTGCTATAAATAAAACTCCATACGAGAGAATCTGTATATCGGATTTGATTCAATAAGAGATGAAAGAAAAACAGTTAAAAGTTTTATTTATCTTTGTCTTGTGTGTTTGCTTCAACAGAGTAAGTGCACAAGACTGGAGAATGAAGTTCCCCACATCAAAAGTTATTACAGCGAAAACAGTTCGGGGTATGCGATATTTTCCGTACATGGGAGCCGGGTTGAATTAAATTACTTTCGTGGCTATGAAGATAGCCCATCCGACACAGTCACATTCGATATAAATTAAATGATGAAAAATAAATTGACTACCTCAAGATCTTTAATAGTCTGCTTGATATTATTTATCGGGTTGTTTGCTTATCCTTGTTTTAATGGGATAGCCCAAACGAGTTCAATCACAATTATCCAGGTTACCGATCCTCAGTTTGGTTTTTTCGATAAGAACGAAAGTTTTGAGAAGGAGGCAGTATTATATACCAAAGCTGTGGAGCAGATCAATGCTATCGGCCCCGATTTTGTAGTCATCACCGGTGATTTTGTCAATAACCCTCGGGACATGGAGCAGATCAGCGAGTTTAAAAGAATCACCGCTCAGATTAACAAAGACATTCCGGTATATCTCAGTCCCGGCAACCATGATCTGGGGGAGTCGCCCGCGAAAAAAGATTTTCTGTTCTACTATTCCAACTATGGATCGGGCAAAGACCGGTTTTCGTTCAGGCATAAGAATGCATCGTTTATCGGTTTCAATTCGGTGATTATCAAATCGGATAAAAATGAGAAGGAAGAGAAGGAGCAGCTTCGTTGGCTGAAGCGGCAATTGAAGAAAGCCCGTTCATCTGGTACGATTGTCCTGTTCACCCATTATCCCTTTTTTATCAGTGACTTTAATGAGAAGGAGAGCTATTCAAACCAAACTCCGGCAAAGAGGGTAAGCTATTTCAATTTGTTTGAGAAATATGGTGCGGATGCTGTTTTTGCGGGACACCTGCATAATAACTCAGAGGCAGAGCATAATGGAATACTGATGATCACCACTAGTGCCGCCGGGAGGCCGCTGGGAGAGGCAAAGCCCGGATTCAGGGTAATTACCATACACGGCGACAGCCTCGAGACCCGATATCAGACGATAGAGTGATAAAGAATATTTTTATCGAAAATTAAACGTTCTGGAGCTTGACTTTCAGGACGTTTTTTAAAAAGAAATACTGTGTTAGGTTTCAGCTTTTAGAATTTCGGTGAGTGATTTATTGTATTCAATGCCGTACGAATTCTTATAATCGATGCAAAATATATCATATATATTTTTTACTATTCCCTTTTTTCCATGATTGTTAAGGATCTTACATTTGATGATGAGAGCCTTTTCATTTAGGAAGTCGTGTTGGAAAAGGATATCACAAATCTTCAGTTTTATCGAATCACTAATCGATACATTATTCAACAGAGTATAGAGAGTATCGATAGTCCGATTGGAGAAGTCGCTCTTGTAATTGTCCAGCCACTCGAACTCAAAGCCTGGAAGGAGAGGCCCGCGGGATAATATCCCGATCAACTCTGCTATCTCTTCATCGGCCAGTTGTTCCGTATCTATTTTGTTGAACATTCGTACAGCCTCAATGTAATCAGCTTTAATATCATCCTCCACCTCAAAAGTCCAGATTCTGTTTTTATTAATTGTCTGGATACCTCCGATCTTATCCGTCAGGGTTCTTAATTTGCTTATATACACGTTTCTATTGTTCTTTGCAGAATCAATATCTTTATCCGGCCATATCAGATCGATCATCTCTTTTCCTGAAATGCCTTTGTTATTATAGGTATATAGAGTTATTATAATAAACAGTTTTCTTAAAGTCGGCGTAAAATCTGTTGAGATATCATTCCCGTTTTTATCGATTACTTGAAAAGGGCCTAGAAAGTAGAAATTTTTAGGAGAGCAGGCAGAAGGTGCCTCATCCTTTAAATCTATCTTCTCTGTTGTCATATCAGATGGTTCGCGTTTTCTTCTTAGCCTGTAGGTAATAATAGAAAGCAATCCCAGGGCTATGGATGAGATGATGATTACCTTCGGTAGCGATGACCTCTTTGGGGGTGAATAGGTTAAGATTGAATCAATAGGTATCAAAGGTGCGTCAATGCTATATATCAATATTTGAGAAGTGTCGTCAACGTTTATTTTGTTGATCAGGACAAAGAACTTATTTAAAACGTCAGAATAGTACAGATTCGTGTATTGATATTGAGTTGTAAAATCTATATCCAGTAACAGCGATACATCGCTAATCGAGTTTTTGTCGGGTGATATTTGGATAATTTTACCTCCATCTTGATTTACAAAAGTATAAAAGCAGTTTTGTACTCTGTCATAGATCATATTTTCACTTGGCAAAAAATCATTTCCATGCACATTATTGAATTCATATTTCTTATCAATCTCGAGTCTTTTTAAATCGACAACATAGAAATCGTAAAAATTCTGAGGGGAAATCTCCTGATGCCCGCTCAGGGAACCTCTGCCACCAAAGATGTACAGCGTATCCCCTGCGATGGCAGTGGCTACTGCTGAACGCGGAGGAATATCTCTCAGGGTGATGCTCCGGTTGCTTTTTCCTTCCTGCTCAAACGGATTCAGCATTATCAGATTGTTGTTAAACTGATAGTATCCATATCCGCCAAACGAATAGATAATAGAGTCCCGATCATGGAATGTTGTAGAATTATTCCAATATTTATGTTCATGAGTATATTCAAAGCTATGCGAATTGTCGCTCCACGAATTAGTTTTAAAATTAAAAAATGAAAAAACACTATCTTCAATTCTGTAAGAGAGTAATGTGTTTGTTTTGTCGAGATACATTAACTGATTGGGTGAATGGGCAACAAAATTGCCTCCACTCACCTTCAGCGTGTCCATGGAATAGTCTGTACCATTGAAAACCAGAATTTTTTCAGAATCATTGACAATGTAGAACTCTCCGGTTTTGGAATTAAATGCAACTGAAGGTGCCAGGTTAAAATTCTTTTTTAAGATCGGCTTCAAAATTAAATGGTCTTCGATAAGCCATTGAGCATTTTTTGAAACTGCCGGAACGTTTTTAAGTTCGTCATAGCTTATGTTGTTATTATATTTCTTTAAAGGCCAATGACGAATCAGCCTATGATCGCTTTCAACCTTTATATCCCGTAAATTTACAGAAGCGATGTCTTTTGTCTCAATACCATTTTTTGTTGATTTTCCAAAGACGAATTTCAATTCTTTTGCTCTCGATTTGTATTTGATGGTTTTAGTCTCTGCTCCAAATTTCAGCATTACAGTCTGCTTCGGCCTGTTTATTTCCAGTTTCACCGGGAGCCAGGTATTTCTTTCCAGTTCATGCGTTAGAATATGAATTGAGTCGAGAATCCTGATAGCCGGAAATCTTTTGTCACCTTCTCCTACCGTAAAGAACAGGTCTATATTGTTATTGTCGTCCCCGATGGATCTAAAAACATAGCCAAACGGACAATCATCCCTTACGTATATTTCGAACTCTATTGAGAAATGTCTCCTGAAATGAAATGCCTTGCCATATTCAATTTCCAATTCGGACCAGGAAGAGTTACTTGCCGGGTATGATCTGATAAAAATTCCGTAGTTTACACCTTCAGAAAACGAGTATAAAGATATCAATGTAAATATTGCCAGATAAAAAAGCCTCATTGTACAAAGCAATAATGTGCATTACAATTTTACGTAAAATTCAAACAATTTTACACTTAAAATTCAGAAAATAAAGGTACAATTTTTTTTGATATTCCATCCTGCCATTTCGTTTATAAACTACACTTTTTTCAATAAATCTAAGACGATTTTATAATGATAAAATTTTCAATTGCACGTTTTTTAAGATGAAGGAATGCAATATTACGGTATTTTTTATGCAATACCATCAACTCACTTGATGCCTTGTAAATTTCTTCACGAATATGCGTATGCAAGGTCTTGTCATCCCAATATTCGGATTTCAACTCAGAAAGGTCAATTGATTTTTTCAATCGAGATGAGGTTAATTCATTAATAAATGAATAACGTCATTTTTTTAATAGAAAACAAGAAAAAAACAACTTAACTATGAAATAAATGACTATTTTTGTTCGAGATATATTGAATAGTTATGAAGTTTATTTCTCAATTAGGCATTATCCCTTTTGATTTTAGTGTCTTGGCATCCAACTTAAAAAATTATAAGTCACCGCGTCAAAAGATACTGGAGCTCGAAAAGCAGGGGGCCATTATTCGCTTAAAGCGGGGAATGTATGTTGTCTCCCCGTCTGTATCAGGTAAACCATTATCAGAGGAGTTGATCGCTAACCACCTCTATGGACCATCTTACGTATCCATGGAAACAGCCCTTCGTTATTATGGGTTGATTCCTGAGAGTGTGCACGTTGTGGTTTCGATGACGTTAAAACTAACGAAAAATTACAAGAACAACGTTGGACGTTTTGAATACATTCATTGTCCGGCCGATTACTATTCCATTGGTATCCGTCAAGTTGTAGAAGAGGATTATGCTTATTTAATTGCTTCCCCCGAAAAGGCACTGTGTGATTTGATTGCTTATACTCCCAAACTCCGACTGCGTTTTGTTAAGTCCATGCAAACCTATTTGGAAGAAGATATACGATTCGATATGGTCGAATTTTATAAAATGAATCCAGATATTTTTGAGCAATGTTCAGCCGTAAGTAAGAAGAAAAGAGACATTCAAAACATTTTAAAATTATTGAGGAAATGAACATATTCGACCAAATGTTGGCTCGCTATGAGATAAAAAAAGAAAGCGACTTAAGAAATGCCACGTATGAAGTCATGCAGGAAATAGCTCTTGCCGGGCTTTACCGAGGTGGTTTTTTTAACAAAGCGGCATTTTATGGTGGTACTTGTTTGCGCATTTTCCACGGGCTGAAGCGCTTCTCACAAGATCTGGATTTTTCGCTGATCGTTCCCGATGCAGATTTTCGGCTTGAAGATTATTTCTCATCCATTATCCAAGAATTTAATGCCGTAGGGAAAGATGTGGTTATTTCAAAGAAAGAAAAAAGAACGTTTGGACGGGTGGAATCCGCATTTTTAAAAGACAATACGGCGGTTTACAATGTGAAGTTTCAAACTGAAAAATCCGTCAAAATTAAGATAGAAGTGGACGTTGACCCACCCATGAAGTTCGATACCGAACAAAAATTGTTATTGCTCCCTTACTCGTTTATGACTCGTTGTTTTGTTTTATCCGACTTATATGCCGGGAAAATGCACGCCATGGTATTTAGAAAATGGAAACAGAGAGTGAAAGGACGGGATTGGTATGATTTTGAATGGTATGTCAGAAACGGAGTGAAACTAAATTTCAATCATTTGCAGGAGCGGATGAAACAATTTGATGGCGTTGAGATGAGCAAAGAGCAATTCTTGGATGAATTGAAAGAACGACTTGCAAAAACAGATATTGGAATGGTAAAGCGTGACGTATTGCCATTTATCAAAAATCCGGACGAATTGGAGATTTGGTCGAATGATTATTTCTTGCAATTGGCGGATAGGATTGAGTTTGTGTAGAATATGAAAAAGGAATTAGTAAATCTGTTGGACTAATCGACGTTTTTCTGCTTTTTACTGATTATAATCGATGAAATTTTGCAATACGTGGTCAACAGCCTTATATAATCGACATTTTTTTGACTATGTGGATGAAAAGAATGTGGAAGGTAGAGTTTCGCAACTGGCATTACGGTAATTGACATTACGTTAGCGGACATAAGTACGATGATGATGGACGCGAAAGAATTTTCTGACATTCAGGGTTATTGGAGCTCTAAAGGAGAAAACGAAATTGGCATGCAATTAGCAGAACCTTTATTTGGGCGCAACATATGAATAATCAGAGGTCTGGGCATCAGGATCTTTCAAATATTCTTCAAACGAACCAAGATTGTACCAATAGAATAAATCTTCCAATTGCTTTACATAATCATCTAACAAAATAGATCCAGCCCCAGCAATGGGTATTTTAATTACATTCACCGACAGACTGTCAAGCTTATTTATATATTGCGTTGCGCTACTCATCTCTTCAAATGTCTGTTTAAGTAAATCACTTATTTCACTTTGCATTACTGGATAAAGCAGTAATTTACTATCATTTATTTTTCTTCGCAAATTTCTAATTAACTTGTCGTTTTCAGCATTGTAAGGTTTACTAAGCAACTCTTTTATTTGCTGTTGGTCAAAATTGCCATGGAAGAAAAATTGATAATGTGAGATTGATTTCTTTAATGGAATAAGACTTTTTTCTTTCGGTAAAACCACCTTGATAAAGCAACTGGTCCAGAAAACGGATATACCTTATCTTTTCGTAAAGGCAGATGATTTATATGCCGCCGATACAGCTTGGCTCAGGCGTGAGTGGGGAAATGCCCGTCTTCAAATGCAGCAAAGCGATAGGAAGGAAATTCTTTTCATTGTGGATGAAGTACAAAAAGTTCCCAATTGGAGTGAAACCGTGAAAAAGGAATGGGATAACGATTCATTTTCTGATATAAAGGATTAATAATCAAAGCATAGCGGCGTGTTTACGCACATTTGCGAGACGTTCGGAAAAGGATTTGTTTTGCCTTGCCGTATGCATGTTATAATCGGCTTGCATACGGATAAAAATACCGGCATCAATGCCCAATGCAGCTTCAAAGAGCAAGGCGTATTCGGTTGTTACCGGACGTTTTGTATTCAACACTTCGTTTAGTACAGAATAAGCCACGCCCATTTGCGCAGCAAGGCGGCGTTGCGATATACCGCGATATTCAATTTCTTCTTTTAATATTTCGCCCGGATGCGTTGGATCATACGGGGTGATGTTATTTGCTATCATGCGGGGGTCAACCCCTTTTAAAGTAATCATAATGCCTTTACTTATAATGGTTTGACAATTCGAAAATATTACATACCGAAACAATAGGTTCAGCCCCATTGTCGGTTACCGTAAACTCAATACGGTATTGATTGTTTACCCTGATGGAAGAAATACCCGCTTTGTCGCCTTTCAATACCTCGTAATTCAACGAATTGATAGTAAACAAGTCTTCTATTCTTTCCGCTTCATTTATTGGATACAAAGATAATCCTAATTTTTGATTATTCGCAAAAAGTAGAACATTTTTATAAAATCAGAAAAGATCGGCTCTGATACAGAAAATGATACAGATGATACAGAAAGTGGTACAGAAAAATTAACTTTACGAGAAACTAAAATTCTTTTCTTAATAAAGAAAGATAATTTTGTATCACGGAAAACAATAGCTCAAAATTTTGGAATAAGTACAGCTACCGTTGCTCGGGATTTACACCTTTTTTATACCCTGTAAAAATAAAAACTCCTGATTATCAGTTTGATATTAGGAGTTTTACGTACCCAGAGCTGGACTTGACAAGCCCAAAATAAGGAAAACACATAAGGTTGAAAAATAACGGTATTTATTTGATATTTAGTGATTAACGATTGAATATGATTGATTGTGTTTGAGGCTCTCTATTCCCTTATTGCACGGAACAAGATTATAATCGAAAGATAAAAGAAGCCTTTAAAAGAGCCGGACTTGACCGTATGGTTACTGTTCTCGACCAACAAACCCGTGAGGAAATTCAAAAACCTTTATACGAGGTGGCTTCCTCTCACATGGCGAGACGTAGTTTCATTGGGAACATCTATAAAAAAGTCAAAGACCCGAATCTGGTCGGAGCATTGAGTGGACATAAAGAGGGAAGCAAAGCATTTACCCGATATAGAACCATTGATGAGATGAAAAAAGAATTAATCGGTATGTTGGAATAAATCAGTACATTTGTAGAATATAGATGCGCCTCGTGCAAGTTCAACAAGTCAGTTGTTTTCTACGCTCGACATAGTCAAAACTCGTTTTGCCTCTGTGCTCGCTTATCGAAAACATTCAAGCGAGCTTGCCTTTCCTCTCGGCTTTCACTATATTTGTTTTAAACTTCAGAACGTAACATGATTACAAAAGATGAAATAAGAGACCTGTTGAAAGATATTGAAAACGAACGTGTAGAAAGAACAATATCAACAAAAGATACCGATAAATTTGCAAGGGCTGTTTGTGCCTTTGCAAATGACCTGCCCAACAAACGACTTCCGGGTTATCTCATTATCGGAGCTTACGATGACGGTTCATTGAACGGGTTAAAGGTGACGGATGAGCTGTTAAGAAATTTGGCCGGATTACGTTCTGATGGAAACATATTACCTCAGCCGGCACTAATGGTCGAAAAGTTTTCATTTCCTGATGGCGATATTGTTGTTGTCGAAGTAAAACCGAGCAAGAATACTCCCGTGAAATATAAAGGAACGGTATATATCCGTATCGGGCCGAGACGGGGAGAAGCAAATGACGAAGAATTAAGAATTCTTCGTGAGAAAAGCGAAGTAAAATCACAAACATTCGATACCTCTCCATGTTTGCATACTACTATTGATGATTTGGATTTGGATCTGTTCAAATCAGAATATCTTCCCAGAATGGTAAGCGCTAACATATTAAAAGGAGATAAACGAGGGATTAAGGAACAACTGGCGTCCTTAAAGTTATTTGATCCGGCACAGGGTTGTCCGACTGTTGCCGGTATCCTACTTATAGGGAAAGACCCTGCACATATTCTTTTTGGCTCATATATACAGTATGTTGAATTTGCAGGAAAAAGTAAAACATCCAAGGTGGTGAACGAGAGACAATTTTCGGGGAACCTTATCACGATGTTGAAAGAAATAGATTATTTCATCAAATATACCATTCAGAAACAACGTCCGGTATTTGTTACGGTTTTACGGGAAGAAATGAAAATCAATTATCCGTATGAAGCAATAAGAGAGTTGGCTATGAATCTCATCATGCACCGTACGTATGAGACGAATGCTCCGGCTCGATTTTATGAATATTCCGACCGGATTGTGATGGATAATCCCGGTGGACTTTATGGTAAGGTACAACCGGAGAATTTTCCACATGTAAATGATTATCGTAATCCTGTCATTGCTGAAGCGATATTCAAGGTAACTGTTATGAGTGCCGACCCTAAACCGGAAGGAGAAGTAAGTGGTGCAGATAAAGTAAAAAGTGGTGCAGAAAATGGTGCAGATGGTATAGAAAGTGGTACAGAAAATAAGCCTTTACATGTCGGAGATGTGTCGGAGAAGCGTCGGAGAAATGTCGGAGAAGACAATGAAGCAGAAAAGAGTATAGGTGAAGCAGGAAATGAAGCAATAAGTGAAGCAGAAAATGAAGCAATAAAAATGACCCTGAGGCAAGAGAAAATTCTGCAACTAATTAGAGAAGATAATAGTTTGTCGAGAGAAGCCATATCTAAACAATTAAAGGTGAGTGATTCGTCTGTATATCGTGATATTGAGAAATTAAAAAAGATAGGGAAGCTTGAACGTGTTGGAGGAAACAAGGGGGGCTACTGGAAAATAAAGTGATTATCATATTTGTTTGATATGATTTTGTTTAATTGAGAAAACTACGATGTGTGTAATTTATTGATATATAGATTGTTTTTGCTTAGTTAGGAAAACGACATCAATATGGATTATCGCAAAATCAATAGCCACATCATTCTGTTACTGATAGTTTTTATTGCTGGTTTGGTAATAGCTATGATAGGAAGATTGATCGTACTTGAACAAGGAGTTGACGCAGGTACGGCAAATCTGACCTTTGTGATAATCCTTGGTATGTGCCTTATTGCGTATCTGATTATCCTGGCAACATTGTCTCATGTTATTGTCCCGTGGATTATGAAAAAACTGCCGAATAAAAAGAACACGCCTTCAACAATCACAGATGATAATGTTTCCAATGAAACAACGTTTGACGGAACAAGGTGTAGTCAAAAAGGAAAAATGCCGGAGCAATCCATAGAAGATATAAGGAAAGATGCCGAAAAACGCCACATCGAAAAGCAAAACGAGGAAATCAACCTGTTCATTGAATATTCTTACATCAAAGGTAAACTTCACGACTATCAAACCAAGAAACATATTATACCAATATTGATGATATACCCAAGTATTTAGCGGAACAGAATAAGTAAAAGTATTCATTTTCGAATGTGAGTGTAACACTCAAACTGAAAGATCTGCGGGAAATTCTTAGAGAGATGGCAGGTAGTCTTAAGTCCGGACCCAAAGATCCGCCGCCGGAAGAATTCCTAAGCCGTAAAGAGGTTTTGTCTATTCTTAAAATTGATTCTTCTACTTTGTGGAGTTGGGAGAAAACAGGGTACATCAAATCATTCCCATTTGGAGGACGAAAGCGGTACAAATCTGTAGATGTCGAAGCAATACGCACCGGCAGGAAAGGAATCCGACATGGAGGATAAAGAAAAATATATCCGTGTCGGGACAACCTTGTGTAAAATTGTCCGGTGTCCGCTAATCAGTGGCGATTATATTGAAGAGAAAATCCTCTGGAGTTATGAGGCCCTTCGGCAAGATTATGGAAAGAGTAATCTCCCCGAGATTGAAAAATACGATGGCTTTTGCATTATCCCGAGCCATATAGACTATCAACAGGTTTATGGGACTTTTCTGAATCAATACGAGCCGGTTAACCACACGCCTTGTGAGGGGGGGTCCTTATATCCGGTTATTTCTGGAACATGTTTTTGAAGAACAGATAGAGTTGGGGCTGGACTATATTCAACTTTTGTATTCCCGGCCAACGCAGATGCTCCCCATTCTCTTACTGGTATCTAATGAAAGGGAGACAGGCAAAACAACGTTCCTTCGATTTTTGAAAATAATTTTTGGGAAGAATGCCACATTCAATACAAATGAAGATTTTAAAAGCCAGTTTAATGCCGATTGGGCAAACCGCTTGTTGGTTCTGGTCGATGAACTCCTTTTGAATAAGATGGAAGACACCGAAAAGATAAAAAATTTATCAACCGCCGGCGACTATAAGATCGAAGCCAAAGGAAAAGACCGCAGGGAAATTGAGTTCTTTGCCAAATTCGTTCTTTGTTCCAATAACGAAAAGAATCCCATTATTATTCCGAAAGAAGAAATTCGCTTTTGGGTTCGCAAAGTCAAACCTGTTGAAAAAGATATAACTTCTCTAAGGGAGTTGATGACAAAAGAAATTCCCTGTTTCCTGTATTTTCTTATGAACCGGAAGCTATCTACGCCGAACGAATCCCGTATGTGGTTCAAACCGTCGTTACTGGAAACTCCCGCCTTGAATAAAATTAAGAAGTACAATTCGAGTAAAGTTGAGATTGAAATGGCTTCCTATTGTGCCGAAGTCATGGAACGCCTCGAACTAAACACATTTCATTGTTGTCCGAAAGACTTTTTGGATATTATGAGGAATGCCGGACTGAAAGCCGATATTTCCCAGATCCGAAGCATTTTGAAAGATAGTTGGGATCTTCGTTCTGATCGTAACAGCGACTATACTTTTTATTGGGTTGGTTTTGATGGAGAGATACATCCAATGAAAAGAAAAGGACGGTATTTGGAGATAGAGAAAAGTTTAGTGGATAAAATCCTGTTGTAATATTTCCCTTTCATCACTAATTAATTAACAATCAAAAAGAACATAATAGCAACAAAACCGCAACAATCATACAACAAAATCGAAATTGTCGGTAACCATCAACAACGAAAACGTCGTTTGTTGTGTATATGTTGAATTTATAATTTATTGAAATACGGTAGAATATCCCAATCCTACAACAAATCAACAAAAATAGAAATATGCAAGCAGACAATATAAAAAACATACCCATCCGGGATTACCTGAACAGTCAGGGAATTTATCCCGCGAAGGAATATTCCGGCTATGGAATGTATAGAAGCCCGTTCAGAGAAGATAGTACACCGAGCTTTAAAGTCGATTACAACCGGAACCTCTGGCATGACTTCGGTAGTGGTGAGGGCGGAAGCATTATCGACCTGGTCATGAAAATGAAACAATGCCCGTTCATTGAAGCAATTGAGCAATTGAAAAACTTTTCATCCATTCCCGGGAAAGAAGAACAACAATTCTTTTCCTTTCACCGTAATACCGCAAGGAACAGCGGGATCACCCTGATGGAAGATAAACCGCTGGAACACCCCAAGCTGTTGGAATACCTGCAAAGCCGGAAGATCGATCAGGATATCGCACGGGAACATTGCAGGGAGATACACTACAGCGTGGGAGAACGCAACTACTTTGGCATCGGTTTCGCCAACAATGCCGGAGGATATGAACTGCGCAACCCGTCATTCAAGGGATGCATCGCACCCAAGAACATCACCCATATCCGGCAGGAAGACAAAAAGGCAAGCTGCTTCCTTTTCGAAGGCTTTTTGGACTACCTCTCCCTGCTCACCATACGGAAACAACTCAATCCGGAATATCCAAGTGGAAACTGGCACGACAATATCATACTCAACTCCACGGCCAACCTGCAAAAAGCATTACCATTATTGGCGGACTACGATCAGACGTATTGTTTCCTTGACAATGACAAGGCAGGGGTGACGGTTCTCAGGGAACTGCAAAAGGAACTGGGTTACCGTGTGCGTGATGCCTCACACCACTATTCGGGGTACAAGGATTTGAATGAATATTTGTGCGCAGGGACACATTTGAAATCTCGGCAAGCCCCTAAAAAGCCAATCCAAAAACCAAAAAGGGGATTGGGAATTTAATGCTGCAAAAAATGGGAAGTATTATGTTTCTGGGAGTAGCAAGTTTATGTTTTGGTATTACCAAAACCCGCTTGCTCCCCAAAAGGGAGAAGGAATCCCGCCGGTCTGGAATGAGAATGATATTGAAAAACTAAAAGTATGAATACGATAAAAAGAGGTGGACGACCCGCCAAGAAACCGGGAGAAAAACGCCGGTACACGGTCAGCGTGAAACTCGACACGAGGGAGTACCTTTCGCTCAAAACGAAAGCGAACACTACAGGGATCAGCCGGAGCGAATATATCCGGCAGTCCATATCTGGAAGTGTAATCCGTTCCCGGTTAACCCCCGAGCTGAACGGCCATATCCGCAAGCTGGCGGGGATGGGAAACAACCTGAACCAGATTGCAAGGAGGGCAAATGCGGAGGGATATACCAGGGCAAGGGGCGAATACCTCCATCTGGCCGGCATGATCGATGACGTGATAGAAAATATACGCAATGATGGCTAAGATCACAAAGGGCAGTTCTTTCAAAGGTGCGGTGAAATACGTCATCGATGAAAGGAAAGAAGCTCAATTACTCGATGCGGACGGGTTACGCCTGAAAAGCCTGTCTTCCGTCATCGGCGGCTTTGTAACGCAGGCAGGGATGAACGGTAGGGTGTCGAAACCGGTCGGGCATATCTCACTTGATTTTTCCGCACAGGACAGGGAGAAACTAACCAGCCAGCTCATGGTAAAGATCGCACGGGATTATATGCAACGCATGGGTATCGCCGATACGCAATATATCATTGTCCGGCATTTCGACAGGGAACACCCGCATATCCATTTAGTGTTCAACAGGGTTGACAATAACGGCAAGACCATTCCCGACAGCAATGACCGTTACCGGAGCGAGAAGATTTGCAAGGAACTGACACGGAAGTACGGATTGTACTATTCCACCGGCAAGGAGAACGTAAAACAACACCGCCTGCGTGAGCCGGACAAGACCCGGTACGAAATATACGAAGCCCTTAAAACTACCGTTCCGAAATGCAAAGACTGGAAACAGTTGGTAAGGAAACTTGACAGGGCAGGAATTAAAACGGAGTTCAAAACCAAAGGCAATACTACCACCATAGAGGGAGTACGGTTTAGAAAGGGAGAATATATGTTCAACGGCTCGAAAGTGGACAGGATGTTCAGCTATTCGAAAATCGACTATCAATTGAAACAGAATGCCCGACAGTCCATGCTGCAGGATAAGATACAATCCCCATCGGCAACAGTACATACCTGAATAGAATCTATCGTATCGGGATTGGGAGGGCTGTTTGATATCCGGCCTGCAAGCGGGAACAGTGACGATCAGGAATACCTGTACCGGCAACCGAAGAAAAAGAAGAAACGCAAATACGGACGGCAGGTGTAATCTATATAATGCAGTACGTCAATACTTCAATAAGTCATGACATCAGTACTTCAATGCATCAATGCATCAATGCAATATTGCAGCAAAACATCATTATAATATTACAGAAAAATGAAAAATATAGATATAAATGAGATATACACGCTTTTTGAAGAAATCAGGGAACTTATAAAGGCAGGAAGTAAAAATAACAACCTCATCCAACCCCAAATTGACCTGCCGGACTTGTCGGCCATAGACGGATTATCTGAAAAACTGGACAAAGCCATTGGAGAAATCCGCAAGCCGGTAAGGACGGAACACCACCATATTTTCAGTATTGCTTTCAATAAAATATTTTATGGAGTAATCGGATTATGTATCTTGTGCCTGTTTCTTCTTTTCACCGCGTTCTACCAGCGAAAAGAAATCGCCACCTATAAGGATAACGATTTAAAATACCGCTATATTCAAATGAAGGGAGAAATCACACCTGCAGATATAATTGCTATAGACAGTATTTTCGAGAACCGGAGGGATAGCGTGAGAGTTATCCGTAAACAAGTGGAGACTTTTGAAGAAAAAGTGAAACAACGAGCAAAACTGATTGAACAGGAAGAGCGTTTGCAGGAGGCGAAAGAAAGATTGGAGGGAAAATCGAACTTATCGGATGTCAAAATGAAATATAAATATGCAATAAATTTGTTTTGTGTTTTATATTGCTGATTTTCTGAAATGTATGTTTTATTATAAAGATTTGATTCATACTTTTTAATTGGAAAATAATTCTTAATTTTGTAGAATAGACTTGTTATATTTTTTTAGAAATGAACGGAGAATCGCTAACGCCTCATAACGTGATAATTACCCAATTAAAGCAACAACTACCCGAAGTCTTTACCGAAGGGAAAATTGATTGGGAAAAATTAAAGGTGACGCTCGGAGAGAATATTAATTTCTCCAATGAACGCTATGTGCTGAACTGGGCTGGTAAAAGTGAAGCATTCCGTGTAATGCAAGAACCCAGTTATCAAACGCTCATTCCGGTTGAAGAGGACTCTGTTGATTTCTATGGAGCTGAAAATATCTTTATCGAAGGTGAAAATTTGGAGGTACTAAAAGTATTGCAGAAGAGTTATTTCGGCAAAGTGAAAATGATATACATCGATCCTCCATACAATACAGGTAATGATAGTTTTGTATATCCTGACCGTTTCTCGGAAACCAAAGAAGAGTATCAAAAACGTGTTGGAGATAAAGACGATGAGGGATATATGACAAGTGATGGGATGTTCCGACGTAACAGTCGGGAGAATGGGCAATACCATAGTAATTGGCTTAATATGATGATGCCACGCCTTTATTTAGCGAAAAACTTGTTGCGAGAGGACGGCGTAATTTTTGTTTCCATAGACGATAATGAAGTTCATAATCTCCGTTTGTTGATGAATGAGATTTTTGGGGAGGAGAATTTTCTTGTCACTATTACTCGCCGTACTAAATCAGGTGGAGGTAGTGCGTCTCATCATTTTGCTATAGAAAATGATTTCTTAATTGGGTATTCAAAAAACAAAGATAGTTTAGGGAAAGTATTTGTTCCATATGAAAAAGAATATGCTAAGAGATATGCATATGAGGATGAGTTGGGTAGGTACTTTTGGGATACTATGGAAAGATCTTATACTGCAACAACCCCATACAAAATAGAGGCTCCGGATGGTCAATTGTTAGAAGGAAATTGGTTCAGAAGTGAAGAACGTTTTTTAGAAGATAAGAAGACTGGGGATATTAGGTTTGTTAAGAAGAATGATGGATCTTGGTCAGTTCAATTTAAACAAAGAATGCCATTAGGGAAAAAAATACGTTCTATTTTTAGTGAGAATGAGTTTAAATCTAGTCAAGTAGATTTAGATGGATTAGGAATGAACAATATTTTTTCTTTTCCAAAACCTGTATATTTGATCCAGTATATTGCAAGAGGTTTTCTACAAGAAAGTGATCTTATTCTTGATTTTTTTGCAGGTAGTGGTACTACTGCTCATGCGGTTATGCAGCTTAATAAAGAGGATGGAGGCAATCGTAGATTTATTTGTGTTCAAATGCCCGAACCCTGTGAAGAGAAAAGTGAAGCATATAAAGCTGGTTATAATACAATAGCCGATATTGCCAAAGAACGTATCCGCCGTACCGGAAAAAAAATACAGCAAGAAATTGCCGAAGAAAACCGGAAAAATAAAGAAAAACTTGATTTCGATAAATCAAATGAAGATATAAAATTGGATACTGGTTTTAAAGTATTCAAGCTATCCGCGAGCAACTTCAAGCAATGGAGACAATCCCGACTTCATAATTCCCAAGAATTAATAGACCAACTAAAATTATTTATCGACCCTATTGCAGAAAATGCGATAATTGAAGATATGGTGTATGAACTTTTGCTGAAAAGTGGGAAAGACCTGAATAGTCGGGTAGAAAATAACGATGGTTATTATTTAATTGACGGCAACGAACTGGCATTTATTCTGGAAAAGGTGAATGAGCAGATAATCATGGAGGTGTTGAGCGAATACCCTAAAAAAGTTATTGCTCTTGACCGTATTTTCAATGGAAACGACCAACTTAAAACCAATACCGCCCTGCAAATGAAAGATGCAGGGGTGGAATTTAAAACGATATGATTATGAAAGAGATATTTGAAAAAGTAGACTTTGATCATATTGAAGTAGATGAAAGATGGTGTTTTAAAAATGTACGTTCTACTGAACAATGGACGCATGGGTATCATAGATATCCGGCAAAGTTTTTGCCGAATATTGTGAAAAAACTAATTGAGGAGTATGCAATTGATGACAGTATGATTGCTGATATTTTTGCCGGATGTGGAACTACACTTGTTGAGGCAAAAATTCATGGGAAACCGTCGATAGGAGTTGATATTAATCCTGTTGCAAAATTAATTACTCAAGTTAAAATTCGTCCATTACTTCCGATGGATTTGCACATAGCCTATGAAAATCTCCTAAATGTTTTTGACACCTTCAATGATGCCGATTTTCGGTATAATGAGACTCACGAACGAATTGATTATTGGTTTCGACCACAAGAGAAAGTAAAAATAGCTTTTTTGTATAAAGTAATTTCTGATATAGATGAGACTGACTTTAGGGATTTCTTTCTGGTATGTTTATCAAATATATTGAAAAACTGTTCTCGTTGGTTACAATCGAGTACAAAACCCCAGATTGATTCGAATAAAATCCCTTTAGAACCTTTTGAGGCTTTTAAGCTACACTGTAAAAAAATGATCAAGCAAAATGCAAACTATTATAAAGAGCTGCATATTAAGGGTTTTCTGAATACATCATGCCAAATAAAATTACAAGATGCAAGAAATACTTCACTACCTAGTGATACAATTGGTACGATTATTACTTCTCCTCCCTATGTTACGTCTTATGAATATGCCGATATACATCAGCTAACAGGGTATTGGTTTGATTATATAGAAAACTTATCTCTATTTCGAAAAGAGTTCATTGGAACTTTTTATTCAAACAGCCAAGTGACGGAGACAACTAGTAGTATAGGACAAGAAATTATTGATGATTTGGTTGTAAAAGAAAAAAGAAAAGCATGTGAAGTCGCCAATTATTTTAATGATATGTATAATGTGGGTAAGGAGATGTTCCGAATTCTTAAACCTGGGGGACACGCTTGTATTGTAATTGGAAATACGATGTTTAAAGGGGTTAAAATTAAATCTGCAGAAGTATTTTTTGAAATGCTTATAGATGTGGGATTTTCAGAAGAGAAAATAATAAAAAGAAGTATTCCGTACAAACTCATTCCGGCTATACGTGATAAAACAACAGGGAAATTTACTACATTAGATAATAAGAATAGTAAGTTGGTATATCCTGAGGAGTATATTTTGATTTTAAAGAAATAAATATATGGCTATAATACAACAGGATAGTATGCCCTTTAGGCCTTATGCAAGGCTTATGAATATTATTGGAGACCAACTGATTACAGACAAGAAAGTCGCTGTAATTGAAATAATAAAGAATAGCTATGATGCAGATGCTAAGTCGGTAAAAGTCAGGTTCATAAATATGCAAAATGTTAATTATAATGATTTGCCGATTGAAGACCAGGCTTATATTGAAATAGAGGATAATGGTGTAGGGATGTCATTGGATATTATTCAGAATGTCTGGTTAAGACCTGCAACGCCTAATAAATTAGATAAGAAGAAGAATAAACAATTAAGAACACCTCTTGGAAGAATTATTCAAGGTGAAAAAGGTATAGGGAGATTTGCAATCCATAAGTTAGGAGAGAAAATTCATTTATATACAAAAGCAGAAAATGAAAATGAGATTAAGTTAGAGATGAATTTTTCTGAATTTAATCCGGAAAATAGTAATTTGTTTAATCAACGAGCTACAGAATATAAATTGCTAGAAGATGTTTCAAATAATTGGTATGTAAATGATCCTCCTGAAGTAATAACGTCAAAATCAGGTACGATTATTAGAATATATAATCTGAGGGAGCAATGGACAGAGAGAGATTTTGAGGAATTATATAAAAATATACAACGTTTAATACCTCCTGTTGATGATAATGCCAAAAATTTAGGTGTTAGCTTTATAAGTGACTTTAATGTTGATTTGTATAAAGAGAGTAAATTATATACGAGAGAGGATGTAATGACTTTCAAAGACGTCATAGAACGGGCGCAATTTACAATGATAGGAAAGGTTGATAATGATGGAGTTTTGGATTTTAAGTATAAATCAACAGTTCCCTTGCGTAAAATAGATAAAACTATTGATTTATTTGATCAGAATGATTTAGACAATAATAACTACTCTTTAGTCGGACTAAAATGGTTCATCGATAATGGACGGAAACCGAAATGTGGCCCTTTTAGTTTCACATTTTATGCCTTTGATTTGAAAAAACCAGACAAAACTATTCTAAACGAAGATCTAAAGACTTTTATCAAGGAAAATTTCGTATTCGTGTTGAGGGATGGGGTTCGTGTTTATCCATATGGAGAAAAAGGGATAGACTGGTTAAACTTAGATAAACTTCGTTCTACTTTTAGGGCAGGCCAATTTATTAGCTACAATGATTTAACTGGCTTTATTTATATTAGTCAGGAAAATAATCCCGATTTGAAGGATGCGTCCAACAGACAAGGGATTGTAAACAATGGCGGACGATTTGATGACTTCACCAATTTAGTTACTGCAGTAACAGAAATATTTAATACAGAAATAAAAATAGATAAGCTTAAAGGGGAAATTCAAAGAAAGACGTTGTTAAACAAATCAAAGAGTTTTCTGCAGGATTCTTTTGATCAATTGCAGAAGTCATTGACTAAAATAAACGATACAAAAACATTATCCCTTGCAAATAAATTTATAGACACGTATCAAAAACATTTATCTGTTATGGAAGGACGTATGGAAACGGTAGAAGATTTAGCTGGCTTAGGCATGGCAGTGGAAAAATCTTCTCACGATTCTTTAAGGCTTCTCTCTTTAATGAGGCAAAATATCAAAGATTTTAGGAAGAAGGTAGAGAAGAATGATTATCAGCAAGAAGAATTATTATCTATATTGTCAGAATTGGATGAAAGTGCAGCTATTGTATATGATGATATGCAGTTGATTCAACCGCTCTTCAAGATTCAGAGAAAAACCATAAAAGAAATCTCTATATCTGATAGCATAGCCAAAGTTATTAAGTACTTCAGAAATGATATTGATGGAAAAATATCGCATGACATCAAGCAATCAATTGGGGATTTATTTATCAAAACCAATGCGGGATTAATTTTACAGGTATTAATTAACCTTGTGGATAATTCTATCTATTGGTTGAATAAATCAGGAACACCTAATAAACAATTACATTTTTTGATTAATTCATCCGAAAAAACCATTATCGTTGCTGATAATGGTTCTGGAATAAGAGAGGATATTGCTCCCTTAGTTTTCGAAGAATTCTTCTCCATGAAATCGAATGGTCGAGGGTTGGGACTGTATATTGTCAGGGAACTTTTATTAAGAATCAATGCTGAGATAGCAGTTTTAGAGAACCCCAAAGATAAAATCCTTTCAGGAGCAAACTTTATTATTAAATTTAATGAGGAGGATAAATAATGAATGGTGTAATATTATATGCTGATGACGATGTCTTGAATGATGGAACATATGAGAATAAACTTTTTCAAAAATTTAATAGGAGCCTTGACTATTCTATCCTTCCAATAACAAATATATCAGATCTTGAGAAAACGATATCATCTATTTCCACTTTTCGAGCCTTACTACTCGATTGGACTTTTAAGAAACCAAGCGAAGATGAGGAGATGCCGGAAATGAATGAGAATCCGTTAGATATTTTAAGGAGTAAAAAAATATATTCTCTTGTGTATATATATTCGAGAGAAGAGTTGGCAAATGAACTTCAAGAAGAATTAAAAGGGATATTTGGAACTGAAAAGATTTATTTCGAGAAGAAAGCAAGTGATTTTGATGAAGAGCAAGAATTTGTAAAGATTTGTAGCGAAATAGCCTCTTTCGAAGATAAGAATAAACATATGGAAATTCCATTTATTTGGAGTCAAAGTATAAATCAATCAGTCCAGATGATTTTTTCTGAATTGGAACAAGCAGATCCAAATTGGATAAGTGAGATTAAGGACACTGCGAAGGAAGATAAATCAGACCCTGTTTCTGAAGTGATAAATATATTTCACAATGTTTTAAATGAATCTTTGATTCAAGATACAGTTCTTCGAGAAATATTAGAAAAAGATCAAAATCCTGTTAATGGATCAACAGAAGAGAGTGCTGCACGTTTGTATTATAGAATTTTTTATTCAAAATTGAATGAAAATGCTCCAATAATGACAGGAGATATATTTAAATTTGATGATAACGAATATGGTCTTTTAATAACTCCAGAGTGCGATATTACAGATACAGAAAAAGAATTTTATGAATTCTTGATTATTATGAAGGATAAGTCAAAGGAATATCAGGATGAGAAGAAAAAGAAATTTATCAAAGATCAGAAGTCAGTAAAATCGATATTTAATAATGGCATTATAAGTCGACATATATTACCTTCATTTCCATTTGATATTCAACAGTATGATGCAGTTGCTTTGATTAATTTTATATCAGCATTTGTATCTAAGAATAAAAATGAAATAAAGGAATATCGGACAGAGTTTAAACTTAATTCACCCTATATCCATCAATTAAGACAAAGGTATATAGCATTTTTGGGAAGATATGGTGTTCCTGCCATTCCTGACAGTTTGAGAACTTATAATTTAAAGTAGATGAAACTTCATTTCGAGTCCAATCTTTAATATCAACTTGATGCGATAAGTTCGGTTATCCGACTCTTCGAGGGGCAGCCAATCGATGATTCTACTTTAGAATTTGGGGTAAAAGAAGATAATGCATTGAATTTTATAGATGGTATTGCCAACCGTTTAATACTTTCCGAGGATCAGATTTTAAACAATCTGCAAATAGTCCAGAGTGAAAATCAAATTCCAATATCTAAATCTTTAGCTGGGATGAACTTCTCGGTTGAGATGGAAACAGGAACAGGGAAAACCTATGTGTATCTTCGTACTATATATGAACTGTACAAACAATATGTTTTTAAAAAATTTGTGATTGTCGTTCCTTCGGTTGCTATACGTGAAGGTGTTCTTAAAAATTTGGAAATTACCCATGAACATTTTCAAAAGTAAGCCTCCGGTAAACCACGTATTTCCTATTTCATCAGGTGCCTGTACCTTTGTGTTCAAAACAGAAAAAGAAGTATGTTATGACACAAGAAGAAGTAGCATCGGTGATTCACTACTGCAAAGAGAGGTAAGCATTCGGTCTAGCCCGTGTTTCATTCCAGTTTAGGTTATCCTATTTTTGCAGGCAAAAAACCTATGTGGAACCAGAAGCAGTTTGAAGAGATTTATGCCCGCTACCAATCCAGCGGATTGC